>Ga0070746_10001030_pt1 | contig 16670 bp, 21 predicted proteins | sample VirMetDEL_Mar_21_FD_77016 | JGI IMG/M metagenome (GOLD analysis project Ga0070746, IMG submission 77016) | Aqueous microbial communities from the Delaware River and Bay under freshwater to marine salinity gradient to study organic matter... | ecosystem: Environmental > Aquatic > Marine >... | reverse complement strand
TAGGTGTTGGATTGGCAGCCCCACATAATTCACATGAAGTATATGTTGTAGGATATGTAAACTGAACAGTTCCACATAAGTTATCTACCTCTACATTATAACAATAACCATCAGGTGCTATAACTACAGTTCCTATTGCAGGTGAAGAAGTTAAACCAACACAGTTATATGCTCCTGTTTCTCCATCACATCTGTTTATCACATATCCTTGGACCGGAGTAGGTGTTGGAGTAGGTGTTGGACTAATCGTAGGAGTAGGTGTTGGAGGTGGAATAGTCGGTGTTGGTGTAGCCGTTGGGTTAATACAAGTACAGAATGGTGAACTACATCCTCCTGTTCCAACACAAGTTCCTGTTACTGTATAAACTGGTGATCCTCCAAGTGCTATAATTTCGAAACATTCAGTACCGTTAAATATACCTCCAGTCATTTGAACGTTCAGTCCAACAATTAAACCAGAGTAATTTGAAAACTCAACATCATAAGTTTGACCATCGTAACAACTTTGTACTCTAACCGGTTGTGGTGTTGGTGTTGGAGTAGGTACCGGTGTCTGTGTCGGACTCGTTGTAGGTGTCGGAGTAGGACCAGGTGTAGGAGTTGGTGTAGGGTCCGGGAACGGAGTCGGTGTAGGACTTATAGTAGGTGTAGGACTTATAGTTGGTGTCGGTGTTGGCGGTATTGGAGTCGGTGTTGGTGTTGATACCGGAGTACTTGTTGGTGTTGGACTTATAGTCGGTGTAGGAGTAGGTGTTGGTGTACTCGTAGGCGTTGGACTAATTGTCGGTGTTGGGGTTGGCGTTGGGGTAGCTGTTACCACCGGTGTTGCCGTAGGTGTTATAATAGGTGAAGAATATGGAGGGTAAAGTTTCAATAATTCTACCGTAGTTATATCACCTTGTGTTAAATTAAACCCTTTTATTTTATTTATTCTATATGTTTGGTTTTTGATAAAGATGTGATCATTTAATTTGATCGTTCTATAATCATTTTGGTTAAACTTAACATCAAGTGTCACCTTTCTTGCATCATCCCAGTATAAACTATCATAATATGTTTTCCAATACTTATCAAAGTTTGAAAAACTACCCGACTGGTTAAACGTCGTAGGTATGTATGAAGTATATGTTGTGTTAAAATGTAAATTTGAAGTACTTGTTGTTGCCGGTAACGTTTTCATATTAGATAACGTATAATAATCTCCTGTTACCGTTGTTGTTGATCCTGGTTTACCTATAAGTAATGAACCAGAAAAAGAATTAGATGCTTTAAATCCAATTCTTGGTTTAAACTTGTAAGCTTGTTGTTGTGAATTTTCAAACTTATATAGATGAGGTATGATAAACGGATTACCTGTATCTATTGCAAGGGTTCCTGGTGTTGTTTGACTACCAAGAACAGTAGGTCCAAAATAACTACCTACTTCCGTCTCTCCTTGTGATATTGTATTGTCTGCTAAAGCTCTTAAGGTACCATATTGGAAGTTTGGATCTGATTCTATAGCATTTTTAGAAAACCTATCATCATCTTCTACATTTTGAAATAAAACTTCTTTTGGTTGTTCTGATACCGGTTGTTTAATTGATACTCTTTCAGCTGCATTAAAGATGTTTGTCCAATCTTTCCATTCACCAACTCTCATCCAATCATCAAACTGATGTATCTCAAGTTGTGTTGTAGAACCTTCTACAGGAACTATAACTAAATTAAATTGATCGATGATACCATTTAATACATCGATTGTTTTTGTTTCTGGTTCCCATTGCTGGCTAAAATTAACTGTAACGTTATCAAATGTTGTAGGAGCTGTTTCAGCTGAGAATGCTGTTTGTCCTCCACCTATTATGACAGGGGTTGATGAATTACCAGTACCTGCTATAATATCCCACTCAACTCTTGTTTCATATTGTGTTGAACCAGCCACACCTGTTAGGTTAACTGATACGGAAAGATCTTGAAATGCACCATCTGCTGCATCCATCTCTCTAAACACACTTGCTACATTGGATGTATTGGTAACATCATATATGTGTAAATAAAGTCTAACAGCAAAATTAGGATCAGAAGCACCAATACATGGGTTGTTTGTTCTTACGGTTGCTGCCAAAGTATAATCACCCGTTGTAGGTGTAGTATACCTATATGTACCTGTATTATAATTGTTCCCAGGATCAGATATCTCTAAATTATTTTGAATAGGTACGGTATAATTCGAACCTGATATAGCGTTAAGTATCTGGTTGATGTTTAGCTGTGCTTCAAATGTATTCAATACTCCCGAACCAACTCCTAATTCATCTTTTGGTTTAGGTAAGATATACATATCATTGAAGTCTGGTGTGTGTTGAAAACTTCCTGTATATGTAAATTGAACTTGATCAAATATAACATCAAGTGTATCTTTAACTCTTACGGCAGGTAGAAACTGTGCAAAGTTTAAAGGTGTAGATGCATTAGACATAGATTCAAGCTGAACATATGGGTAAGGTGAACCTATTTGTGCTTGATCGTCAAAACCATAATCAACTATAGGATAAAATAACGAACCAGAAAATAAATTATCATTCCATGAATCGGTTATGTTTGTTGTAGTTAAATTATGATCATATGCTGACCAGTCTGCATTTTTAATTAACTTACCCTGTAGTGATTGTATAAACTGTATTGATTGATCAAATACTTGAACTTTATATGATATATGTTGAAACTCATCGGTTAACACTTCTAATAACTGTAACTCACCTTGTAAGAGCGTCTCTCCGTTATAGATAATGTATGCATCTATCGTATTATAAAAAGCAGGTATTTCTTCCGCTCCGATGTTATATGCGTGTTTGAAAAATTTATTGTTAGTCTTTGAACCAGGTAGGTCAAAGGTTTGTGAACCAACTCCAAACAATGAACCTATTCTTTGATTTTCTACTTTTGAGATGTCTACACGAAGAGGTATCGTTTGATCTATATCAAGATCATACGTAGTACCGTCATAGACTACTCGAAGTAAAACATCGTTCATTATCTTCCTCTTCTTTGGTTAGCATACTCAAATGTTATATCATACATAAACATTTTTTGATCCTTTCTATTTGTATGCTGTTGGTATGTTGTGTTGGTTATTACGATGGGTTTAAATACAGAGTTGTTAGGAGAAACAGCCAGATAAACTTCATCTGATTCTATCAATTGTGTAATCCAATCAGCCTCAGTTTGGTTTAACCAGTTTGTAGATATTGTATATGAATCAAGTAAGCTGGTGTTAAAGTTTCCTTTTCCTCTTCTTGTAACATCATATCCTGGATTGTTTCCACCATAGTTAACAAAAGTCTGTGTGTAATCCTGTCTGGTTACATTTGTGTTTATTCTTGCCGGTCTATTAGTCGAAAAATTTTCAAACATACCATACTTGTTGATAAAATGAAAATTATAGACAGGTTCATCACATGCAGCTTCATAATTTTTTATGATCGTATCTGAACCAAAAGTAATTGTTACAGTTCCTGATGATTGATTTTGTACCGGTGATTTAACCATCTCAAATTCACCTGGCGTTACTGTTTCTGTGTACGGACCACCCAGACCTGCTGAATATGTCCAAGTTATGTCTTGATTTATACCCGTACCGTTATATACTGCAAACCTATCATTTACATTTTGATACTCAGTGAAATTATTAGGTCTATCAGATAGTATAACAGCAGAAGCTGAATCAAGATAGTTATATGACGTTCCATTGTTTGGGTCGATTTGGCAAGGAAAGACTTGTATTATATCTGTTGCCAAAGATGCTGATATTACAACTGAAGATGTTACACTTGTTCCAAACTCTTCTCCAAACTCTACACTAAAATCTCTTACCTGTGTTGATCCTGTTAACAGATAATTGTTTGTAAAGTCTTTTACATACTCCATATTATCGTTGAAGATTCTTGAAGGGTCAAAAACAGCTTTGTTATATTGGTTTGGAAATTGTCTTACCCTTGCAAGTCTGTCTACTGATCCGGATACATAAACATCCATTATGTATTGAAATTGAGGATCGGTTGATCTTGAACTTGACACCTCATAAACAAGATTTGTGTAAGTACAATTGGGTGTGGTTGGTTGTTGTATAATTGTTATAGCCATTATCCTAAGTTAATATCTATTAGTTCGTTGGACATCATAATTGTTGCTTCTTCTACAGCAGCTTCTGTAAGTATATCGTAACCCTCGGTATTCATTACCTCAGATATAGACGGGTTAATAAAAGGTCGAGGTTTTAAACCATTCCTTGCTATAACTATACGTGCAGGAAACGGTAAACCTGATTTAGGTGATATAGCCTTTGATCTAAACTGTCCTTGTTTAAAAAAAGAAGCAGGGTTTGATCTATAAGCTGTCTCTGTACCTCTTACACCTGAATCTACATAGTTACCGTATTCATTCATCTCTCTTTGTAACTGATAAGCATCATCGGTTGTCTTGACGGTATACTGTACACTATTTTTTAAAGCACCTGTTGCTTTGTTAGATGTTACACTATCAATTGTCTTTTGAAATTCGATCTTAAGAAGATCTCCTATTTTGGTAAGTGCTTGTTTTATTGTCATGAGCTTGAGCCTGAAGGATATTCACAAAAGTTTAAAGCAAAAGGTGTTTGTACATCAATGGTAGCTACCCACCCATATAGTCTATCGGCAAATGCTTCATTTACCGGAACACAATTTGTCATCGTTACAGAATAAACCTGCTGTCTTGAGGCAGGACCATAATTGAAGTATGATAAAAGATCATATATGTATATTTCTGTATTTGATATAACATCTATGTTCATACCATCTGATACATGGGGTTGATCTAAACTATATAATTCAAAGGTATTTGTTCTAACACCTTCAGTATATAGAGCTGATACTGGTCTTAGAAAGATGTAAGGATATAATCTGTTTTGTGACGACGCATCAAGAAAGTCTATTGTACCAGCGTCAAACGACGCGATTTGACTATGAAGTTGACAGGCGGTATCAAACTCATTAACTATATCTCTATAAGGTATATTATATTCCATCCATTTTATCTAATTGTTCTTTTCTTATCTCCAGCCTTGCTGCTATACGGTTATTATCCCATCCATGCTCTTTAAATTTCTTTATCATACGAAGTATAGTGGGATCTTGTATCTCAAGGTAAGAGAGCGTATCTCTTGAAGGTTCTTCTATAGGTTGATACGTAGTATCTTTCTTTGATTTGACTTTGTTAGAGACGTTTTTTTTCTTGTTCATTATTTCCAATTTTTCTTTGCCTTACCTCCATCCTTCCAAGATTGTTTGTATTTAGAGGGTTTGGGTTGTGTTTGACATTGTTTACATTTCTGGATTTGTTTATACTGAATCATATTGTATACTATACTTGCTATAAGTATTACTATAAAAATTATTGTATCCATATTAATATCTTTTATTTGGTTGGTTTAACTTCTTGACTTCATTGTTGAAGTCTTTGTCTATTTCAAGATAATTAAATACCGTCATTAGGTTAAGATCGGTGATCGCTTTATCTCCTGTAATTGTAAGTATGTTGGATTTAGATAACTGGTAGATAATCCCCCACCAGCTCCAATGGTCTGAGAAAGAAACTTCTCCTGTAGGCGATTGATCATCTTTACTACCTTTGTTTCCTCCGAAGATTGTGTATTGATCAAATACTGATGAGCGGTACTCAAAAAAAAACTAAGTGCACCTAATATAATGTGTACTGGAAAGTCTTTAAATGACTCCTCTCTTTGTTTTCTTTCCTTGCTGTCATAAGCAGTAAGTTCATACCAATCAAATACATTTTCAACCTTATTCTTGACCATCTTCAGACCTTGCTTTATTGCAAACTCAAAAGACTTAAATCTATGTTTTTCAATTGGACGGTACATTATAGCACATATCTTGTGTAAATTACCTGGTACGTCCTCACATAGGTTTTCCAAATCAACATACTCTCCCAAAGACTGGTTACGTATATGACTGTAACCGAGTAACTCTCCGTTCCATTCTATAAGAGAATGAAACTCGTTGTTATGAAAGGAAATATCTTCGTAAGATTTAAGAATCTTTTTTAAAGATGTTACATCCCATTTCATTACCTCTTCGGGTTCATACTTTGTCAAAGAACTTACAGTCTGTACTGTAAACTCTGTTCTACCACTATCCTTATACTTTTCAATTGTCTGGTATTGTCCAATTGTTAAATAATCTGGTAGCTGGTACTGTATTCGTTTCTTCATTGCTTAAATAAATATATTCTGAAATCTATCTTGGTTGGGTGTAAAGATTTGTCTCCTGCCTACCTATTGATTTAACTCTAACAGGTTTACGCTGTATGAATTGTACCCTCGAATAATTAGCCATCATAAGACTATCTATATGGTCATCCTTATGACCTGATCTATGACCAAATGACAGTTTACCGGTAGGTGACATTTTGTATGTATATGATGAAAACTCTGAATGTAAACTTGGACATAACCTCTCTGTAGGTAACTCTATTGATAGTGTTTCTATATCATTGATTAATTTTCTTACCATCTCTGTTTTTGAATCCTGGGTTGTTGTAAAGGGACGAACCTTCTTATACTTCTTTGATAATAGGTCATAGGTAGCTCTTCCTATTCCGTTTACTTCAATATATCCTCCTACCACATTATATGACTGTAATATACTGTTAAACTTTGTCGCTACCGTATTGATCTCTGTGTTGGTAATACTTTCTATATGCAAGATTCTTCCCATAGGAGAGATACAGGTTAAAACAGAAGCATCATCTGACAACCCTGTGTCTATACCGATAAAGCATTCCTTGTTTAGATCATCGTTATATCTTTCAACATTTGATACCTTATCTATACCTACAAATACATCGTTGGATGAATCAACAAACTCGGCTAAAAACTCTTGTCTAAACAGATCATTGGGTAGTGACTTCTTAGCTTGATCAACTAATTCTTGTTTAACATAAGGACATTCATCTAATCTAAACCTCTCCTTTACCACATCCTCTTTATTGTACCATGTATAGAAATGATTCTTACCCTTAGGTGTTGATATAAGTAAACATTTCTTTCCTTGTGGGTTAAGCGTTGGTAAGATATTTTGTGTTATGGTTAACTCTTTCATAAACGCTACCTCATCCATTATAGCGTGTGTGAATCTAAAACCTCTTATGGTGTCTGGTGAATCGGCTGATAGAAACTTTAATGTTGATCCGTTTATAAGATGTATGATCATATCCATCCTATTAGACGCTTTGATTAACTCTTTAGCCGAATTATTGAAGATATCAAACACAGACTTAGCCTGTGAATAAACAGGACTAACCCAACCACCTTTTCTGTTACCTTTTTGTAACAGCCAGTATAACATCAGGTTAACTGCAAGTAAGGTCTTACCGCTACCACGAGGAGCACTAACAACACCAAATAAGTCAGAAGTATCTGCAAACTTGTTGATAAACAGTTTCTGTTTAGTATAAGGTTTAAAAAGTTTAACGTTCATTTATTCTTCCGTATCGAAGGAGACATTGATGGTTTGTGTAATGTCTTGTTGTACCTTCTGTATATCGTTGCCTGTATATTTGTACACCTGATCGATTACTCTTTGTCTAATCTTCTCATCCTCATGTAATAATAGACGTTCGAGTTCTTCTGTTGCAGGGTTAAGTAGTTTGTTTAACCTCTCCTTCCAACCGTTATCATACCTCTCCTTAGCAAGTGCCCAGTAATGACAGTACTGTTGTTCTGATTTATCACCGTATGTATTATGGCAATATTCGATCCATACCTTTTGCGTGATGGGAGTGTCTGACTGGTATCTTAATTTAAAACAGTCTTCAACTCTCTTCTGTACTTCTGTAAAAGTTAATTTCTTACCTGGCATACTTGTTAATTTAAGTGTAACATAAGGTAACCTATTGTCTCTCTTAAAGGTTCTCCTTCATCCTAACGATTATAGTTAGATTATAGATAAATATTGTTTTTTTCAAGTTCTTTCCTAAGATGGACAGATGGTGAGAATCTCCATTTATTTTTGATGAACCTTCTGAGGAGCTTCTTGTAAGAGTATTTCCAGTTATAGTATTTGAAAGCTTCTTCTGATGTAACACTTGTCCCACCACAATAATATATCACATTGTTTGTTGTCATGGTTGGTTTTAGAAACCTTCTTGTTTTTGTATTTAACATTCTTCCATGATTTGTAAACACAAGATGTTCATAATATGGTAACCACATAACCTTCCATTTCTCGTTCTTTGGTATAACCTGTTTTACAAAGTCGATGTTTGCCTTTATTGTTAGAGGATCTGGTATCTGTTCAACAAGATCGTCTTTTAGGTTGTTATATATGATGTGTTCAGCTCTATCGTAATCAGATTGTGTTACAAACTTACCTCTTTTCATGATAAGCTTCTCTCTGATGCTTAAGCTTTTCTTGACTTTGTCCATTGATGATACTTTGCCTCAACCGTGTTCTTTAACGCTCCAAGCTCACATGAACAATCTCTCTTTCTGATCTTGTCCCAGCCGTTCAATATACGTTCTGCTTCATAGTAGGCTGATAATGTTTTTTTCATAAGAGTTAAACCGATATATTGTCTGAAGTCTTCTAAAAACTTAACATGTTGTTCACTCATATTGTGCTTCGATAAAATTGATTGATGTATTGATTAAATACCCTATATAAGAGCAAAGAGCCGAGTAAATGATCATATCTGGTACCGAAATGACAGATATTAAACTAAAGTAAGAGATAGCTAGCCAGAATGACATACATTTACTGCAATTTAAAAGCTTGTTAGCATACGTGTATAAGAAATTGCTAAATGACAGAATAGATATTAGCTTACTCTTTACTCCTTGTATAGGGAGGAACCAGTGTGCTGCCATATTACCTACAACAGCGATTCCTATAATTGTTATGATTGTGTTAATCATTTTGTAATTCTTTGAGGTAACTTCTTACCTCTTTTCTTATTAATCGGGTTAGATTTGCTTTTTCAAGGTTTCTTCTTGAGGACCTTGCAGCAAGTCTTTTCCTCTTGATTTTTTTTATATATTTAGATATCTTGGTAGAGAACATGCTCCATAACAAAGCAATCATCAAGATTATATTAATATATATGCTTAAAAGTAGTTCCTGCATAATTCTTTTAATTGTTTTTGAATATCCTTGCTATCTTTTTTTAGATGACCGTAAGATATGTTGTATTTTTTGGATATAGAAGCATAGGTATTTTTCTGGATAAGTATTTCGTTAACAAGCATCTTTTCATACGGCATAAAGTCTTTTATGGCCATCTGTAAACATTTTATAACTCTTACAGGTAGGTTTGATTCTTCGAAAGACTTGTTGAAAGTAGTATAGTCAGGTCCATAATTGTAGTTGGGTAAAAAATCTCTTATACTTTCGTTTAGCTTTCTGTACTTGTGCCAAAATCTTGTTGTTTTAGATTTCAATTGCATACCCATAGCTCTGGTTATATAATTTTCAAGTTTACCATCTTTAATGATCTTTATCTGTTTATCTGTTTCCATTTCAAGAAACATCTCGATACAGAGAGGAAGCAGGTCATCACCCCACCTTTTAAAACCTGCCCCTACTGTTTTCTTACAATTGATTAAAAGTTGTGGATATATTTTTTCGAGTTCGTCTCTTACAAATTTCTCCTTTTCATCTTGACTCATAATATATTATAGTAATTTCTTTTCAGAAAAACAACTTTTTACCTGTTTAATTTGTCAAAAATACAAAAATAATATCCAAAGTCATCCCTGCTATCATCTTGTATTTCAAACCCGTTCTTGATATAGAAAGGAAAAAGATCTGGTTTAACCCATGCTGAGATAGAAGTGTATCCATCTTTTAGTATGTCGATCATCTTTGAACCCATACCTGATCTTTTTTCATCAACAACAAATCTTGATAAATGAACGTGGTTGTCTTCAGCTGTTTCTCTGATCCACATCCATCCTTTGTCTTTGTAATTGATCATAGTACAATTGTTCATCTGATCGTATCCTTTTTCTTTCCAATATTCTTGAGCTTGGTTATAGTATTTTAAAGTTTCTACTGTCATCTCTTGTCTCTTAAAAATTGATAAAATATCTGTTCGGTCCTGTTCTTTACGTCTCCTGTTAAAACGTGAACTTTTATGTCTAACATGAATATAGTTTCTTCTATAATCTTATCGATATCTTTTTGAAACTGTATATCATTTGAACGTACATCATCTACTTGAAGATCAAATTCAGGTCTCAACCAGAATATGTAATCATACTTTGAACATAACTCTTGTAACAATTTGTATGAATAATCATACACCCATTTTGAAACCTTACCTTGTTGGTACAAATATCTGGTATAACTATAACTGTCGATTATACATCTGTCTGAGATGAAGTTTTCTTCAAGTAGATTGTTTATGTGTACGTTGTTGGTTAGAAGTTGTGTCATATCATCACCTGACTCGTTGATCGTAACACCACGTTTATAAATCGTTCTTGTCAGTTCGTTAAAAAACTTGTGACGATATAACATCTCCTCACTTCTAACATCTTGTTTGATGCTATTTAACAGAGTCGTCTTTCCTGTTGAATGTGTACCTGTTATAGCTATCTTCATAATATATATTTATATATTTATATATTAGTTTTATCATCTTGTAAGAACAAATTGGTATCATAACCAAGTTCTTGACTCATCAAGTTTAGTTTATACAACTGAGCTTCAGTTACAACACCCTCACCTGGTACGTTAGCTGCTTTATTAAAATCTAATATAGATTCAACTATTTCGATAGTTTTAGGATCTTGTATATCTGAACTGTATCTTTTATATTCTTTTAACATATCTGATATCATATCCATATCAGCTTCATATAATAGTTTACCGTTCTTAGATATAAAAGGTAATTTTTTACCTTCTATCATACCTTGTTTTATACGAGGATCTATAACTGGTGTTGTTTTAACTAACCTTGCTTTATCATCTTCCTTGTTTTCGTATATTTTATCAACCAGAAAGTTTAAAGCATCTTTTAACTCTTGTTTTTTCATGTCTGTGAAATTTATGTTTAACATCTTTGTTTGTATCTCTAATACTATTATATATAGGCATAGTTTCTCATAAAACCAACAAAAAAACAAAAAAAAGTTAAAAAAACATGGTAATTTAGACTCATTCTAAATAAAACAGTGGTTTGTTTAAGGGAAAAAGCTTATATTTATATATATGGCAACAATATTCGTTCAGATAGCATCCTACAGAGACCCAGAATTACAAAACACACTTGATAGTTTGTTCAACAAAGCAAAGTATCCAGACAATTTACACGTCTGTGTAGCTCATCAACACAGCCCAGAAGACGAGTGGGATAAAGTTCAACAAGATGTTAAGAATGGACGGGTAACGATTCTTGATATAGAACACACAAAGTCTCTGGGTGCTTGTTGGGCAAGACATGAGATACAAAAACAATACAAAGGAGAAGATTTTACACTTCAGTTAGATTCTCATCATAGGTTTGTTAAGAACTGGGATGTAAAGCTCATAAAAATGTATAACAAGTTAAAGAAAGAAGGTCATGATAAACCTTTGATTACTTCTTACATTCCATCTTACGATCCTCAGAATGATCCTAAGGGTAGAGTTAAACAACCCTGGGCAATGAGGTTTGATAGATTTACTCCAGAAGGTGTTGTATTTTTTATGCCCTATACTCCAAAAGATATCTCTAAACCTATACCGGCAAGATTCTATTCTGCACATTTTACCTTTGCATCAGGTTCACATGTGAAAGAAGTTCCTCACGATCCAACATTCTATTTCCATGGTGAGGAAATAAGTCTTGCTGTAAGATCTTTTACACATGGTTATGATTTATTTCACCCTAATGAAGTTATAGCCTGGCATGAATATACGAGAGTAGGAAGAACTAAACAATGGGATGATGATAAGGAATGGGTAAAAAGAAATGAATTTACTCACGCAAGAGTGAGACAGTTGCTTGGTGTTGATGGAGAGGTATGCACTCCATGTAATGAGAAACACTTTGGTGACTATGGACTTGGCAAGGTTAGATCGTTGAAAGATTATGAGAAGTATGCAGGTATTCGATTTTCAAATAGATCGATTACTATGAGCTGTAAGAACGATCTACCTCCTGGTTCTGATTTAGATGAAGAATATTTTGAAAGTTTTAGACACCCAATTAAACTTCTACAGGGTTACTTTCCAGATAATGATCATGAATTTTGTGCAGTTATTGCAGAAGTAAATGGTCAACAAGTCTTTAGACAAGACTTAAACAAACAGCAAATTATGAATGTAAAACAATTTGGTGACCAAGATCATTGGATTGAATACCAAGGACCAAAACCAACACACATTATAATTTGGCCTTTTAGTAATACCAGTCAATGGTATAATAAACAAGTTTTAAATATATAGTTACCCAACCCCTCAGCAAAAAAATAGTAAAAAAAAATCAGAAAACCAACTTTTATGAAAAATCTTTTGATCGGCACATGTGACAATGTTCAAAAAAATTTAAAAAGAATAAAATTATGGGCAGATTCGTTTCAACCATACGGTGATGTCACACTTCTAACAGTAAATGCAACAACACAAGAGTTAAACCTATTGAATAATTGTAACATAGCGTATCGCAATGTATCTAAAGAACGATCGTTGACGGTTAATGACTTACGTTTACAATTACAACATGTATACCTTAGCGACAAGGAGATACAAGATAAGTACGACCTTGTTTTTGTTACCGATGTGTTTGATGTAGTGTTTCAAAATGACCCTTCTACAAAATGTGACATAGAAAAATATGATCTGTTTATGGCTTATGAAGGAGTTTTACATTGTGAAGAACCTTGGAATATGGACGTTATGAAAAAATGTTTACCTGATTTTGTTGAATCTGTAGCTGATAAATTAATTATATGTTCAGGAGTATTGGCAGGTAAACCAGACAAACTTGCTCAACTTTTTAAACATATGGATGATATGGTAACGATTTCAAAACCAGGTCATGATATAAGAGATCAAGCAGCTTTAAATGCCATCTTAGGTAACCTAACAAGTAATAAAGATCATTGTTATTATCAAAACATGGCTGTAAGATTATTTGATATAAACGATAACTGGTGCTTGCACTGTGCTGTAGCAGGTCCAACACAATTCTTCGAACCTTGGGGTTTTAAACAATCAATCGAAAGAAGATACAATAAAGTTCCTGATTATGTCGATTATGATATAGTACATCAATTCAACCGAATAGATGAATGGAATAAAGCAATAATATGAAAAACGACAAACTTGTAATTTGTTCATGTGTATATGATCACACTGCATATGACCTATACTGGAAAGACTTTGAGCTTCCTTTTACCTATATGTGTGATGTAACTAAAGATGTTGAATTTGATTCAGGTGGTATCAATTACACAGAAGAAGAAATAAGGAGTGAGATGTTCTTTGACGGTGATATACCAGAAAGACATCCATGGAAGCATCAAGGTAGAAACATTATATGGTTTTATGCCTTCTTCAGAATGGGTTTATTCTACTTAAAACATCCAGGATTTAACAACTACTGGTTTATGGATAATGATGTTAAGATAGAACAACCAGAACAGTTTATAAAAGCATTTGAAGATAATGATGCTGACTTTTTAGCATATTATGTGTTTAAAGAAAAGACAGTTCAATCACAGCCTCTTATTCCTAACATAGATGATAACACAACATCTAAAGATTGGTGGTTTCAAAGATATCCATCACCTGGAGATATAATGCATGATGATGTAACAGAGCATTTTGGTTCGTTCTTTCCTATAGTTAGGTTTTCAAATAAATTTATGAACGGTTTGTTAACAGAAACAAGAATGGGTTACACCGGGTATAGTGAAGGATGGGTACCAACTATGGTTAACAAATTAGGAGGAAAACTTGATACGATATTTAATAATAAAGGAACATCTGATCATTTTGATCACAAACAAGTAAAAGTAACACACAAAAACATTAACATAGACTGGTCATGGTTATAGTAACTGCACTATTTGATATAGAAAGAGATAAATGGGATAACTTTACGATGTCTTATCATACGTATTTGACTTGGATGAAGAACACTTTATCTATAGATCAAAATATGGTTGTATATACTGAAGAAAAATTCTTCAAGGAGATATTTAATATGCGTAAAGAAGTAGACCCTAAAATGAAGAAAACAAAAATAATTGTAACAACTGTAGAAAAATTAACCGGTTACAAATTATGGTACAATAGAATTGAAACTCTTATGAACTCAGACAAGTTTAAAAGAAGAGTACATTTTAAAGACGTACCTGAGATGTGTAAACCTTTATACAACATGATTATGTTTAATAAAGTATACTTTATAAAAGACACAATCGAAAATGGTTTGTTTCCTTCTGATAGTTATATGTGGTTAGATGCTGCTTGTTTTAGAGATGATCAGAAAGATTTCAATATTAAGTGGCCGGTAAAAAAATTAAACAAAACAACTTTCTTTTCTCATCATGAAACCATATCAATTGAAGATAAATTCGATCATGTTATGTCTCAGATGAGGTTCATACAAGGAGGGTGCTTTGTTATAAGAAAAAAAGATTTTGAAGAGTTTAGATACTTTTTTGAACTAACTCTTGATTATCTTCTTAAAAAAGGTTATATAGGTTCCGATGAAAAGATTTTAGATCTTGTTTACCTAAATAACTCTTCTACTTATGATTTGATAAAATGTAATTGGAGAGAATATTTTGAGAAGTTATTATAATTTAGAATTAAAGATCAGAAAAACTGATCGACACATCGAACTGAATATCGTAAACGGTTTGTTCACAACCTGTGTACATCTTGACAAAGATAAACCTCTTTCCAAACAACTTGGTCAAGAACTAAACCGATATCTTAAACAATACGAATAAAAAAAGCCGGCCCATGGAGAGACCGGCAAGAAATGGGTAGGTAAACTACACAAATGGCAACTTGGAAGTGAATACAAAGACCTACCCTAAGTCTTATGCTCCTTCACCTTGGTCAGCAGCTAAGAAAGCTCTACCTTGTGATCTTACGTTTGCTTGTTCTTCTTGACTCATAGCATTAAACTGCTCTTGAGTTATGTTTGATAATTCTTCTCTTGTATATGTTTTCATATTAGTAATAATTATAGTAATTGTTAATATTGTCTGTTATTGCACTTCTGTACCCTGTACTGCTACCACCTTTTTGGTAAATCAATTCTTGAATTAACCCATCGTTAAATCTACCTGCACTACCGCTATATAGATCTATACCCATATCACCAGTTGCAAATTGCCCGTAACTACCTGATGGTACATTTGTATTTGAAGCAACTAAACTGTTGTTAACATAAATACTTCCTGTAAAGTTTTCGAGTGAGTCAGATTTTCTTGCTCTCCAACCTACAACATAATTAGAACCTGTTTGGTAAACCATTGAAGAAGTAACCATAAGTTTTTCTTGAGCTGGGTTTTCTAAATACATACCAAAGTAGTTTCCATCAAACGTATAAGGGTTGCCTATAGTTGCATTTGTTTCTGTGTATGAACCGCTAAAGGTTAACATTAAATCAAATGTTATTTCTTGACCAGCTGGGTTACCAGGTCTTGAAGGGTATTTAAATATAGAATGACCGGCAATAGAACCAGTTACTGTTGGTGTTGTTAATGCTACATAAGCATCAAATGGAGGTGGGTCAAAACTTACATTGTTAACATAGATACCTCCAAACGAGTAACCATCAAGGTGTCTACCGTCTCTATATGTTACAGCTACCTTACCGTTACTACCTGTTACGATACTTCCACTTTCATAAATGATAGGAGCAGATGTATAGTTACCACCATCTTTCCAAAATGATGTGCCTTTTACACCAGTTCTTTGATCATACCAAATATCTAAAGTACAATATGTACCTGAACAAAATGTTTCAATTGAACCTGTATCTATGTAATCATCAACAAACTGTATACCTGTTATTGCTGAATCAGATGCTCTTTGGATTTGTATGACATCTCCTGTAAAGTCTTCTTTAATTTTTCTAAAAGAAAAACCAGCTATTTCACCATACCCATATGTATCTAAAAGATACATTTCTTGTTCAGATCCTATAAAAGCAAATGGTTTGGTTAATCCCATATTAACTTAAGTTTTGTACGGCAGTTCCGAATAATGTTGTTGCATCATAACTTTGGAAAGTTAGGATATCTGTTGATCCAGATGCTGGTGTTATTGTTGGTGCTGTTCCTCCTGCAAATGCAAACTCTGGTTCAAATGTCATTGTTCCAAAAGAGTCTGTTGCTGTTGATGGTTGTAATACTTTTAATGATATTGTTTGTCCTGCTCTGATGTTTGAGGCATCTAAATGTGTATTTGAACCTGATACAAGAGTTAAAGTAAACATATCACCGTCTTGACAATCCAGTGATGCTGTGTTAGATGCTATTGATAAAGCAGTTATTTCATTATATATTGATCCAGTTACTTGTGTTCCTTTATTACTTGAACGTATTACTAAATCAACATCATCACCTGCTAAAAGTCTTACTCTACCTGTTCCATCTTGATTATCTAATACATCTACAGACC
>Ga0070746_10001025_pt1 | contig 16698 bp, 44 predicted proteins | sample VirMetDEL_Mar_21_FD_77016 | JGI IMG/M metagenome (GOLD analysis project Ga0070746, IMG submission 77016) | Aqueous microbial communities from the Delaware River and Bay under freshwater to marine salinity gradient to study organic matter... | ecosystem: Environmental > Aquatic > Marine >... | reverse complement strand
TATTTATATGACTTACAAAAACATCATGGAGAAGCTGAAGACGTGGTTGTCTTTGGAATATCTAGTATCGCTGGAAAGGCGATACTCTTTCACTGCATGTTGGAGAACGGTGCGATCTTTTATAGACTGCCTATCTCAGCTTTTTTCCAAAAACATCTTCAAAGAACCGAAGTGCCCGATATGCAAGTACACGAGTTACAACTGTGGAATTGCTTTAGTTATCATCCTTCTGTTCATTGCTTTGATTTTCTAAGTTCCGCTAGAGGAAAATACAGAGGCATAGATAAAAAATTTTATCCTGGTGATTATTTATTTACACTTGACTGGGCATCTCCAGATAGTAATATACTAGATATAGAGCACTCAGAAATACCTCAAGAACATAAGTGTGCTCATGTTCTTGCTTTAGATAACGGCAATTTTGCCGCTCAACCCAATAATAGAATTATTTGGAATATACCTAGCTTTACAGTTAAGGATAATTGGCCAGATTATAGCGTTCAAACAACTTATTGGAATGTTGAAAATAAAGGTTTGGTTACTGAGGACTCGGATAAAATGTTTTATGAGGTAAATAAAAAAGATGAAGACACTAAATGAGTTTTTACAAAGAGTTAATTGGGATGGACCCACAGGTTGGAAAAAATTTTCTTATTTTGTTTGGAGAGTTTTAATAACTCTTTCTATATTATTTCTATTACATGAAAATGCAAATGCAGGATCTACTCAAAACAATACGTCCGGATCTAACACAGCCATTGAAGGAGGATACACTTCTTCTTCGACTACTTCCTATGAATCAGGATCTAGTTCTAATTCTACAACCACTAATAGCACTAGCTCTAACATAAAATCAGCACCCCCGAGTGCCTTTGCGCCTTCTGTTAATTCTTCAGGTATAGACATTTGTTCTACTGGAGTATCTGCAGGGGTACAAACCTTTGGATTTGGTATCGCTGGTGGGGGTTCCTTTAAAGATGAAAATTGTGAAAGAATTAAACTATCCAGACAATTAGATTCTATGGGAATGAAGGTTGCAGCTATTAGTTTACTCTGCCAAGACGAGAGAGTTTTTTTTGCAATGGAGATGGCAGGCACTCCCTGTCCTTATGAAGGTAAAATTGGCAAAGATGCGGCAGCGCAATGGAAAAAATATGGTAAGTTAAGACCTGATTATAAAATGTACACTGCAAAATTAAAAATTGTAGAAAAACAAAATAAAAAAGAAGATTTAAAATTTGCCAAAGAAATGAAAAAAGCCAATGCTAAAAAAAATAATCGTAATTTTGACGATTCTGACGAGTAGTCTCGTTGCAGAAGAACAAACCACAAATAATTTAATTACCAACGGTAACTTTGAAACCGGTAATGCTAACGGATGGACTGCTACAGGTGATGTGCAAGTATTAAATGATTGTTGTGAACTTAATGGTGTAGCGAGTAATTATGATGTGGAGTTTGGTGACAATGGAGCGATTGAACAAAATTTTAATTTAACTTCTGATACTATTACTCAACCAATGTTAAACAATGGTATTACTTTAAACTCTAGCATAGAAGCTCAAAACGGAGAATGTGGAGTTGCAGGATGTTGGGGTGGTCAAGGAGGAGCAGATACGTTTAGCAATACATTAACGATTAAAGATAATGCTGGTAATGTGTTAGCTACAGTCACTACCAATCGAACCGATATTACAAACATCAATGGTCAAAATTTTACAGACCGACTTATTTATACAGGCGTAGGTTCTAACATAGGAAATATTAATATATCGGGTTCCGATGCAAATGCTCCATCAAATTTAGGTGGACCTAATATAGATAATGTATCTGTTACCATGACTTATGATAATGCTGTGTTAGCTTCTAGTGTACAAACTTCTTTAGTGGAAGTGAGTGAAAATTTATCTACCGAGTTTATAGAATTTAGAGAAATATTTAAAAAATTAGAATTAAATGAAGAGATACAATTTGAACCAGTTACAATGGAAGAAGCAGAAGAGTTTGAACAACCTACCATGATAATTGCATTACCGGAACCAAAAGAAGAATTAGGAAAAGGTGGTAATATGTTTGTGTTTCAACCTCCTAGTTTATTGTTATCAGAAAAAGAAGAACCAACAAACATGATGTCTCCTCCTATGATGGCCTACTTAAGTCCTTCAGAAGAAGAGCCAACAGAAATTACTGCTTCACCTGTAGAAACATTTACAAAAATGTTTACTCCTGCACCAGAGCCCAAGGAACAAGGACCAGGGCCCGGTGTGAGCACTTTACCTTTGATGTCTGAAGAACAAGAAGAGGAATCTGGAATAAATGCGATGCCTATGTTAGAACCAGAAGAAAAAGAAGAAGCTAGTTCTGAACAAGAACCAGAATTAGAACCTGAAGAAGAGGTTGCAACAAATGCACCAGAAGAAAAAGAACAAGAAGTAAAAAAAATTAATGAAGAAAAAAGTAAAGAAAAGAAATCTGTTCGCAAAGCTACTGCAAAGCCCTCTGTTCAAAATGCAAAAACTAAAAAACAAAAAAGCATACAACAGAAAAAAATTATCAAAGCCAATCTTGTAAAAATAATGGATCAAATTGATGCTCAAGTAAAAGACATTGGTAAAAATTTACAGGTAAAAAACGTAATAAAATTGCAAGCTATGATGAATAATAGTAAATTAGATCTATATCAAAAAGAATTTTATAAGCCTCAAGATATTTATATGCAGCAATTAAATATACAAGATAACAGGCAATTATATGCAAATGTTAGTCTTGATACCTATATTCAAAATGATAAGATAGGAAACAAGACAAAAGTATTAAATCAAATAAGACAAGAAAAACAAAGACTTTTGATCGAATTGGAGATGTTAAAAAATGGATAAATTAAAAAACAATTTAGCAAGTGTAGCGGCACTGATTGGTGTGTTAGGTGCTATCGGAACTGGCTTTGTCAAATATGGCGAAGTTATGACAAAATTAGAGTCTATGGAAAGTGCTGATCTTAAACCAATTCAAAAACAAATCTCAAGTTCAGATACTAAAATTGCAGTATTAGAAACTAAAATAGAAAAACTATTACAGTCATCAGACGGTCAATTAAAAACAGATGTTAAAGTTTTACAAACAGAAATTAAATTGTTGAAACTTGAAATAAAAGAAATCAAAGAAGCAAATAAAAATCCCTTACAAGGCTAATGAAATTCATACTCATTTTAGTGAGCTTACAAACCATAGAGTTACCTATGATTAATCAAGATTGTGAACAAACTTATTTAAATCATGTACGATTTATTAAAAACACCAACCATAAACCAATGGAACCTAGAATACTTATTTTATATAAAGATCAACCAGTAGCAGGATATATCTGTAAATGAAACTTTCAGCTAACTTTAACCTATCTGAGCTTACCAAGTCGCAAACTGCGGAGCGTAAAGGTATACCTAACAATCCCTCTCCCGGTCACATCGATAATTTAAAATCTCTTTGTATGAATGTATTACAACCCATTCGTTCTGAATTTGACAAGGCAGTTATTATTTCATCAGGTTATCGGTCTCAAGAGTTATGTATTGCTATAGGTTCAAAAATTAGCAGCCAACATGCCGAAGGAAAAGCGGCAGACCTAGAGATTCCTTCTATTGATAATAAAGAATTAGCATGGTGGATTAGAAATAATTTAGACTACGATCAGCTTATATTAGAATTTTACAAAGAAGGAGAACCCGACAGTGGATGGATTCATATTTCGTATAACGAAGGAGAAAACAGAAATCAAAATTTAATTGCATACAAAGATGCAGATAATAAAACAAAATATAAACCATGGTAAAAATAGGATCTTTAGGAAATGTAGACACTGTAATTGGAAGATGTCCTCACTGTAATAATGAAGCCTTACTTATTTCTATCGTACAAGATTTTTACAAATGCACTGTCTGTGAAGAGGATATACAACAATATATTAATGGACATATTAAATACATTATACCTAATCCTAAGAGTAAAAAAATATTAGATCAGTTTAAAGAAAAATAAAAATGGGTAAAGCAAAAGGATTTGGAGTTAATGATCATGTTAAGGGTAAACGTAGAAAACGACCTGGACGACACTCTAAAAAACACAAAGGTCGTAAAAAAATAGAACGTAGTCAAGGCCACCCTTAAAGTTCTATCTCTTCTTTCTCCACTTCCTCACATCTAAAGAAAATTTTTATCTTAGACTTATCCACATCTTTGCCTAAGTTCTCTAATATATCAATAGATACGCGGTTTCCGTATATTTGACAGTCTGAATAATGTTTAAATTCTATTTGTTCTTCATCCATAAACTCAGGAATACACTCCTGATGTAGTAAGGAACACATACTTAAAATTAATATAAATTTCACTTGACCCCCTTGATAAAATCAATTAATATCCTATATATACCAAAAACAATAAATAGAAAGGTAAACAATGGTAGATATAACAAAGTATAAGAATGTATCACTTCCAAAAGATACATACAATACTATTACTAAGTTACAGAAAGTAATGGTACCGGATGCTACGATTAGTCGTACACAAGTCATTAACATTTTAGTTGAGAAAGAAAGAAAAAAACAAAATGGCAAAATGGAAAGATAACGTAGAGTTAGAAGAAACAGCTAAACGAATACCCGAACAAAAGTTATGGACGTGTGTATTGTTAGCTGCATGTGAAGATGCGATCATATCAAAAAGTAAGGGTTATATATTACAACAAGTGGAACGAGAATTAGCAAGAGATTGGTTTTTACACCCAACCGAAGCTTTTTACAAAGTATGCACTTGGGCAGGTTATAATCCTAAATTTGTGTATGATATCATGAGTAAAAAAATAGAAACCACAAAACTATGGGAGAAAATAAATAATGTATAAAATATCAGAAGAACAAAGAAAACAATTACTACAATACTTTTGGGCTAAGCCTTACGGAGAAGTTGCATCACATATTGGTATGTTAGCAGCTTTAGTTAAAGTAGAAGATAGTAATTCAACGGTAACTAAGTTAAGTGAAACAAAAGATAAGTTAAATCGAGAAACGATTGTAAGTAATAAGTTGCAACAAGATCATGTCAACGGTAATAAAATAGATGGATGATCACCCTATGCAAATTATCTGTCCTGATTGTGGTGGCAATGGTTTTGTTTGGGTTACACCACCTACGGGTAAAGCAGATAGGTGGCAGACCGATTGTAAGCGTTGCAAGAATCAAGGTCAATTGGAAATTAATGAAGAAAACATGAAAGATTTTCACAGATGAAACTAAGCTATAAAAAGCAACTAAAAAAAATGGAAGAAGACTCAAGAAAGGTGAAAGAAATGCAAGAACAAATCTATGGAAAGAAAGAAGTAAAGAAAGAAGTAAAGAAAGAAGAAGAATTAAAATATAGAAAAATATTGGCAGGATATTATTGGGATGGAGAAAAAGAACATAAGTTGTATGACAAAGAACCAATATAAACCTTTACCAGATGGATTGTTTATCGAAGAGTCCACGATTGAGGGACAGGGTTTGTTTACCGAGAAATTCATACACCGGAACACGGACCTCGGAGTCTGTCATATTGAAATGAGGACATATGATATGGATAGTATTATTATCAGGACTCCTTTGGGTGGTTTTATTAATCACAGCTCCACACCTAATTGTATGCGTATTCAAAAAGATAATGCATGGCACCTTGTTACGATGGGTAATGTATTACCAGGAGAAGAATTAACTTTAACCTACAGTATGTATAACCCAGAAATAAAAGATGAGAAAAGTCAGTAAAGAAAGTTTAAAGAAAACCGTTGCTTCTAAAAAGAAAACTAGAACCGTTAAAAAAGTTAATGGTATTTCTAAATTAACTAATATTAACGGAGGAACCATTGTAGTGGATGATGATTATAGAGAGGGTTGGAACAGAATTTTTGGTAACAATAAGACTTGACATTATAATATAACATCTTATATTATATAATATTAACAGAAAGGAAAATATGACACCACTAATAAAAAAATTAACTGAGCTTGAAAAAAAGGGTAAGGTTAATATCAATACAGAAAAAGGAACTGTTGAGATCTTAGGAAAAGACGAGAAAGAAAACAGGGAGATCATACAAAGTTTTATGTATTCTGATCCTAAAACTTGTTTTCAAATGCTACAACAAATGACGAAAGGAGAAAGTAATGACTAAAAAAAACAAGAAACCAAAACTAGTAGTAGACAATAAAAAACTAGCCCAAGACGATGCTCATTATGAGGATGAGAAAAACAGTGTGTATGTATTTCATAATACTTTGTTTGATTTTAACATGTTTATCAATGCAGCTGATGCTGATGAAGCTATGGAAAGATTTGACCAATGTTGTATGGCACACAGAGAAGATTGGAAAATCATGGTAGAGTTATCTCATCAACCATCAGAGGTTAACTAATGATTATAGATACAAGATCAGAACATTCTGTGTATATCACTATTGGTAAATGGGTATATTATATTGATGATTCTACAGGAGAACAAATTATAGAAAAATGGAAACTAGAAAATGAAAGGAAAAAGTAATGTATAAATATATAATAATAAAAAAAACGTTAGGTTTTGAGAAACCTAAGTATAACATACCTTATGATGTAGAGATGGGTTGTGAATCTAAGGAAGAAGCAGCAAGAAAAATACGTGCTTTGATGGATCTTGAAGAGTGGGATTCAAATTTTCCAACCGACTATCAAATAATGGAGGTCGCATGAGAACAAATACATCTAAACTAGGAGGCATGGAAACTAAAATTAAAACTTTAAGAAAAAAAGGTTTAACTTACAATGAGATTAAGGAAAAATTAAAGTGTAGTAAAGGAACTATTTCTTATCACTTGGGTAGGGGACAGAAGAAAAAATCATACGAACGTACAAGGGAAATAAAAAAAGAAGGAAATAAAACATGGGGTTTTATTTATAAAATTAGAGAATATGTTCCTATGCCTATTACCATAATAAAAAGAGCCTCTAAAAAAGGAGCTCATTTTTTTAGAAATAAAGGTAAACAAGTAAATGAATTAGGAAGCATTTATGTATACTACAATAAAATATGGCCAGGTATTACCTCAAAAAATAAAAAGGTACAGGCAGTTAACCAATGGACAAAAAAATTAGATTACTACTCCAATGGTAAAAAAATAATGTATCCTTATTGTAGGTGTAAACTAACGGATAAAATTATTAATGTTTTACTAAACACTTCCTCTGTAGATCATAATGATGGAAATAGAACTAATACTAAATTAAGTAACTTTAGTTTTACTGATCTAAAAATAAACAGTATGAAAGGTAAAAGAAATTATTATCAATTTTATAGGGAATGTATTTCTTTCAAACAACTGTTTGAAAAATATAATTCGAAAGAAACTAGATTTTATTTATCTTTAAAAAATTTATTTATATTTTTTCCCTTTGAAATTATAAGAACTTTTGGAAATATAATAGGGAGAAGGAGAATATGAATGAAAAGAAAAAAGAAAAACAATACAATGACTTTGATTCTTTTGACCCTGATTGGAGTAAGTCTTATAAAGAAGAAGAATTAGATCCTGAAACCCAAGAGTATGTAGATAGTTTGAAAGAGAAATTATGAAAAAACTTAAACTATTAGATCTATTTAGTGGATTGGGTGGATTTAGTTTAGGATTAGAACGAACAGGTCATTTTAAAACGGTAGCTTTTTGTGACAACGATAAATACAGTAGATTAATATTAGATAAACATTGGAAAGGAACGAAAGTATATGAAGACATTAGACAAATCACCAAAGAACAATTCGATGCAGATGGAATTGAATATCCCGACATCATCACAGGTGGTTTCCCGTGTCAACCGTTCTCGATCGCAGGCAAACAAAAAGGAACGAGTGACGACAGACATCTCTGGCCAGAGATGTTTCGCATCATCAAGACATTCCAACCGAGGTTCGTTATTGGCGAGAACGTGCGAGGCATTGTTAACATCCAAGACGGCTTGGTCTTCGAGACTGTGTGCACTGACTTGGAAAGTGAAGGATACGAAGTTCAACCGTTCAATATTCCAGCTGCAGGTGTCGGCGCTCCCCACCGCAGAGAAAGAATCTGGTTCATCGCAGTCAGAGAAGATGTGGCTAACACCATCGGCAACGATGAGGGAGAAGAGATCTCCCGAGGCAATGAAGAAGAGGATTTCGTACAGGAAGAGCATAGGAAGAACGACCATTCCTCCAGGTTCTCTAGCGGAGCAAGTGCAATACGGAGCTCCGACCACGGACATGAAACAGATGTGGCCAACACCGAGAGCAGCATTGGGGATGAGCTTCAAGTTGACACAAGGGATGGCAAATTTGAGACACAAGAAATACCTAGAGACGGAAGTAGCCTACGTAGAGAAGGCTCCTGGTGGGACGTTGAACCCAACGTGGGTCGAGTGGCTAATGGGATATCCGGCAGAGTATACCGACTTAAAGGATTGGGCAATTCTATCGTCCCGCAAATCGCGGAAGAAATCGGTAAAGCAATCATAAAGTCTTTGTAATGAGAGATCTATTTGAAAGCATTATAGATGTAGGATCAGGGTTATTGTTAGCGATTGGGATACAGTTGATCATCTTTCCTTACTTTGATATGTATCCTAGTATATGGGAGAGTTTTCATATTGCCATTATCTTTACTTGTATGTCTATCTTTAGATCTTGGTTTTGGAGAACTTTTTTTAATTTTAAAAGGAGAAAGAAAGTATGAAAAATAATGAAAGCATAAACTATAGTGAAAAGGAAAAATCAGATTATTATATTCAAAAAAGTTTTGAATATAATAGAAAAAAATTAAAAAATGAAAGACGTATCTTAGAAATAATTTTCACTAGAGTCAATCTGGTGCGTAAAAAAATGGGACCTGAATGGGCTTATTGGGATATGAAGAAGTACATTCAAGATTGGTTAAATAAAAATAAGGAATGGCTATCTATTTCTAAAACAGAGCACGCTAAAATAACTAAAGAAAGATTAGATGCCAAAGAAAGGAACGCTACTAATGAAATGGAATAACCTAGATGAATATTTAATCGAGAAAGAAAATAAAAATAGATTCCATGATTTAATTAGAAAAATGCCTCTTTTTTATGCAGATGTTTTTTGTCAATATTTTTTAGGCAACAAAAAAATTACGGATATTGCAAAGGAATATGGTAGGTCTGTTACTTGGATCAATATCATTAGACACAGATCCTATAATTTCATCTCTGTATATATGAATAATGAAAAAGATATTACGGATATTAAATTAAGTGATTACTACAATAAAAAAACTAAATCTTTTAAGAATTGTAAACATTACCTTTCTTGGCAAAATTTTAACCCTTATAAATTTCCAAAAATATATAAGAAAAAACAAAAATGGGAGATACGTTATGAAATGGAATAAACAATACGAATACCCGAAGTCTATGCGGACATCGATCGAGGGTAAAAGACACTATGAGATAACCGGTGAGTATTTGCCGAGTGTGACTACTATATTAAGTGCCACTCAGAGTGCCGAGAAGAGAGCTTCGTTAGATAACTGGAGAGCACGGGTAGGCCAGGACCAAGCAGCAAGGATCACGGATCAAGCAGCAGCTAGAGGAACCGCTATGCATAACATCCTAGAAGGGTATATACTCGGCCAAAACCACCTTGATTTGACGGATCTAGGGCAGAATGCACATGTTATGGCACAACAGATCATTAAACAGGGTTTATGTGAGTTACACGAGGTTTGGGGTAGTGAGGTAACATTATACTATCCAGGTTTATATGCAGGTGCAACCGATGTTGTGGGTGTGTATGAAGGCAGACAGTCTATTGTAGACTTTAAACAAACCAATAAGCCAAAGCGTAGAGAGTGGATTGAAGATTATTTTTTACAATTAGCAGCTTATGCTATGGCACATAACTATGTTTATGGTACTCATATTGATCAGGGGGTTATCTTGATGTGTTCTAAAGATAACTACTTTCAAAAGTTCATGGTCAATGGTCTAGAGTTTAACCACTATAAACATAAATTCTTACAGAAAGTGAGCGATTATTATGAACAAAGGAACAAGGATCTGGGACCGACATGTATCTCAGCTGGACAACCTGGCTAGTGCATACCATAAATGTGAGAATCTAGACATAAAACAGGTCTGGAAACAAAAATGGTACGAAATGTGTGGTAAGATTGCGTCTGAAATAAGGCAAAATAAAGGCAAAGATGGTAAATAGTGATATTGTTAAAAAACCTATAGTATCTTTTCAATGTAAAAAAAAAATAAAAAAATAAAAAAGATAGAAATAGGTGTAACAATGTAACAATGGGTTTAGAAAGTGTTAAAAGTTAAGTATACCAATGGTTATTTAAGCAAATCATTGTTACAAGGGGGTGTAACAGGGTGTAACAGGGTGTAACAATGATATAAACCCAACGCGCGCGTATGAATTGACTTTTAAAAAAAGTAAAATTACATTAAAAAGATACTATGGGTAAAATAAAAACTAAGACAAAAAAGAAAAGCCAAGCTGCATTAGAACAATCTAAGTTTCCTTATCAAAAATTTAGAATATGGTGGACTGACCCCACTGGAGATACAGGGTGGGCTACACCTGCGGAATTTGACCGCATGGTTTATTCTGAGCCAATTTCTGAGGCATGGGTATATAAAAAAGATAAAAAAAGTATTAAACTTTTTGCTAGTTATGATAGAGATCCTGACGGAAGTATATGTTTTGGAGACAGAAACTGCTTCCCAATATCAAACATAAAAAAAATGGAGAAACTAGATGGCTAGAAAAGAAGAAACTATTGAGGATATCTTAGATAGAATGGATGATGATATCATGTCTATTAGAGATAAAATAGAAAATCAAGATGAAGAAGATTTTGAGGGTGAAGAGGACTATTCGGATTCAGGGGATTGGGATTCAGAATTTGAAGACTCAGAGGAATCCAAATAATCAAAAGTTTGTTTGGGATTTTTTGGCTTACTGTGTTGTGGTTGCAGCCGTGACTTTTTCTGTCTTTGCTTTACTTCTTCCGTGAGCTCTTTCACTTCAACACCTTCTAAGATTGGAGAGTATTCTTCTAATATTTCTTTCATTCTATTTTCCAATTCTTCGGAGGATAGGTCTTCTAACTTACCCGTTCTGATAATTTTTTGTTCTACATACAATCCTCCAGCCTTACCTCTGGCCACCTCAGCGTTAACAGCAGCGGACCAGGCTCCCTTTTCCCTTGCCAAGTCTCTTATTCTAGCTAACTCTGATATATGTCTTTGAAAGGTAATGTCATATTTTTTTTGATACTCATCTCTTAGCTGTCCTATATGTTGAACTACCAAAGGATGCATTCTTGGATTTTGTAATTCATAAGCACGTTCTCTAGGAGAACCATATCCGGCTTCCTTAGCACATTCTGTTGCTGTTTTTCTACCTTCGTTAGTAACTAACTCAAGTGCAAATTTTCTTTGTTTTTCTGTTAGTGCTGCTTTTCTGGCCATATTGATTTCTACTGTCATTTAGTGTACAAGTCAATGTTATTGAAAGTATGATTAAAGCAAAAGTATTAGCAGAAGCATTGAATAGGATGGTTACATCCGAAGTTGGTAAAGAGGCTAGAATCCAGGTTAAGGTAAATAATCAATTTCTAGATATTGTTTCTATGCAGATGTTAGAAAATAGACTTATAGGTGTCAGAGAAACTCACCGTATTGTATTAGAAGCATCTAATACAGAGACAGCTCCTATGGGTAAACCCATTAGATCGAAAGGAAAATTAATAGTATGACAGATATGAGTTTAGAAACAGCACCGGTATTTCAATCAGCGGTGTATAGAGCAGAGTTACCAAATTTTTTAGATGTAGTGGAGGCTGCAGTGCAACCCCATATTAATAAATCAAAAGAGCACAACAAAGAACTTATAGATAAACGAGAAAAGAAAACAGGCAAAAATATAGGAGACATTGGATTATCTTACCACACGGAAAATTTACTAGAGGATGATTCTTTGTATCAATTCAGAAGATTTATTAAGGCAACTTGTGAAAATATATTAGACTCACAAGGATATGATTTATCTAAACATAAATTAGAATATACAGAAATGTGGGCTCAAGAGTTTGCTGCCAAAGGCGGTGGCCACCACGATACGCATGTTCATTGGAATAACCATATGTCTGGTTTTTATTTTATTAAATGTTCGGACCATACTTCTGCCCCCATGTTTCATGATCCAAGAGCTGGTAAAATGATGACCCAATTACCTGAGAAGAATAATAAGGTAGTTACGCTTGCGACCGAAAAAGTTCTGATCAAGCCTGTGCCTGGAACGGCTATGTTTTTTAATTCTTATTTACCTCATCAATTTACAGTTGATAATGGGGTAGACAAATTTCAATTCATACATTTTAATTTACAAGCATTACCTATCTAGCTTGAGCCTGTGTTCGTTAATCTACGAAGAGATATGAAAGACTTTTTGTTTGTAAAATAGCTAAATAGTAATTTAGCTATTCTTTTCTGTTTAACTGCTCCAAGTATTTATCAAATATATTTTGAAGACTTTGATAATCTTCGTTAGATACAGGAGAGTAGACAATTTGATCTAAGAAATTATCAAAAATATCTAATGTATTATCCAAGTTTAATTTACTACTTTTACGCATTTCTTTCTTTCCTTTCTGTTAAAAATATTTTTGGCATAAAAATTAATTGTTGTAATGTCATCATCGGAAGTTTCGTAATGCTCTTCCAAATAAACAGGACATTTTTTCAACCAAGTGTCAAACCTTTGTTTTTCTTTTTTAGTCATTTCTTTCTTTCCTTTCTTTTTCATATTGGTCTATAAAGTCTTCGACTTCTTCCGCATGTTCCCATACCTCAATAAAGTTCTTCAACCAATTGTATTGCTTATGATCGATATCATCTCTAAAAAGTTCTTCATCTGCACTTCCTAAAGGCGACAACTTATTGTCATCACCCCATTGATTGTACAAATCAGTTAATTTATTTAGTATCATTTTATTTTCCTTTCTTTTTTGTTGGTAGTTTATTTATCTTTGATCGTCATATTGTTTTGCTTCTTCATCAGTTATTTTTTCATAATCCCACTCTCCCCAATCTAAAATTTCATCTAAGGTAAATTTTTCAATAGGTTTGTATTTTTCATTTTGATCAAAGTGATTATCATAATCTATTGAATGATAATGAATTAATGATTCTTTTAAGTCTTTAAGATTTTTATATACCGCTCCATTTAATCCACCTTGACGATCTATTCTTAATATTTTCATTTTATTTTCCTTTCTGTTTTTGTTTGTTTATATTTATAAACCATTCACTAATTTTATAATTGTACTCTTTACAATCAAAACAATAAATATCCATTTCAAAATCTTTATCATTTATAATTTGTATATTTTTAGATAAGCAATTATCACAAAGCCAACCATTATTTTTCATTTAAGCTACCTCGCTTTCTTCATAACTTTCAGTAATTTGAAAATGATCTCTTTCTATTATTTCATCATTAACAAAATTACCACTTTCAATTATTTGTTCCGCCTTTTCTAAAGTTTCCGCTTCTATTTTTACTTGAGAGGTAACCTCCTCAACAAATGTTATATTAAAAGTTTTCATTTATTTTCCTTTCTGTTTTTATTTTTAGTCGTTAGGTTCATTCTCTATATCACCGCAAAATACCGCGTCCGCCCAATGTTTTAAAACATCTTTTTTAAATTGTTTGGGTTTGTAACTTCCATTTGCTAATGCCTCTAGTTCGATCAAACAAGAATTTTCTAAGTTATCTCCACCTAGAAAAAATTCTATTTGTTTTTGTGTTACTCCACTCATTGTTTTATTTTCCTTTCTGTTTAGTTGTAGTATTTTTTGTAGTAGTATTCCCACTCCCCGTTTATTTCCTTATTTACTCCATACTTTTTAAATTCTTGCCAAGATTTAAAAAAGCAATCTCTGCAATTTCCAAAGTCAGAAATAAAGTCTTCAAAAGAATTAGTGTAAAGAGGGTTAATCTTTTTTGCTCTTTTATATATTTCTTTTAGTTTCATATTTTTCTTTCTGTTTTTGTTTTTAGTTCTTTCAAACCCTCTGCAAAAGGCTTAATGAAAGTCTCTCTTTCTTCTCCGCCCTCCTCATAAATGCCAAAAATACATTGTGAATTTTCATTCTTTGGGACATCGTATTCAACGTCTTCATTATAAGGATTAATTAAAATGGGCATATTTTTATTTGAAACACAACCCATTTCAACATGAAAGCACCCACCACCACTATGTGAAATGGACAAATCATATTTTTTAACTAATTTAGGAAACCTACTATTTAAATCAGAAATTAAATTTCCAAAATGTTCTTCATATGTCATTATGATACCTTTCTATTAGTTTAATTAATATGTTGATATTATCAATCTATCACTATCAGGTATTTGTATAACAGTTGTATTCTGTTCCAAATCTTCAAGCGTTTCAATATCTTGATAATTTTTTTTTACCTCTTCAATGTTTTCATACTCGTCATACTGACAACGGAACGCAATCGGATCAAATTCCAATTCCGTGTCACAATCTTGCTCGTACTGTTCAAAGTATTCAAACAAGGCTTTACTACCCTCATAGCTAAAACCATACTTAATCATCTCATCTGTAAAAGTGTACTCTGTTACTGTGTCTTTCATTTTGTTTTTATCCTTTCTGTTTTTTATTTATTATTTAATATATTTTTAGCTAATTCAATATTTTGTTTATCTTCATCTGTTGCAAAGAATAGAATTGTAAAACTACTCATGTTTTTAATCCAAGTTCTTAATTCTTTTTTAGTTAAAGATTTTAACCATTTTTCCATTTTTTGTTTCCTTTCTGTTTATTGTCCTATTTTATCTCATAATTAATTAATATTGTCAAACCCTAATATTTGATTAATTTTAACAAATATTGTACGGTTTAAAAATGGCTAGAAACGAGGCTAAATTGTGGCAAGAAGTGAAGAAAAATATCAAAGGAATATCGTTCACTAGAATAGAAAATTCAACCTCTTTTGGAACTCCTGATCTGCTTTGTTACAATAAAAACAATACTTTTTTTACAATAGAATTAAAGGTCATAAATAGTGATAATCATAAGGTAAAATTTAGCCCCCACCAAATTAGTTTTCATGTCAGACACCCTATTAATTCTTTTATCATGGTCAAGACCCTTGATCCTTTGGCCGTAAAACTTTATGAGGGAAAACAGATCATGAGCCTTGTTTCAAGATCCGAGAACCTTGAGCCTGTGTCTTTGGGGTTTGTTGATATCAGCTTGTGCCTTGAAAAATTATAGCTTGTGCCTTTTTCGCTTGTGATTTAGCTTGTGCCTTTTTTCAGCTTGTGCCTTTTTTCAGCTTGTGCCTTTTTTCAGCTTGTGCCTTTTTTCAGCTTGTGCCTTATTCAATATTATTTTTATTTTTTTTTTTAATAATACACGTACCAAGTGTTAAACTTGGTACGTGTATCGTGGTTGATTATGCCGTGATTTGAATCAAGGACTTTGGCAAAGCAAACTCGATTTTTGCTTCTTCAAACGCTTTTTTCAATTCAGAAGCAACGGTGTTAATGTCACCACCTGAATATAGAATATTTTTGGCATATTCTTTTTTATGCTCTAAAATATTTCTTATTTTGTGGTTTTTTGTACAGTGGTTTTCTGCTTCCATGTACCTTGCGTCATTTATTTTTTTATGAAAGTATTCGACGGGGTCTTCGTCTCTAATGTCGTAACCGTCAAAACTTACATGCCACCCCCTTGCATTACTATATTGATCTAAATGGGTTTCGACTTCTTCCGCCATTTTTCGCACTTGTGTTTGTAGTTCACGTTCTATTCTGTCCTTTTCTTCTACAAACTTTTTATATTTTTTATAAACAAGTTCCGCTTTTTTTAGTTTTGCCTCAACCTTTAATTCTTTTAAAAAAGATTTTTTCTTTTTTTCAGATAGTTGTTGCGCTTGTTGCACGATTTCAGTTTTAATGTCCCTTGCTTTTTGGGCAAATTTATTGTTGATCGTGTCGTTGTAGTGGTTTAGTTCTGCTTGCCTTATTGGTTTCATTTTTTTTCTTTCGGTTAAGTTTAGCGGTTGCCGTGTTTCTTATGTGAAAGTTTTTCAAAACACGATTTCGGGTTACCCTCGAGGCTTAAAAGCCTTCTTTCATGACCACCCTTACAACCATAATTCTTATAGGATATTATAAGATCTAAGTCAACCTATTATTTTATAGCTTGAGCGTGTGCCTTGAGCCATGAGCCATGAACCAAGGACGGCTACTAGGTTGCCTTATTTTTGCCACAATTGCACATTGTGCAAGCGGTGTCCTACCGAATTAAAAAAATTTCTTTTTTTTATTAGTATAGATAAAGTCTTATATTATCCTATTTACAAGTAAAGAAAAAAATGCATAATAAAAACAAATCAATGAAAGGTAAAACAATGAAAAAAATAAACGACCCTTTAGGTTTTCAAAAAGCTATCAACTTTGAAAAACTTGATGCTTTACTTGATGACCCCGAAACTTTTGAACAGCTTTCAAATATGTTCAATGTTAATAATGAAACACCTCAAGCCACTTACAAAAAAGCGGTTAACCAACTTAAACGAAAG
>Ga0070746_10001022_pt1 | contig 16706 bp, 13 predicted proteins | sample VirMetDEL_Mar_21_FD_77016 | JGI IMG/M metagenome (GOLD analysis project Ga0070746, IMG submission 77016) | Aqueous microbial communities from the Delaware River and Bay under freshwater to marine salinity gradient to study organic matter... | ecosystem: Environmental > Aquatic > Marine >... | reverse complement strand
GTTGCATAAACTCTTTTAATTCTAAGCCAATCTATTTTGGTGTCATCGGGTATGCCATTGATTGAAACTGTTGTACCACCCATTGTATCAACTTTTAAATTACCACCGGTTTGTATGTATATTGCCTTTGGTGCTGGGTCTAATAAATCAGCTGAATCGCTAAATTCCGGTGTTATAGATTTAACTACATTACCTAATTGGTCTGAACTTTGCGACCATCTTAATTGTTCTTCTGTAAGTGCTGCCATTTTTTTTATGTTTTAGTAAATCCCTATAATATCAGAAATGGTTGTATCAGTTAGCCAAACCTTTTTGATTCTTAACCAATCTATAAATGTATCAGCTTCTAATCCGTTTATTGTTGTAACATCTCCTGCCATAGTTGTAACCTTTAGGTTGCCCGGTGCAACTACCCATAATGCTTTAGGTGCTGGGTCTGTCATATCTAACGTATCAGATTGCTCACCACTTTGTATTTTAATATACTCAATAGTGCCTATAAAATTATCGCTACCTACTTGTACGTTTTGTACTGCTATATCTCCAGTATTTGTTGCAACTACATTTTCTATAAAAGTACCTACGCTTGCATTTGCAGTTCCATTTGTACCACCTATTTGTACCCTTACTGAACCTTGTGTATAGCTTGATATTTTATATTCTATTCTATATGTTTGACCAGCTACGGCAGTAAAAGATTGTACTGCATTGTTGTTTCCAACTCCACTACCTTTTAAACCTTGCCCTCTATCAATAGACCAATTAGAACCAAGTGTCCAATCTGAATTATCTATTTTGTAAACTGCAACAGAATACACAATCATTTTCATTGCTTGACCCTCTGTTTTTCTTGATATAGAAAAATCATCATATCCGGTTGCTTGTGAATTGAAAGTTTTTGTTTCTCTTGTTGTAGAAGTTAAATCAGTAGAAGCACCACCTAATAAAACTTTTGCTTCTCCACTTATCATTTGATAATCTATTACAACTGTATAGTTATCATTTACAATTAATATATCACTTTGTTTAATAGCTAACCCACCATCTGTACCATCATAATCTAAAGTAACAAACCCATTACTAAATACTATTGTACTATCTAATGAATTAGTAATAGTTTCCCATAAATCAACATCTACGGCTTCTATTAATTTTACTGATATATTAGTTACTTTATAGTTAGTATTAGCACCACCTACAAATCTTAAATAATTTGGCTTTGATGAACTATAAAAAGCTTCAATAGTTTTTGTACCACTTGTTGTAAAAAACCTATCTGATGTATCAATTTGACCAAATGCACCAGTACCACTTAAACCTATTGATGTAGAACCACTAATTATATCTAAGTCAAATTGTATCTGATATAAAGCACCATTTGTCAATGCAATACTTTCAGATTGTAAATAACTTGAACTACTTGCACTTGTACTATTTTCTGCAAATCCATCGCCTAAACTCCAACCACTACCAACACTCCATCTATCATTTGGGTCAAGTTGTTTAATAGAAATAGAATCAACATAAAATTGTGATATTGTTCCACTATCTGACCTAAGAAATATATCTGATGTTGTTGTACTTGCTGCTTTAAAATAACCAGTTAATGATTGCCATTTACCCGTTTGTGATGTTGTAATCCAATCATTTGGTGCTGAACTATCTGCTGCATCTACTTTAAAATCTCCACTTTCTAAATAAACATCTACTTTAATTTCATACCACTTATTAATTACAAAATTAAAAGGTTGTGTTATTCTTGAACCCGTAGATGTGTTGGTTATATTAATATCAGCAACATCAAATCTACCTTGATGCGTACCTACTGAAATAGTTGAACCACCATCATTGCCCCAATCATCAGTTCCATCAATAAAATCTCCATTTGTAATTAATTCAGCACTTTTTTCTTCAAAGTTTCCGTTCTGTACTAATTCATTACCTAATATTGGCGATTTACTACCCGGTATTGTTTGGTCGAAATAACCATTTTTAATTAGGCTTTCTCCAATGAAATTATTATTGGTTGCTTCTTCTTGTTTACCACTTAAAGATTTAGCAATAGCACCTAATTGTAAAGATGTTTCTGACCATCTTCGTTGTTCTTCTGTGAATTGTATAGCTTCCATATCTTAGTTTACTTTACCTCTATTTGGCATATCTATTGTTCGTGTATTTGCTTTTCTCCAACCTTTGGCATTCCGTAACCCTGAACCTTTTGGTTCTTGATTTGTTACATCTTTATCATTATCCAGTCCTTTATTTGGTAAGAACTTACCTTTTACTCTTTTTCTGAACCAAACTTGTCTAACAAATTTATGATGACAGTAACAACCACCTTTATACAACCAAATTGAATACTTTGATTTACCTCTTTCAGCAAATTCTCCATTTATTCCATCAGCTGACATTTCATTTATATCCTCAAACCTATATGATACACCCATCTTTGCATTTGCTACCATATTTCTACAAAATAACCGGCTATTTTTAGATAAGTTTTCTGAGTACCTGTATCTTATTTTATAAAGCCCTTTATCTATTTTAGACTTTGCATCGGGGTCTGCATATCGCTTAAAAAAGTTGTATGGTGTATTGTGTGTTTCAGCTTCTAATTCCGGGTCTAATACATCTGTTTCTTCTAACAACTCCCATTCATCAGTATTAACCTTTTCTCCTTTATCAGCTAAATATTCTAACCAAGTATTTTCATCTTCATCTGTCATATCAATTTCAACAGATAAGTTTTCTACATTCTCTATTTCTTTAATTTTTTTAGACGCCCAACTAAATCCTGCATCACCACCCCATAACGCCCAAGCTATACGACCAGCTGATGGGAAACCATCTTCGCCAATTTCAAACCCCTTACCTTTCTTTGTAGCTTTTTCGTGTCTGCTAAAGAAAGAGTACATTCTTTTTATAGATGATATTGATAGGTTTTTACCATTAGATATATCTCTTGCTCTTGCTACACCAACTTCCGTTCCACCTCTGCCGTATTCTCTACGCCAATCTAAACCCTTTTTAGCTTCTTCTACCATTCCTTTTGTTGGTTTGGTGTCTATATCGCTAATACTTTTAAATTCGTGTTTAGATGCTTCTATTTCTTCAACATCTCTTTTAACATTTTCTTCTTGTTCAAATGGATTTTTAGAAACAAATTCTAACTTCAAAGGTTGTCCAGCTTCGAACATTATTAATTCAAAAGATTCAGTCAATAAATCTCTGTAATTATCAATAACATTTTCTTCAAATAATACTGATGCAGTTCTTAATTCATCTGCATTATTACCTAAGCCACCCCCATCAGCATTTACACCAAACAATCTTGGGGAAACTACCCTATGCGAAATCATCACTTTAGATGTTATTTCTTTAGATAGAAACTCATACTGCTTGTCTGCATCTGATTGGGGCATTACAGTTATTTCGGGGGAATTATTTCTGTCATCTGAAAATGAAACAATGAATTTACCAGCATTACTTGCACCGGCTAATTCTTGTTCTATTTGATTCTTTACTGCTCTACGTTTTTCTTCTGATGGAATACCATTTGAAAAATTAATCATAAAAGATGGTGCTAAACCATTCTTTATATTTGCTAAATGAAATTCAGATACATTCTTATCAAGTTCAATGTAATTAATTCCACCTTGATAATCGGGTTTCGGATAGTAATATTGCCCTACTGAATAAGCTTTAAAACAAGCAATTTGATTTGGGTATGATTTCTTTTGATTTGGGTCAAAAGATTTAACCTTTTTGTATCCGACTGTCTTATAATCTGACCAATTTTTTGAATAAAGGTAAAATTCGCTTTCTTCTCCGTTTAGTTCCGGTTCTACCCTCATACACTCAAATGGTATATGATTTACTTCACTAATCGTTGTTCTATCTACTGAATATGATATAGAAAGGTAATAGCCTCCGTGAACTTTTAAGTCTAATATGCACTTTTGGATAGTGTTTTTACCTATTCCACCCTCAAACAATGCATTAAATTTAGCCCAAGATTCAGCTTTTGACTGCATTTGTGGACTTGTTACACCCTCACCATACACCCAAGTTGCAATTGAATTACAAAGTGCATTATGAACTGCTGATTTTTGGTATAAATCTATAAGGTAATCCGGATAGTCATTCTTTTGTCCATAAGATACAAAAGGGTCTCCTTGCTTTATTACCTCTGTATCATCAATGTATTCGTGTCCTCTACCTAATTGTAATAATTCACTCATTTTTAAGATGGTTTATATACCTTTGTTGTAGGTATTGTTTGTTTGTCAGCATCAAAGTAACTATCTTCAAAGGTAACATTATTATATATACGAAATAAACCACTATCTAATACGTTTATTTTGTCTGCTGGTTCAGTTGTATTAGTCATATTGAATAGTTCATAAGTAAAAGTACCTAATTCATCTATCAATAATGTGTTATTTGTACCATCACCTAATTCAAATGTGAAATATGCACCTCTTGTATTAGAATAATCATAGGTTAAGAAAGTAGAAAATACTTTACCAGTTAATTGATTTGTAATAAATAGCTTATAATTATTGTTTGCTAAATTTGTATGTAAAGAATCCGGTGTAAATTGTGTTGTACTTACGCTTACACTTTCAACATTCTTAAAAACATTGGCAAAAATAGACTTCAAACCATAGTTGCTATTTATCTGAATCATATCCACCTAAATTTATTGATTTACTTTTACCTTTACCTTTACTTTTTGGTTTTTGAAAGTATTTTGGATATTCTTTTAGAGCAAAATTGTATTCACTATCTGACATATATTCAGAAAACACTAAAGTTAGTGATGGGTTTATTTTAATCTCTGTACCTATTAACTCTTTTTTAACTTTTAGCCTTGCCATAATTCTAATCTTTAATGAAAGAAAGGGTAAGTATTACCTACCTACCCTCTCATATATATAAAACAAAACAGAATGTTAATTATCAAGCACCATCTAATTGTGCTGCACTAATTGTAACATCAGCTTGGTCGCTGAAGTTAGCTAAATTACCACAATTTTGTGCTGGTTCTAATTCTATTGCTTGAAATTGTAAGGTATAAGCCATATTATCAGATATTGCTTTATCGCCATTGTGTCCAAAAGAACCACCAGTAGCAATCATACCTTTTTTAAGACCACAAAAGTACAATGTACCCGTGTTATCCTCTACAACTATTTGCCAAGAACCATTTGCAAGATTATTGAAAGTCTTATCTGCTTTTCCATACACTCCTTTAAAGACTAATTCTAAGTCTTGCTGATAACCTACTCCACCACCCTCATTTACAACAATCGTTTGATTGAGTGAACTTAGGTAAGGGTCTGTATCAAATTGAAAATATGTTCCCGGATTTCCATCATAAGATGTTAAACCGGATGTTGCAGTAAGAACATTAGTTGTGCCATCTAAAGCTAAAGTTTTAGCTGATGCAGCATCAAATCTTGCAATTACATAAACTTTGTCTATACCTCCCGGCTGCACTTTGCAGTACCTTGCCTTTCCCGTTGAAATTGTACAAGCCATTTTTTAGTATTTAAAAGTTTATAATTAAGCTGGTAATATCGCTGCCGTTGTACCTAGTACAATATCAGATGCTACACCAATTTGAACACCAATTGCCATTCTCATAGAGATACCAACATTGTCAGAACCATCATACTCGTAGAATGGAATTAATTTAGCTTCTGTCAAATCTGTACCTAAGTTAGTTCCAAAGAATAAGTTAGAAGATTGACATAAGATAATTGCATCATCGGGCATACCCGGACATACATTTACTGGCACACCTAAATATACTAAAGAACCAAATGATTGGTCTGTACCTCTAAGATTTACACCTTGTAACAATCCCGATTCACCTAAAGCTTGCATATATAAACCGAAAGTCTTTTGGTTTACTAAGAATTGAGTATCAGCTTTACCCATAATACCCGGACAATTAGCATTTCCGTTTGCATAAACTTTACCGAATCCCTCTATAACATTTGATGCAGTAATCGCAGTAATTGCTTGACCATTTACACCACCTGCAATTGCCATTTGACCAGCTGCTAAACCTGCTCTATCAAATACTCCATCATTAGATAAGAATCCTTTGAATGTTGGTGATGCACCACCTTTCCAAATTCTATCTTCTACTTCTTCTGCCGTTTTATTAGCAACCGTACTTACTAAGAATGAAGCAAAGTCAGCTGGTATAGCACCATTACGACCACTAAATCCTGCACCAACCCAAGTTGGGTATATTGTTTTACGACACACTCTTTCATTTACCATTAAGTCAGTAACTTCAAGAACTGATTCGCCTAATGTTAATCGTGTTGGGTCGTCATTCCAATCACATCCGGCAGCCTTAATCATTGTACCCGGTGTTAGAGTATTTACTACTGCTTTCTGAGTAATACCATCTAACTCTGTTACATATCCATTAGCAACAGAATCAGCTAATTTTACTGCTGGTGCTAAATAAGGTAAAGATAATACACCGGCATATGAATTTTGTGCAACTTCTATATTAGAAGCTAATTCAAACTTTGCTGATTTAAATTTATAGTTTTTGTTCATTAGTTTGCGTTTTTTAATTTTAGAATCATATCTAATGCTCTGTTTCCAGTATTGTAAGATACTTCTTCTGTTGAAAGATTTGTTTGATTGTGTGTTACCGGTTTCTCAGCCGACATTTTAGATACTTTTTCTAAATCTTCTTTTAAAGATTCATTTTCTGAAACAACCTTTGAAATCATTTCGGATAGTTCTGTGTGTAAAGAACTAAGTGCCTCTACAAGTTGTTCTTTAGTAGCATATGCAGACAAGTCAATTTCAGAAGACATTTCTTCTTCATCTTCTTTTTTGTCCTCTGATTTTGCTTCTTCTACTGCTTCTTCTTTAGATATAGAAACAACTTCGCCATCTACAACTTCCATAGATACACCATCTTGTGTAGCATATGAACCCGATGGTAAAGGCATTTTTTCTCCATCTTCTGAAACAACAAAAGCCAGTGAACCCTCTGCGAATTGTTCGCTATCTGTTGCTATCTTAGTGCCATCTTCTAAAATTGCTTCTGCAAGCATTTCTAATTCTGACTCCATACCAAGCAATGTGCGAATGCTATTCAGTACGTTTTTTTGGTTTGCCATTTTAAAAAATTAGTTATTGTTCGTAAATACGAAGATTGAAATTAACAAAAGTTAGTATTTAACCTTTTCTAATTATCTCTTTTATTTTATTTAAGGTTTTTTCATCTTCGCTTAACTCCATCTTATCTGTGAAATATCCCTCTATTGAAAAGCCTTTTACCTTGCCAGTCTTTACATAATCATCCCATACAGATTTGTCATTCACTTTTACAGATACAAACCAAGTACCCTCCGGTAACTTTTCAAAACCATATTTAACTGATTTGTCTATTGGGTTATCCTTTATCCAACTTTCAACCACTGTTAAATGCTTTAATTCACTTTTGTGATGGATAGTGTGATTTGATTGGTAATTGTTCATCATAAACAATTCACTAGCTTGTCTTATTGTGTCTTTAGAGAAGTAAACATAATAATCTGCACCAGTTTCCTTATCTATTCTTAATATCTGTTTATTTGGTATAAGAACTGCACCAGTTAAAAGTTGCTTCTCTTTGTCTTGTGTTGCAAATTGTACCTCTACCTTTTTATCTTCTTTTGATAAGGCTATAAAATCTGATTCCATTGCTGGCGATTCTACTAAGCTAATAGCAAAAACACCATCTTTGTTTTCTTCGCTATTTTCATCAATAATAAGTTCTACTATTTTTGTCATTTTTTTAGTGTTTAAAGTGTTGCTCTATTTTGGATTTGATTTGATATTTCGTTTTGGTCTTCAACATCTTGTTGTACTACATACGCTTGTATAGGTTGCTGACTGAATATTGATGTACTTGATGATAAATCAAACATAGCTGATGTATCTATCTGTGGTACTGTATTAGCTGATGGTATTGTTGAACCACCTCTTGAACCTCCACCACTTGCTGATGCACTTGGTGTTGATTTACCTTTACTATTCAGTATCTTTTTAGCTGATGCAATATTTCCAAATATGCGAATCAAACCAGTAGCAAATTGTATAATTCCTGCACCACCAAATGTAACTGCGTTAGCTGGATTTGCTTCTGAATTAGCAGTTAAACTTGAAATTGCTTTTGCAGTATCAACACCTATTTTAGCTAATGCAAATGCTTTTTCTGCTTTTTCGTTTCCTGCAAATAAAGATTCTAACATTTGAATACCATTATTTACGGCTTGTCTCCTTGCCTTATCTGATAATTCTAATGCTTTGTTCTTTTTATTGTTCTCCTTTTTTAATTCATCATTTTTTTTCTTTGTCGCATCTATTTCTTCTTGCGTAAATTTATCTTGTAGTGCTTTCTTATTCAGTAAGTATTGTTCTTCTATTGCTTCTGTATCTGCACCAGCTAGTCTTGCCAATTCTAACTTTGCTTCGTACTCTTGCCTTAGTGCTTCAAACTCTAATTCTTTTTCGTCTAACTCAGCTAATTTTAATTCATCTAAAGCTTCTTTTGATTCTTTTTCTAATGCTACTCTATTAACTATCTGTTCAGACCTAAAGCCATTTATACGTTCTTGTAAATCTGCTAATTCAGCTTCTTGTTCAATTACGGCAGCTTGTAAATCTATATTGTCTTTATTAGCTTCTGATTCTAATTTAGCTAACCTTAACTTTTCATCTAATATAGCTTTTTCATCTTCAAATTGCTTGTTTAAACTTTCTGCTAATTTATCATTCGCTTCTATTCTTTCTTCAAATGTTTTTGTCACATCATCTCTTATTTGCCTTTGTAATTCTTGCTCATTAAGATATGTAAAATTTAGTTTTCTTTGTTCAGCTTCTAAAAGCTTTACTTCATTTCTTAGGTTTTGTATTTCTGTTGCTTGATTGAATGCCTTTTTACCTTTGTCAGCTACAACATCTAAAACATCAGTAACATCATCAGCTATTTGTGTAACACCTACCTTTAACTGCTCAAAACCAGCTTTAATAAGACCAAAGTTTCCGGTGAAAATACCACTCAACAAAGTACCGACTCCACTAAATTTTTCACTTATATAAGTTTTAAATTCTTCAAACTTATCTTGTAAATCTTGTAACGCTTTTTTAGGGCTTTTCAATGTATCAACTAAATCCCCAATAACAGAACCCACCTCATTAAATACAATAGATAAAGTTGTTGTAGCTATACTTAAGGCATCTACAACTTTTTGGTTTTGCATTACAATATCCTTAAGAAAATTAAATGCATCAATTATTAAACCAATTCCGGCAGCTTTCATTGCTAAACCTACACCCTTAAAACCTTTGGCTATTCCACCTAATGCTTTTTCAGTTCCTTTTTGAGATTTTTTTATCGCAGATAATTCGCCTTTTACACCCTCTAATTCTTCTTTTAATGAATTTAATTCTTCAGTTGTTTCTTCGGTGTTACCACCAAAATCAAAATCAAATATTATTTTTTCTGCCATAGCATTTCTCTGTGCATCCAAGCACTTTTTTTAGATTCATAATTACGCTTCATTCGACTATAATAATCTTTTATGTTATTTGGTTTATATAAATATTTAAAGTCCGGTAAAGCATCTAATATTGATGGTATAATAGATGTGCATTCTTCTAAATGATTCTCTAATGTGTCAAGTTTAAATATAAAATCAACATCTATATTTTTAACTTCTGTGTCTGTTAAATTATACTCCATTTGTTTTTAAGGTATTGAATTACTTGATTTACTTCTGCATCTGTTAATGCTCTATCATAGGCTATACATTCGTATATTCTACCATTAAATTCGTTTGTATCTCCTATACCAGTTATAGTTGATGCACCAACTGTAAAATAATTAAGTGATGTATCATCTTGACCTAGTGTATTAGTATCTGTATTACCATTACCATCATAAACTTTTATGTTAGAACCATTCCTTGTTCCTATCCCAATACTTAAATTAGTTACACCGGCAGAACTTATATTACAAGAATTAGAGTTACCCGAAAAGTTTTGTGATGAAAAAGCTAAACTATCACTACCAGCACCACCATTTCCACTAGCATTAATTCTAAGTCCTATTCTTTGTGTAGTTAAACCATCATTTATACCCATCAATGTTTGACCTTGACTTTCAGATGTTGTAGTATCTGATTTATATGCTACAATAAATGTATTATTACTGCTACCTAAACCTAATAATTGTGATGATGTTGAATTTAGGTTTGAAGATGTACCATCAAAATCTAAATGTGGTCTTTGCCAATCATCTAGTTTGTATGTTGGTTTAAATGATGAACTACTTTGTGTGAATGTATTAGTATTACCGGATAAATCTCGCCATTCTGTAACTGCCGTGCTTGATAATAAAATGCTTGTTTGATTTGACGCATCTAACCACAATACATTTCCACTTAAACTTCTTGGGTTCTGTATAGATGGTGTTGATGTATCTGTTAAAGGTGTAGTATCATATTTAACACTTAGTGTCCAATTAATATTATCTGACCTCCTACCAGCTGAGTATATTCTGAAAGCTACAAAACCATCACCCTTTACGTAAGGTGGTTTACTCATTGAATAACATTCTAAAGTAGTTGAACCAAATGCAGAATCTATTTCTTCAAAATCTACATTGCTATATATAATCTGTGGATTTGTATAATTTGATATTAGAACTGTCTGCCTAATAATAGCTTTTTTATTATACGTTTCATTATCTGATAATTGTATAATACCGGTTAATTCTAAATTTAAAGTAATGTTTGATTTACCGGCAAATCTTATTCCATTTCTATTTGCAACAGAATTACAATTATCATCAATTGTAAATACACCATATTGTCCAAGTAATATACTCACTTGTGCTGGGTGTACTCCTTGTAAAATAAAATCACCCTTTTGTTGTGAACCTAAAGTAAGGGTAGAATTACCATTTGCTAAAATGTTATCACCGGTAATTTGTAGTTTACCATAATCACCCGATATACGACCACCTTTTATTTCATTAAAAAATTGCACCCCCTCATCATATATTTGACTTTGATATTGATGTGTTACAATTTCATTATAGTTACCATATACAATGCTACTATCAACATTTCTGTACACTTTATTAAAGCTACCCTCTATTCTATTGTCGAATGAACTATCTAAAACTTGATTTTGTATTCCTACTGCACTATTTCTTACACCTCTGACTATATTAGATTGCCCTTGCAACTTATTAGTATTGTCATTAGTATAATTACCATCTCGCCTAAGTTCACTAATTGGTGTATCGGGTAAATCGGGAAACTCAGTTTCAAAACAATAATATCCATTTACTGAATTTGGATATTCTAACCAGCTATACCCTAATGCAGTGCAACAATCTTGTGGTATGTTTGGTGTAGGTGTTGAATCAGTAGATGTTGTAAATAAAAGTATTTGTGTATATGCAGCTTGACTATGATAAATCCAATCGCATTCTATTTGATTATCTCCAGCAACAATACCACCATTTGAATTTATTGGGTTAGTTGGTACAAATACGCTTTTATTAACTAACAACAATTCAACTTTACTATTACCATTTGATGATACTGGGTATCCCTTAATAGAATTTATCCTATAATTTTGACCCATTAACTGAATGGTATCAGCAAAAGAAAAATCTGCAATATCTGTTGGTGTCAATCTTATACTTGCTGACAACATTCTACTATTTACATTGAAGTTATCTAATACATAATCACTCCAATATTTACGAGCCGTACCAAATGACGGCAATGCATCCCAAGATTGTGGTGCAGATTGTAATGTTTCTTTCCAATTTATTGTCCAAACATCAGAACCATCAGTAAAGTCTTTTTGTGAATAAGCACTAAAGAATGGATAATTTGTATATGTAGTTCCACCAATAGCAGTTCCTACTTGTAACTTGTAAGCAAAGCTATTTGGTAAAGGCTTAACTCCGTGAAAGAATGATAACCTTATACCACCGGTGTTCTTTTTAATACCATCTTCATTTACATTCCAAATAGCACAAGAATAAACTCCTAAATCAAATACTGAATTATTTAATGGATAATTTATTGTAGGCGAAAATATAGTTGTAAACTCTGTGTCTTTATCTGCAAATTGATTCCTTATACCAGCTTCAATGTATTCTCCAAACGTTGGTTCTTCTTCATTGAAAGGATTTGCCTTATATGACTGATACATATAATCGTTAGATGGTGCATCTTTAAACTTAACTTGCTTACCACAATATTTTGTAGGTGGTATTATCTGTACATCTTTTTTGTAATCTACCTTGTCAGACCAATCATAAGTATTACCGGTATCAGCATAATCATTATATGGTTCTATTTTTAGTTGTTTTGGGTCTTGTTTGTTTGGTACTGTTACAAGATTAAACTTCGTCAAAATAGATTTCCACCATTGCTCAATTGATAGTGAACCGAAAAGATTATTTATAAATACTAAGTTTGATGTATCATTATCAATATTTTCAGCAATAATTTCTAACTTCATATTACTTAGTGTATAGGTAATATCATTGTTAGCACTTACACCAGCCCATAAAGCTACTCTAAGATGTTTTAATACTGATGGGTTTGCACTTCTGTAAAAAGTTACAGATTGTGAAAAATCTGTTGCAGAACTTACGCTTAATGGTGTGAACCATTCTACAATATTGAAATCAAGATTTGCACTAACTACACCATCCCAATTATCCCATAGTTGAAAAGCTACGTTTTCTGTTGTTACTGCTGGTGTTGCATTTGGTGTTATAGTTCCGGATATTTTTATTGTATAAAAACCATCACTTAGACAAGTCCAAGAATTATTTGTTGCACTCCATTGTGAACTAACATCAGATATTTCATTAGGGAAGTTCACATTTCTTGAAGGTAAGTACATTACATTGTTACCGATTGTTTGGTTACTTGTATTTTGTACTGCTGAATTAAATGTGCTATTTGTTATTGATGTTGATAATGATTCAGATTTGTTATAGTTCAAATCCATATATATTTTCTGAAACTCAGAACTATCAAAAAAGTTAGAGTCATAAGAATAACCAGTTGATGCAAATACTAAATCTATTAAAGCTTTTAATTTTACTTGTGGTCTTAGGTTATTTATATTAAATGAATTAGAAGTCCAAGATAATATTCCACTACCCGGTTGCTGAAAGTAATTAACGTATTCATTCGATGCGTGTCCTATACCATAATCCCATAAACTATATACAATATTACCACCATCAATAGAATTACTATTGTAGGAATTATATACATTACTTGCAGTTGCTTCGTGATTCCAAGATGAGTAATTTAAATCACTAAATTTGACACCTTTTATTAAATCTAAGAAACTTACTTCTGAACTATATAATATACATTCGTATTCGTACTTTGCTTTATCCTTTAAATAAATATTAGTTAATTGTAGGTTACCTTTGAATACCTCTAATGTATCTTTAAGTACCCAACATTCAGCCATACCAAAAGGATTAAAACTAAAATTATCATCAGAATAGTAAGAACCTACTTTAAAATAAGAGCCAAAAAATTGGTCGTTAGCTGGCGATGATGCAAGTCTAAAATTATAGGAATGTGAACCCTTTGATTTTAAGTCTTTTATATCTTTAAAGTTAAAGTCTAATGTAAATGGGCTTCCTTTTATAACATCTAATTCTGTTACTCCATTAAAACCAACTTCTCCACCCGGTACAGATAAGTTTGATATTGTATAAGTAGAACCACCAGCTTTAAAACCATTAAAGAATATTACAATTTGTGCCGTTGTTTCTGTTGCTACAAAATTATTGCTAACTGTAAAAGGCGATGCACCATAAGCAGTGTAACCACCTAATGTAAAAGGGTTGCTTACACCTTGTGTATTGATATAATAAAATAATGAAAAAGTACCGGTAGCTACAAAATCTAAATTATATTCCTGCCCTACACTTAAACCATTTATTGTAATATATGTTTTGCTATTATTTGAACCACTTGTTAAGGTTGCAGTATAACCGGATGTAGATAAATTACTTAATACAATGTTTGAATTACCATTGTTTGAATATTGGTTTACATTAGTTATAAGTGAACCACTTGTATCAGTTCTTTCTTTACCTCTTGCAAATAGTTGATAAGCCATCTATAATAGTATTGGGTTGTACGTTTCAATTGAATACTCAAATGTAAGCCTATATTCTGTCTGTTCATAATTATGTGAAACAACTACTTCATCTATGTTTCTGTTTGTTAATATAACAGATAAGGCAGTACCATCAGTATTTATATAATTAATTGATGAACTTAAAAACATATCTCTAACTTGCTCTATTTCATAATCTTGCAAAAACCCAGTATTGATTGTAAAGCTTTGTTTCGCATTAGTAGATGTTACCCTACGTGATTCGTGCGATACACCCGGTACAAATGGTTGTTCATTATAACCAGCACCTACATTAGCATATTCTAATTGATAATTATATACTGATGATTTGATTTCTGTTTTATTATTACTTATTCTATCTGTACGTTTTTTGTTAAATGTAATGTATTCCCACACCCCAAAATTATTAATGTAAGCAAATCTTTGTGTATCGTATTTATCACACCTTTCAATTATGTTAAATCTATACTTTTTGCTATATTGACTTGAGCCACTTGCATTACTTGAATACACTTCGTAATAATCTAAGTTTGCTATATCTGATGGTCTTGTAAATGATGATTCTAATTTATTTAGGTTTGCAGGATAACAACCAAAATGTATAATCATTGAATCATCAGTTGCGCCATACAGAACAAAGTTACCACCATACAAATCTGAATTAGTGAAAACTTCTGTTGTTGCAGTTCCCGATGTATTATAATACTTTATTGTTATATACTGCGTGTTTGCTGAATCGTTTACATCATCTGTTCTATTTAAAAATGCTAATGTTCCATAGTCAGTAGTTGCAGTATCTATAATTTGTGTAGTTGAATTTAAAGAATTGTAATTACCATTCAACCATTGCTTACTTGTTGTAGTTAATTTGTAATCACTAAATGAATAGTTTATTAAATCTGTACTTTTGTTATACCCTGATAATACATACATATTTGCATTTACTGATGAACCTTGTTTAGCTGGTGCAGTATTAGATGATGTTGCATAGAAATCATATAACTTTAATTGTATTCTTTTTGCACCACTACCACCGGTTGATAGATATTGTTGTCTATAACCAGTACCCACGAACTTATTATGTGGCATTGAATGAATGTTCTGCTGAAATACGTTTGCGTTTCCGGTAGCTAATGCATCGGGTAATGTAAGTGCTTGTTGAACATTTATTGGGTACACTACATTTTGTATAATAGAAGATATATCTATGATACCATATTCTAATTGATTTGGTCTAAATGTGTAAGCAAATGTTTTACCATCATAAATAACCTCTAAATAGAATCTAAATTTTGGCTGGTCAACTTGTGAACTTGTACAAGTAATTACTCTTTTAGAGCCTGCTAAAACATAATCGCCATTATTAAAATTTTCAGTTTGAATTGCCATCTATTCAATTGTTAAATTTGTTGTTAAATCTTTTAGTAGGCCTTTTTTTAAGTTTAGAACAAACCTTTTTTTACTTTGCTCTATTGCATCTTGCATATATGACCTTGCACCAATACCCTTTTCAGCTATACTTTTACCAATCATATAAGATGCGTTCTTAATGTTTGTGTCATTCTTAGGTATAAACTTACCATCTTTATCTCTTAGTTTTATCTTTGGGCTTCTTACCCATTTTTCAACTACACCCTTTGCTAAATTTTTACTTTTAAATTGTGCAGGCTTTTTATCTTTAGGCTTATATTTGTTTACTGATGGATATGTACTTTGTGTTCCCTTTACACCTTTCTCTATAAAATTAGCATAGTTCAATGAACTTGTAAATTTTAGGTTTAAACCTTTAGAACCTCTTGTTATTTTATAGGCTAAAGATTTACCCAGTTTACCGGTGTTATCTGTAATTCTATACTTGCCATCTACCTTTCGCTTTATCTTTAGGTTTCTCCTTGCTCTTTTGATAACTTCCTTACCAAATAAGTCAAATGCTTTTGCCGTATTATCTAATGAAAATTCTGCCATTACCTATTCTTTAACCAAGCCATTAATTTAGGGAAATCAGCTACATTTGAATTTACGCTATTTACTTGTTTAAGGTAACACTCTTGTAATATGAATTTACTATTTCCATTCGTACTATTACCTATATTGAATTTAGATATTAGCCTACCATTTGTATCAATAGTTGCTCTTTCAATTCCATTCAAATACACCTTACAAGTATCATCAATTCCACCATTCATTTCAGAACCAAAAAAAGCAATTCCAATAGTTATGCTTTCTTCTCTTATGTAGTCGTTACTATCATCAGATATGTTTTGTACGCTTACATTTACATCATCTTGTATATCATTTATAAATAATGTATTCTTATTTGCTGATGCTTTAGAACCACCAACTAATATTCTGACACCTTGTGTGCCAGCTGGATTTTCTATATTTAGTAATGTGTTATTTCCGGTTTCTGTATCAACAATGTTTTTAAGTTTTAAAACAACATACAACTGTCTGTCTTTATAATTGCTAAATGATTG
>Ga0070746_10001011_pt1 | contig 16816 bp, 17 predicted proteins | sample VirMetDEL_Mar_21_FD_77016 | JGI IMG/M metagenome (GOLD analysis project Ga0070746, IMG submission 77016) | Aqueous microbial communities from the Delaware River and Bay under freshwater to marine salinity gradient to study organic matter... | ecosystem: Environmental > Aquatic > Marine >... | reverse complement strand
CTGTTGTACTAGTAGCTACATAGTTAGTTGCTGTAACAGTTCCTACATTAGTAAGATCATATCCAGCACCATCTATGTTTTCTGTCCAAGGGGTGACTGAGCCACCTGCCGTATCCCAATAATTATCTGTACCGTCTGAATATAAGACTTCCTCTGCCGCAGGAGTGTCGTCAGCTAATTGAGATGATTGTAGGGAAAAAGGGGCAGCTCCTAGTTGTTCTGGTTCCTGGATACTCTGATAACCAAAATAACCAACAACAGATGTTGTTATTCCTAAGAGTAAGGCTGTAAATGTGTTAATCATATTAAAAAGACCAATAGGTTACTGATAAGGTTGTACCATTGTCAGGGTCAAAGGTAAGGGTTATGTCTGTACCATTAAAACTGTAGTGTGTAGTTTCATCTAAGACCTGTCCTTCATATCGTACAATACACGCCTTCCCATCATGGGCTGGAGCTTCAGTTAGACTGTAAGTAGTTGTACCTGAACTAAGAGAGACACTTTGATGCTTTGTCCAGTTAGTAGGAGAAGGGACAGAGATAGAACCTACTGCTGTAGTTATCTTTCCGTCTACATCTTTCATCCACTTCTTCATTACTTCTTCAAGACCTTTAATAGCTGATGCGTCTAACCGTTCATCGTCTTGTAGTAGTTCTAGAGCGTCACGAATACGAGTTGCTAGTACAGGTACGTCATTTAATAGGTCCTCAGTAGTAGGGATAGTTAGTTCCTTTACTACTAAATCCTTAGCAATCTCTGCTGTAACATTAGCGTCTGCATCTTTTCCATCTCTAACCTCTGCTAGACGATTAGCAATAGTTGACTCCATACTTACTCTAACTGAGTTTAAATCAGCTAATTGAGCTTGTATTTCTTTTTTATTTAAGTCGTTCTGACCTAAGTTGTTTTCGTCTAGTTCTGCTAACTTCTTCTCTAAAAGAGACTGCATTTGTGATAGCTTCTCCATGTATTCATCTTGGAAAGTAACAAAGTATTGAGCCACCTTCTTTAGTTCCCCGTTGAATTTTTCGTTAGTCAAAGCATCCCCTGAAGTGAAGTTTCTTAGAAGTTCGAGTAGACTGTCTAGTTCTTTAAGGTTTTTTGCCATATTTTTATAATTATATCACGTTTTACAGGTCTACATCATTAACTAATATTCCACTAAATCTAGCATTGACAGTAGTATCATCTTTGTCTGTAGTAGCTTCTAACCACACAACAGTTCTTTCTGATATAGGGAAGGGTAGTAGTGGGTTTTCTGATACATCATTTGTTATCGCTGTATCGATGTCTACTTTGTAAACCTCTTGTTTTCCATTAGAAATTCTTGAAAAGACCCACAACTTGACTGTGACTATTGGGTTTTGGTTTCCTTGTCCAGTTACTTTAAGAGTGTTCACACGCAACCATTCTGCTATAAATTGATGTTTCCTAGGAACATAAAAGATACATTGTTGGGTTACACCGCCTCCTGCAACCATTTGAGCTAATGTACTTCCGCCAGTTGTAGCTGTGATAGTTATATTCCCTGCATTAGTTTTTCCTGAACCACACAAGAACATTGCTACACGATTAATACCTAACCATTCAGAGGTAGTTACTACATTAGTAGTCCCGTTTAGGGTGACAACTTCGATAACTTCATCTTCATTAGCGTCTATTCCGTATACAACAATAGAGTTACAACCTGTCCCTGCTGGATCACCATCATCATCTGTAGAATCTGACACTATTGTTAGTGTTGTTTCTGTTGTTATAGGGTCAAACGTACCACCAAATGAGGCTACCACCTCTGTTCCTATATCAATATCTTGGTTATAACCAAACTTATTCCATAGAGAATAGCCTTGCCTCCTACCTAATGATACTTCAGTGTTAAAGTCACTTGGTCTGGTGGAGATAGAGTCGTAGTCTTGTGACATTGTTCCATCAAGGGGAATATTTAAGAGAGACGCAGAATTAGACAGTATTGTTTGTAGACGGAAATATGTCTGGTTTGTTCCTGAGTTGTTATAGAAAATAACCCGTACATAACGGCGCATGTTCTCAAACTTATGCGGTGGTTCTATCTGTGCTGTTCGATAGTATCGAGTAAGGGTGGAGTCAACATTAGTTCCATCTGGTGACCATTGTATTTCATAGTAGCCGTCTTGGTCTGTTTTTACAGCTATTTTGATACTAGGGTATTTAGTTACATCTTCCCATGTACCTGTATACGCCTCTCCATTATCTAGTGCAGTGGTTGAACTATTAAGGACTGAAACAGCATTTTGTTTCTCTATTGCATCAACTACTGGTAGCCAGTTAGAAGAGGTGAAACTTTTAAACCCTTCTTTGATGGCATCTGATAAATCTAGTTTATCTAATCTATCGTCTAAACGTTCAAAGTATTCATCGTAATCAAATGATTCAGGGATTGATTCTTTGATAGCAGAGAGAATGTCTGAGTAGTCTACTTGATTGTCCTCTACTTCCTTGCTGAGAGCTTTTAAAATCAATTCTAAGCGGCTTTCTAGTGCTTTAGTGTCTACTTGTAGGTCTTTCTTTTCTAAGGCATTTAGGAGGGATTTTAGAGTGTTTTCTATTGTTGACAGGTTAGCTTCATCAGACTGGTTAATAACTTCCACCCTTTGAACATCAGGAAACTCTACAGGCTCTTGAGCTGCTTTTGCACCTTTGTATGCTGCTTGTGCTATCTCGTCTTGTAATGATTCAGGTTCCATGTTGATAACTTAGTTGATTTTATAAAGCTTTAGGCGTATGGTTTTGGTATGACTAATTTATTATTGTTTTTGATTCTGTGTATTTTATTCCCACCATTAGGTGCTGTTGTTGGTATTGGTTTTGTTCTGTTTGTTTTGTGGGGTTTGTGGCTAGGAAGAAAATCATAATTACCTATTAAGTTTCTCGTACTCATCAGTAGCTTCTTTAAGGAACTTAACTAACTCCTCATCTGAGGCTTTTGATAGCTTCATATCATCTAATACTCTATTAAATGCAGGGTTTCTTCTTGCTGCTTGTATATCATCAATAGCTACACTAAATCCATCAAATACATTATCGTCCATTAGTTTAGCTACACTCTCTGGTGAGACTTTACCTTTTATATCCCCAGCTACGAAACCAGCTTGCTTATTATTTTTCAAATAGTTTGGTACACTAGATGGTGATGATTCGTTTAAACGTTCTCCTAACTGTTGCAGTGATTTTCCTTGGTCTGGTGTTAATGCTTGACCTGCTGAAATAGCATCATCCATTTCCAGTAATTTACGAAGAGCTTTTTGTTGGTCTTCTACTCCTGGCTTTCCTATTTCTCCTACTTTTCCTATAATGTCACGAATACTGGTACTGATACCTCCTCTCAAACTTGTCTCTGGGACTGTATCTGGGTAAATACTCTTTAATCGTTCAGCAAAGCCAGCTAGGTCTTGTGGATTTGCGCCTTTGTACCCTTCTTGACGAGCAAAAGCATCTAGTTTATCAGCCAATGCTCGGTAGTCGGCTGCACTCTGAGCTTCACTAAAGATACGGCGAAGGTTTGTTTGTGCAAACTCACTAGGGTCAACACCCTTGTTACTTTCAAAGTTTCCTCTTTTAACAATAGAACTTTCTATATCATCTTGTAGGTTTCTTAAACCTGCGTACTGCTTATTAAGTGGTGCTATCTCTGGTGCAACATTATCTAGCTTATTTGCGTATATATTCCTAAACGCTCTAAAGATGTTCACATCTCCTTGTGGAGTCTTTAAGAAGATTGTGTCTAGGTTATCAAACCGAGCCTCACGCTGGAGTTGTGAGAATAATTTATCGTAGTTGTATATTTGTCGCGGTGTAAGCTGTTCTGACTGAGTAGCAAGTTGGTATAAATCTTGTACTAAAGTTCGTTGCTTTGGAGTCAAAGCACTCCCCGAGAAATTGAGCTTACCTGAAACATCTGGAGAAATACCGTTTTGTCGCAATAGATCTCGTGCCATTCTTTGTTCTGGTAGTACATCTACAGAACCTTTTTGTTTTGATAGTTGATCCACAGCGTCACCTATTTGTTGACCAATATCATTTCTAGCCTTATCAAGTATTTTATATTGCTCAGTAACAGACTCTCCAGCAACACTAGCAGGGCGAGTAGCTGGCCTTAATCCTGTTCGTGGTTGTTCTGCAATCTCTATCATTTGGCGGTAAGCGTTTAGAGTTGGTTCATCTGCTTGTTGTACCGCATCAATAACAACATCATCAATACCAGATTTAATAGCTTGTCCTACAGCTGGAGGTGCTGTCTTTATTTTTTCAGCTTTTTGAGCGGCTGTTTCTACGGCTTCTCCTGCCCTAGTAATAGCCAGTGGTACACGTTCAGCTAATTCTGTACCCATTTGACGTACACCCGGAGCTGCTGAAGCTGCACCTTTGAAACCGTTAATTACTCCACCAATAGCTGCTCCCGCACCTCGAAGTGCTGGCGGTATAACTCCACCGATAGCTGTACCAACTCCAGGGGTTAAAACTTCTTGTGTAGATTTTCCATCGACTAAATCTGAACCAACATCATATAAATATCCTACTCCAGCTCCAGCCGCCATTTGACCAGCTAGTGAAGTACCTCCAGTAATAACTGCTCCAGCTGGTATAGCAGCTGTTTGTAAAACAGCACCAGCTGTCTCTAAAGCAGTAGGTTTTTCTATAAATTGTTGTGTTACTTCTTTTGGTGTTTCTGTCCCTACTCCTTGTCGGGCTAGGATATCCCCGAATACTCTAGTAGCTCCACCTAAGCCAATAGCCTCAGTAAATCTGTTTACTAGTGGTGTTTTTTCAATAGGAGTATATGCAGTACTACCACGGCTATCATTTAGTTTAGCAATAGCTTGTTCTTTAGTAAGACCACTCGCTTTAGCTTGCTGCATTAGTTTTTTTTCTTCTGGTGTTAATGCCATATTTAATCGTAAATGCTGTTAATATCCGCTGTATCTGTTTCATCTATTAATCCCCAGAAAATAGCTTGTTCTTCAGTCATTCCATTGTTTTTAATCGTTCTATTTGCAATATCAAGAACTCTTTGGATTTCTTTTTTATACTGTGCTTCAGATTGGTCATAGTTTTTAAGGTTTGAGCCAGCACTCTCTAAAATTGCAATATCAGTCTCAGATAAAACACCACTCATTAAGTTTAGATTATCCAAAGTTAACATATTTCCTAACCGTGTTGCAGTAGCTTCAAAGTCTGCTCTAGCAGTACCAGCAACAGCTTCACCACTAACAAAAGGAACTGCTCCTATTAAAGTCTTTTTAAATCCAAACCCAACTGCTGCTGGCAGACCCTCATCTATAGCTAATTGTTGTGCAAGTTCACGTATACCCAATGATTTTTCTGTATCTGCTTCTAGTTGTTTCTTTTCTGCTTCTTCAACATCTTTTTCTTCTTCTCTTGCTTTCTTAGAAGCTTCTTCTGCAGCCCTAGCACGTGCATTTATAGTGTCATAGATATTTGCTATCTGAGCGTTTTTATACATTCGATCAAGCATGTCACCTGAAGCGTATTGTCCACCCACCTCGAATACCTCCTGTGGTGTACGGGCATTACCAATAGCTGAAATAACATCATCTGGTGCGCCGTTTAATTGAGCCATCTTTAAGGCTTCTAGTTTATTGGTTTGGAGTTGAGTTTCTTGTTGTTTCTCATTTTCTAACTGCCTTTCTCTATCTGCTTGTTTAGTTTCAAATAGTCTCTGTTCTTCTTTATCGAATTGGCTTTTGTTTCGTTCGTAAATAGCACCTAAGACATCATTAATACGCTCTTGTCGTGAGAACATAGCATCTACACTTCTATCTACTATGTCTTGTGCATATTGAAGTTGATCTTGTGCGGCTAGTTGAACTAGAGCCATGTCAGCTTGTTTAGCGTAGCTTTCACGTTCTACGTTAGCTATCTCTGCGGCAGCACCCATCTTTAGACCACCACCTTGAGAGATAATTTGTTCTTTTATAGTTCGTAGCCTGTCTTTTTCAGCTACCAGTTCTGTTTGTAGTTGATTGACTCTAAAACGTTTTTCAGCTAGTCCAGCGACCTCTTCTTGGCCAGCTCTTATCTCTGCCTCAGTTGGAGCAGTTAAAGCGTTCTCTATCATTGCGTCAAAGCTAGCACTTTCAGCTGTTGAGGCTGATTCAACTTTCTGCTGTTGTCCTTCTACAAATTGATCTTGCATCTGAGGAACGTTAATGTCTGGGATAGTAACATCTGTACTAGCAGCACTAGCGTCAATAACATCTACTGGTGCGCTTATGTCTTGGGGAGTAATTGGTTTTATTTGCTGTGGTTCTGTACTTGATAGAGCTGTTTCTAAGTTAGAAATATCTCCTGTTGAACCAGAAGCAACCTGACCTAGACGTTCTCGGTTTGATTTTTTGTTTATTCCTCCTCTTGCGTTTGTAGTAGGCATATTTGTTTAATTATATCATGTTGCGCTAATATCAACGCTATTTATTGATACCGTGTATCAAATCGAATAAAGAGAACTCAATCTCGTAACCTCTCATCTCTATTTTTAATTGAATCCATGCAGATTTTGCATCAATAAGAACCTCGAATAAATCTTGGTCATTTCTACTATTATCAATAGATTGTAATTTCTTAAATTTATCTACATAGAAATAAACATCCCCATTTAAGGTTCCAATACTTTCATCAACCGTCATTTGCCATGTAGAAGCTGGTAATGATGGACTACCAGATACATGCACTGTATACCCTGCTCCATAACCATCAACTATAGTTACTTCATCTCCATCTTCTATATCATTCCACTCATAATCATCTGTAGTACCTGCAACAGAGTTTATTTGTGTAGAACTAGCCCATACACCTTTAAATATAGGTGATGGGTAGCCATGTTTAGCACTAGTCTTTACCTTTACGATTATCTCTTCATTGTCTAGATTCAGACCTTCAAAATAATTATGTAAAGTCTTCCAAGTTTCAGTGATATTTGGTGAATAGATACGTTGAGTTGTCGCTCTACCTATGTTCCAACCTTCTGTAAAGCCTTGTACCCCGTAATAAATATTCTCGTCTATATCTTGTAACCTAGAAGCCCATATAACTGGAGTTTCCCAACCTAAGAAGAAAGGCTCTACTGGGTTAATTGCTATCAATGGTCCGCTAAATACATTTTGGTAAGATGAATAATTTGTACTTGGTGTGTATGAAAAATTAGAACCACTGACAGATCCTCCAATAGTCACATAATTACCAGCTTGTAATGCTTTTCTTGTTTGAGCCAGTTTGATAGTAGTCGCACTCTCAACCTTTGCGTAGTATCTCTTTCCTGTATTAAGACCAGTTAATGATCCAACACCTCGTACTATTACTAGATCCCCAGTCTTTAGATTATGGGTTGATAGAGTAAGTGTATCGCTAGATAATGCACTTGCTGCCTCCACAACAGAAGCGTCAGAACTAGAATGTGCTCGATGGTATAGGCTTTGTTTTTGTGCATCGAATACCCATAAGCCATGCTTCATCTCAGGAATAAAACCAGAATCAACAGTACCATCTACGTTTAAGTAGATGTCGTCTCCTACAGTCACCATTCCACGGTTGAGTACTTTAGGTGGAGCAGACAGATAAGCTGTATTATCCCACACAGCATACTGATTGTAATAGATAGGGAAAGCAGCTATTTGCTGTATAGCATTACCAGATATAATAAACACTTGACCGATGTTACTAACACCAGCAACAGTTTGTTTGTATGGCTTCAATGAGTATATTTCACTTGCTCCAGTTGGTATTTCAAAATCAGCACTGCCTGTGGCACCATCCCACACGAAAATCTTTGCTTCACCACCGTTTAAATGTTTTGTCCCTACATACAGATAACCGTTTCTGTAAGCTAGCGTGGTTACTTGGTATTCAACAGGTAGAGTAAGCGTTGCACCAGTAGAATGAGAACTATCTAACAAAAGAACTGTATTGACATTACCTACTGCTAGTTTATAAGTAACTTGAGAATCAAATACCTCCATTGGGTGCGGGACAGATGTGGTCAGTACTTTGTTACCAGCGTTTAAAGAACCGTCATAATAATCTAGGTTATCATCGGTAGTTAAATAGACTCGGTTATAACAAACAATAGCGTCACTATTGAAATTCATGTCTGAAGTAAGAGTGATCTCTTGAGTCGTACTTCCACCTAAATCAAACTTGAAAGCGTTGTCTATGGTTACTATGATGTATTGTCCACCGTAATACACAATAGCTATTGGTTGACTAAGATTAGCATCATCATCTGAATCAACACGACTAAATACTTTTTTACTCAATGTAACAACACCTTCTTTATCTAAATTAACATTTTCTGTCTCGTGTAAAACTCCCAGCAAATCGCCGTTGTTAACTTGTGTCCATTGGTTGTTGCTTGGTATTTTCATAATATTATGTATCTAAATCATTAGCAGGGGTCCATGTTTGAGAACCTGTACTGTATTTTATAACCTGATTATTGGTTACACCAGCAGTATTCACATCATTAAGATCATTAAGATTAATTGTCCCAAATACTGCTTCCGACATTGCTTGCACTAAATCTGCGTTGTATTGAGAAGGGTTATGCAAAGATGCGTTAAAACGTTTTAGGTCCTCAACCTCTCGCTCTAGTTCTTTTACTCGTTGTTCTAAAGGATTCATGGTTTGTCTTGATTAGTGTAGGTAGTACTTGATTTACTTGCGTTTGTGTATGTTGTACTTTGCTTTGCAGTATTTGTGAATGTAGTACTTTGTTTAGCTTCATTAGTAAAAGCTGGTGGTGAGTTTCCATATCCTACAGGATCGAATTTAGTCTGATCTGATGTTTTAAGAGTGAGTGTAGTGGTGGCTCCAGCACTTCCAGTGGTTGCAAATGCAGACTGTGTAGAGGCTACAAATGTAGGGGTGGTGTTAGCGTCAACAGTTCCATTCACGATTATGGCAATACTGGCGTAGTCTAGGTTTGCTGTTTGGTTAATAGTAGCGGTTCGACTGGTTATTTGTGTTAACCCTGAATAATCGGCTTGAGCTACTCCTAGCCCGTGGCCATCATCTGAACCATCTTTAACTCCAACATCTGCTACTTCCGACCATGTAGCTGATGGTGTACTGGCGTAACTAGCTATAGTTGGAGTTCCACTTGTAAAGGCATTACCAGCACCCATAAAAGAAAATATCAACAAAGAATTAGTTATAGCTGGTGTTAAGGCTGTAGTAAATGTTAATGATGTAGTACTGCCAGCTGTTTGATCTATCTCACTAACTGTAATCGGGCTAGCTCCCCAATGTCCTGATATCCTCATCAATACCCCACTGATGGCAGTTGTTGTGCCACTCATTGAAAAGGTGAAGTTTGAGGCTGCTGTTTCAGTTGATGTAGCAATTATGTAGTAAGCAGCTGGAACGGCTTCTTCCGTTGTTCCACCAACTTCTACTGCTGTCCAACCACTAGGAGTACTCCATGTACGGTTATCTCCACCAATGTCTGAGGCAGCTAGTTGTACCAGTAATAAATCACCTACTGCTAAACCTGTTGGCTTAGTTATAGTTACAGAAGCAGAGCCTGTACTAGCTGCTGAGTCTGATGATTCTAATACTGGTATTGCCATAATTAAGTAGCGTTAGCGTTTAAAGCACATAGACCTTGAGCATCTAAGGTAAGTGATAATGTGCCAGCAGTTGGTACTAAGTTAGTAATATCTGCTGTGTAAACAATTGGTGAGGTAGAAGCGACTCCAGTGTTAAGAATAAGTGCAATACCGTCTGTATCGGTAGTGATAGTTGCGTCTGAAGGGTCAGTGAAATCAATCTCTACTCGATCATTTGCACTATCATAATTTACTGCCAATCCTGAAACTGTAACAGTTGGTGCGCCTGATGCTTCACTAGCTGAAATATCAGACCAATAGCTGTCGTCTGGGTCTGGTGTGTATGACTTCATGTATCGAAGTTCTACTGTCCCAGATGGGATTGTAGCAAGCTGTAGTAAGCTCTCTAACATGTCTAGTAATCCTTGTCCGTGAAATTTTGCTGCCATAATTATATATTAACGATTGTTTTGATAACCTACGGTTAATCGTTTAGCCTCATCTTGATTACGTCTAGCGTAGAACTCACGCATGTGCGCCTCTTTCTCGTTTACTAGTACCTGTAGACCACTAGCATTAGAGTGTCCGTTCTCTAGAGCAAATTCAAAGGCTGGGCGTAGTACCAGATAATCATGGAACAATCCTGCGAAACCTGGCTTTTTAGTGGTATCACTAGTAGTAAAGTATGAACCTTCACGACTAATATACACTTTAAGCCCATTGGTTACGTCACCGCTTGGTACTGGGTCTAAGAAGACCGCATTTGCTGTCTTATCGTAGCTGGTTGGACCTCCTGTTGTGTCGTTGCCATCCCAAAAACCAGCAGTATCACTGTCTTTTTGTGCATCTTTAGGGGTCATTTCACGATAAGGGCCGTTGTTTGCATCAGCGATTAATACTTTATCAATCTCTAATATAAGATTACCGTTCTCATCTGAGGTAAATGTGTAGTCACGTTGATTAGCTACTAAGTCAGTAGTGATTATTGGGTAGTCTGTGTGGTTTGTATCGTCAAATTGCCAACGTCCATCTGAGGCAAAGATGATAGCAAACGCTCTATCCATTGAGCGATTAACTCTAGTTGTCCATAGGCCTAATTGGGTAGCATTTCCTGAAATACGAGTCAAACCATCAGCACCATATAGAGTGGTTTCAATACCTTGAATAATCCCGTTGTAGGGAGATGAAGTTGCTGAGAAGACTAGTGACATAAATTAGAAGCTAGAGACAGTAAGAGTGGTTGATGAATAACCGTAAGCAGAGTAAAGACCACAGCCATATAATGCTGAATCATAAGCTACAGTTGTTGATGCTGGTTGCCAGTGTCCTGCTGTTGCAGAAACAGTAGTTGAACCAAACCCTGATACATCTCCAAATGAGATCATAATAGCTGAGTCGGTGGTTGAAATAACACGTGAGTTACAAGTTGCGCTAACTTGGTCATCAAAAATAGTAACGATTGTGTCTGGTCCTACTGTGGTGGTTGTAGCTGATTGGATGTGTGATGGTATATACCCAGCACTCTCTACGTTTGATACTGGTTGATTGAAGTAGAAAAATCCTACAACTAACACAGCAATAGCTAGAATTGAAGTGATTTTAAGTGATTTTGTCATAATAAGTGGTTAAATCAGCCAGCTTCTAAAAGTGAGCTGAACCCAACCACTTAGGTTGGATAAGTATTAACTTGGGTCTGTACAGGTCATCTTCGCTGATGTAAGCGCTCCACTGTCTCCAATGAGCCAGTTTGTACCGTTAGAGTAAACTTCTACGAAGTCACCAACGTTTTCGCCATCAACTACGATGTTGATCTGGTCTTCTGCTGCACAATCTACGACTGCACCAGCTACGATCAATGAACCTTCAATATTATCACCCTCTGCTGAGTCGATGATTACATTTCCTGTGTCCAATGCTCCACCTACTGCAATCTTGTAGTAAGTCCCACTGTTCCCTACTGCTGGAAGAGTGATAGTTGTTCCCGATGCAGATACGCTGTATAGAGTTCCACTATCTGAAGCCACCAAAGTAGTTGTAGAGTAAACATTTGTCTTAGCAATGCTAGTGACAGGCATTTTCTGAGCTACAGAAGAATGAAACACTGTTGGGTTAATTGTACTCAACCCACCTCCTAGTGAATTACTAGAGAATACATTAGCTGCAACAACTAAACCAATTGCAAGTACGATTGCTGCAAGGACGTTTCCATGTTTTTCCATACTATTGTTTTATGTTTAGTTGATTTCGGCCAGTAAATGTTGCTGGTAGTTTATCAAACGCTCCAGCCTTCTTCTTAGCTGCGTACTTAACAGGATTAGCTTCTGCATAAGCCTTAACATGAGCCTTCCAAGCCTTGTCCAGTTCTGATACTGGCTCTTCTTTAGCTCGTGGGTCTTCTTGGTTAGCTTCTGCTGCGGCTGCGAGTTCAGCTTTTCTTGCTGCCTCTGCTACATTTTCCTCATCTCGAGCAGCTTGCGCTTTATCAGTAGCCTCTTGCTCTGCTATGAGCTTCTTTGTGCTTTCTGATTCTTTTCCGTCTTTTGAATTTCGTGCCATAAGATATTTGTTAGTTTTCAGAGCTATGTTGGAGAGCGCAACGGGTGGCTCCACTCCCCATTATAGCCCTGAAAACAGGGCTAATAATGTCTACGCTAGAGTGATGTCAATGATCTGACTCGCTGTTGGAGTCCAAACCTTTCCACCTACTAGAGAAACAGCAACGATTTCTTTACCTGTCTTTCCAGTAACTCCCTTTTCTTCGTAACGGATGCCACGAGGAGCTGCCATAGTACAGATGTTCTTGATACCGAATACTCGGTGTCCATCGTTAGTAACTGTCTTAGTACCAAGAGTAGCTGACACAAATGTTCCTGTTCGGATAACGTAAATATCAACTCCCATGTAGTTAGTCATGAAGCCGTTGTTCAATGCTGAATCAGCGTATGAGTAACCTGATGCTACTTGAGCTTGCATGAAGCCAACCATGTCAGTGTTCTCAATAACAAGGAACATACCGTTGTTTGGTCCTTGGTATCCTGAAACCTTAGAAATAAGGTTAGACATGATAACTGGGATGTTTGCTGCTGTAGTGAAACCTCCTGCTGGAGTGGTGTAAGTACCTGTTCCATCTTCACAAACTAGGTTTAGCATGAACTTATCTACACCGAATCCTACTGAGTAAGTAAGGTCGTCTAGGAAGTCTGCTGTTAGGTTGAAGTTTGAAGTCAAACGTTCAAAGTCAAATACGTGAGTACCAAAGATAACTTCGTCTGCCACTGTAAGAGTGTCGTCAGTAGTTGTCATTGCTGATACTGAGTAAGTACCTGCTACAGCCTGGATAGCTGCTGTTTGCTGTGTGATGTATGGTGCTTCAATAGTTTTCTGGTCAGTACGATCAACCATACAGATCGCTTCTGATACTAATACATTACGTAGAGCTACACTAAGAGAGTTCTTTAGGTAACGTTGACGTAGTGTATGGGTGGACAATGTGTTTGCCATGATTAAGGATTATTTTAAGAATAATCCACCCGTTGTAGCTATTTTCCTCGTTTAGCGTTCTGTCGTGCAAGGATTAAATCTTGCATTCCTGTATCACTATCTGGAAGTTCGCCTGTTTTGTTTGCTTTATCAAGATAGTCTTCTCCAGTCTTAGGTTTCTTACCTCTTCCGCTTCCAGTGTTGGTTACAGATGCGGTCTTTCTTTCTTCTGCTTTTACAGCAAAGCGAGGTTTTAGGTATTCGTGAGCTTGTTTGGCGTTCATGCCCATTTTAGACATAACATCATTTAGCTCTCCTAAATCTTCCTCGTGAATGTCAGACTTTGCTAGATATAAGAAATCTGTTTGACTTAAAGAACTATCGTCTACTTTCTTTTCTGGAGCTTCCTTAGCCTTTTTCTCGGCTTTCTCTGCTCGTATCTTGTAGTTGTCAGCCACTTCTTTGTTCTTCTTAGCTTCGGCTTCCCAATCTACTTGTTCTTCTTCTTGAGTTTCGTCTACTTGTTCCTCTGTCTCCGTTGAGGCTGGAGTGCCAATTTCTTCGTTCATAGTAGTAATTATTTTAGGAGCTTACACTCACTCCAAGTTGGTAATATTATAACACAAAAGATCGTCTACTTAGTAGAGTCTTTTGCTCGTCGCTTTGCTACTTCTTGGTAGCTTTCTTCTTTTACGTTTGAGATTGCTTTCAGTCGGATAAGACCACCAGTGATAAACCTTAGTGCTTCTTCTCGTCCTACGATCAATGCTCCACGTTCTGCTTCTGGTACTTGTGACCAGTTCTTTCCTGCTAGCCAGAAATCTTCACCAATTGACTCTGGTGGCATGTCTGGGTCTTGGATTGTAGGGATGAATATCTTCTGTAGTGCTTTAAGTAGACGCTTGTTGTCTTTAAACGCTGTTCGGAGAATATTTGCATCTTCTACAGTTAAGTAGGTTTCAAGTGTTTCTCCTAGAACGTCATTAAGCGTTACCTGTTGGTTGTTCTGTTCCATTATTTGTTTGTGTTAAGGCGGTTAATGCCTCAGTTCCACCCGTTGAACTTGGCGGTGAAGCCGAGGTCGTTTGTAATTGTAGAGGAGAGATCTTACCTGTTTCAGTAAGGATAGCGTTAAATAACATCTTAGCATTAGGGTCTTGTAGTATTGCTGGGTTACTTGCAATAGTCTGTAATGCAGTCGATAGAGTAGTAAGGACTGTTTGTTTGTCTGATTGCTCGTTAGTAACTTCTACTACTAGTCTCTTACTCAAGTCTTTAAGAGACTGTTTCCATGTCTTTGAGTCTAGTTCATCTGGTCTAAAGGACCGTTTGTCTCCTAGTTGTGTCAGTTGTTGTTGTACTTGTCCTTCAAATACTTCTGGTTGATATGGTGACGGTATCTCTCCTTCTAGTAACTGTCTTTTAGCTTCTTTGTTATATTGTCTTTTAGCTTCTTTTGGAATGTACATTGCGTCTAGTTCAGTGATGTTTTCTGCATCAAGGACAGCTAGTACTTCGTCTTTGTTATCCATCTTCTTCTCTAAGTGAGGGATTATGAACTCTCTAGCCATGTCCTCTAGATGTAGTCCTTTATTCTCTGTCATTATTTCAAACAGTGAGTTGGCTTGTCCTCCTAGGTATGCTCCTAGTGAGTAAGGGGTACCACTTGGTAGGTTCTGTCCTTTGATAGCGTCTGGGGTAGAGGTGATTTCACTAGCTATGTTCTGCCATGTCATTTGAAAGTTCTGGAAGGCTTGAATGTCTGCTTTGTCGTTAGCTAGTCTTGTTAGAGGAGCATTTGCTTCATGTACCATAATGTCTCCAGTCTCAATAGCAGATAGTACGTTGCGTCCTGTATACCGTGTGTCAGCAGTTTGGAAGATTAGTTTACTTGCTAGGTCTAGAGTGTCTTTTATGTTCTTTTGTGAGTGGTTGACCATCCATTGTGCTTCAAATAGGTGTTCTACTGCACCAATAGAAAGAGTACGTCCGTCTTCTTTGATTAGGTGAGTGAGCATGTACGGGTTCTTTGCTTCTCGTCCTCTGTAGAGGGTAAAGTCTTCTACTGTTTCAGTACCTCCAGCACTCTTACCTTTAACATGAGCGATAACGTGCATTTGTTGACGGTATTTGATGTCTTTCTCTTCGTCTGGCTCATCATCAGTTAGTAGGTGTTCTGGTAGTTCCCCGTGTACTTCATAGAGTTTAATAAATTTAGACACATCATCTTTATCTTCTCCACCAACAGTCTCTCTTGATTCTAGGGCAGATATTAGTTCATCTACAACATCTTGATCGTATAGAGGATTAGAGCGTAGTTGGGCTGGTGTACGGTAGACAGTTTCAATTACTGGCAATGCTTCAAAGTCTATTGAGTCAACAATTAAGCGGTTCCAAGGAACTACCATTGCTTTTAACTCTCCGTCTGTCTCTACAAACTTGCAGACAGCAGAACCATAACGAGCTAGAGTGCGTCCCCATTCGTTTAAGAACGTACCAAACCGAGCATCACGCATCCATTGTTGTAACAGTATGTTAGCAATAAAAGCATGGCCGATAGTATCTTGGGTGTCTGGTAGGAACTTGAAGTTCTTTCTATCGAGGTCAGTTGCTCTATACCAGATGTTAGAAGCGGCTGTAACAATATTAAAAAATGGCTTGTCTCTTCCTAGAGAATCAGTAGGGCCAGAGGTGTGGGTTGAGTTAAGGTAAGCATCAATCTTCTCCACAGTGTCATGCATGTCAAATTCCACATACTCGCTTATGGTAACTGAGCCGCTTACATATTCTTCTTCTGCTTGTCGAACAATTGAGTGTAAGTCTTGAATTATCATTTTAATTAACCCGTTGATTAATGCGATTATTATACCACAGAATACTTTGCTACTAACTTAGCTTGAGTTTCGTCTATCTTCTTTTGATCTCTTTCATACGGGAAGTCTTCATCTTTGTGTCTAAACACATGCCCATAGTAAGTCTTGTCACTGATAACACACTCACCACCATTTAACTTAGTCTGCATACCTAGCTCTACTGCTTGACCTCCCCAACTACCAAGTGATTCATCACACAAGTTAGCTTCAAAGAAGAACTTTTTGTAACACATGAAGAAAGAGCCTTGCATACATGGTGTATCTCCTTCGCCGTGTTGCATGACAAAGTTTTCATCTACATGGAAAGCTTTCATTGGGTTGTGATGGTTTACTGTCCATGTCTCACCATCTAAAGGATAGAGTATAGGAGCTATGACAGTCTTTTCTTTTAAGTCTTCTAGTAGGTATTTATCGAAGTCAGGACCAAAAGAACAGTGAGCATCTACCTTACAAATAATATTATGTTTAGCTAGGCTAGCTAGTTTGTTTATCATTGCCCTTTGTCCTCTACCATCATCTTCTTCAGAGACTATCTCGTTATCATGGAATGAGTTAAGTAGCAGACTCTCGATTGTCTGGTCTAGATACTCTTCGTTTTTACTGGTTATTAGAAAAGAAATCATCTTGTACTGTTAGCTTGTGCATTGTTCTCATTCCTAGCAAATTGATTCTGTAGCTGGTCGTATAGTTTCCTTGAGTCTTCAGACTGGAAAGGAATTAGCTTTGCTTTAATCTCAAAGTATAGACGCATGATTAATGTATCACTAATGTCGGGACTTCTACCAATCAACTCTTTTACATCTTCTTTAGGGGTAGCAAACCTCTTACCATCACCCTTACTAGCATCTTGGTAAGTAGCTAGT
>Ga0070746_10001010_pt1 | contig 16818 bp, 22 predicted proteins | sample VirMetDEL_Mar_21_FD_77016 | JGI IMG/M metagenome (GOLD analysis project Ga0070746, IMG submission 77016) | Aqueous microbial communities from the Delaware River and Bay under freshwater to marine salinity gradient to study organic matter... | ecosystem: Environmental > Aquatic > Marine >... | reverse complement strand
TTGATGACACTATTAGCGACATCTTATTGTGGGCAAAGAATGACGATATGAACTCACTTTACGGCTTTATCTCTGCCCGAGTGTTTTCTGACTTTAAAGATATTTCTGATCAGGAAATTAATGAACAAGCTTATGAGATTATTGATAGATGGAGTGCCGAAATATGCGAGTAACACAACTACTAAAAATATTAGAGGAGGTGAATAATGAGTAATATTTTTGATATCCATATAGAACAAGATTATTGGAATCAAGGAGATTCTTTTGATGACATGCTTGTTAAGAAACAAGAATTTTTAGAAGTAGTTGCGTTTCATTTAGATTATTACGACAGTATATCAACTAAAGAAAAATATGAAGAAGCATATAATGAGCAATATCCAGAGGAAGTGAATGATGGCTTGGGAAATAATTAACAACACCACACAAGCTGTTCTAGGTTATGAATGTAAGTATTGCGATAGCCCGATTATGTGCTTAGCTTTTGAAACCAATAAACGACTGCATTTAGATACTAAGCGCAGTACTTGTTCTAACTTTATGTGCGAACAACACAACAAAGAACACGACCTCTTTGATCTTATGATTGGAGGTGAGAGTGTTTGAAATATTACTCTTGATCTTGTTCGGAGTCTTCCTTGACTTCGTCGATAGCAGGTGGCGAGATTGACTCGTCATCTGTTCTTTCTATTGTCCCCTCAATAATCTCATTACCCATCAACTGCTTTAACCTATTCTCGATCTCAGCTCTCGACATCTGATCGATCTTACCATACCTGACTTCTTTCTTATCAACAATTAACCCACCAACCCTAAGCAAACTATTCTGAGCTGCGATTGCTGCGTTAAATGAACCCGACTCTAATGCTGCGTCCCGAATGTCATACAAATCTTTAACTGCTCTTTCTTGGTTCAACTCATACTTCTTCCTGACCTCGCCCATAAGATAATTAATCTCTTGCTTAACGATAGGGTGCTTCAATAACTTATAGGCCGACTGCCTGGCATCTTTGTAACCCGACTTTCTGGCACACTCCACATAACTCATATTAGGATTGTTCACGACATTCCAGACAAATACCCTCTGCATCCTATTTAACTTATTAGATAGATTGAAAAATTCGATTGCTGGATCTTCTGAGGTATCGAGTAAAGGTTCGAACCCCGACTTAACTTCTTCTGTCATGACTGTATTTTAGATGATACTAATAGTAGAAGTAAAGGATAGGGGCTATATCTAGCCCAATAGATACAAGGAACCCCTACATAACCTTATATGTATAGTTTCAGATACTAGTACACATAATTACTGCTGTCAAGCAAATGAACTTAAATAAAGTATATTTAGTTCTAGCTCTATGACAAAAATGAAAAAAATGATTTTATTGCCAAAACCTTTGTACATGCACTTATGCGGCGTCACGCTATTTATGACAAAACCCGACAATAATAAGTGTTAGAATAAAAGCAGAGGATTTTGTCGCTTTGGTTCCTCTGTCGACCACAATGCTATGTGCAAGGAGAATTAATTGCAAGCATACGACAAAATGACTTTAGTGTATAAAGTCACCTAAAAGAATGTCAACCTCCATATTGGCATTAAAAGTTCTTACACCTTTATGCTTGATATGACATTCTTGATAGTTTCCGACGAGTTCTTCGTGTGACTCAAAACCCATGTTGTATGCTTCAGCAAAAGCATCCTGACGCTTTACATCATCAAGAACATTATCGTAAAACTCTCTGTATAATTTAGACATTTTCTCCTCCTAATTATTACTTATAGTAGACATCATATACTTATTATAGTTATAATGTCAACAGGAGCGAATTATGAAAGATATAAACAATCTAACACCATCTGAAGAGCTTGAGCTCCAGATGCACAATACTACTACAGAAGTTGTTAATCTGATCAGTATGATTAGCAAATTACCCGTCGACCAGAAAACCCACATACTTGACATGTTCAATCGTGTTGAGCAAGGAGAGGCCAAAGATGAAGTCTAAATGGCATGAAGAAGTTAAAAACCTAAGTGTCGGTGATGTCTTGCGTGTAGATCGTAGATGGGGCTTTCCTGAAGTTATTAAACTATTTGAAAACTTTGGTTATGAATATGAAGAAATATTTAAAACAGATGCTACTTGGGCAAAAAGCGTTAGGAGGACTAAATGAACGAATTACCAGAAACATTAGCAGGCCATGAACATATAATTGTAGGGGATGCTTACTACTTTCCTGATCTCTCTAATCAGATATACCACAACTCACCTGGTATCTCTTCATCAACCATCAGAAGATTTGGGGTATCGCAATTGCATGCCTTGCAAGAAGAAATGGAAGATAGTCATGCTCTTAGATTTGGATCAGCGGCACATGCTCTTATAGTTGAAGGCGAAACAGTCTTTAATAAAGAGGTAGCATGTTTGGTCGGCTCACCATACACACAAGCAAATAAAGATTTGAAGCGTGAATATGAGAAAAGAGGCTTGACAGTCATCAATGCTAACGACAGGGAAACCATCTATAGTATGAAGAATAACTTAGGTCTGTATAGTGAAAAAGCTTTAAGTCCAGATGAAAGTGAGTACCCGTCGCAGATATTTAACAGGGCGGCAGAAAACGCTTTATATTGGTGGGAAAATGATATGTTATGCAAAGTTAAAGCTGACATCATTAGATATCCTTTAAGTGGGCCATACGATGACAAGACAATAGTCTTAGTAGATTATAAAACAACACAATCAGTTAAACCTAAAGACTTTTCAATGTCTGTTAGAAAGTATCAGTACGACTTACAAGCAGCTTGGTATAAAAGAGCTTTTGAAAGAGCTGGGTTTGATGTGTCCGACTTTTTGTTTGTTGCCCAAGAAAAGAAAAGTCCATATGCATCCAAAGTCTTCAAGATGAAACATGAAGATATGGAAACTGGATGGATCGAACTTGATAGATTGTTGGGTGAATATAAATCAGTTATAGAAGGTAGGCACTTACCTACTATATATAACTCACCAGAATTAGTGGAGATAGAGCTATGAGTATAGATAAAATAAAACCTGAAGATTACGAAACTTTAGAACAAGTAGAAGAACGAGTCAGAGATGAAGATAAAATGATGCAAGCATTTGACGATATAGAAGATATGATTAACCATCCGCCTCACTACAATAAAGGTGGCTTAGAATGTATCGAGTACATTAAACAACAACTTGGGGGAGTTGGATTTAGAGCATATCTTGAAGGTAATGTGATAAAATATATCCATCGTCACAAATACAAGGATCAAAACATTTCTGATTTAAAGAAAGCAATCTTTTATTTAGAAAGATTAGTACAAGAATATGAGGACATGTAGCGCTGTCTATGACATGCTAATTACCCCTTTTAGCGTTATATGTAATTAGGGAGCCGTAAGGCTCCCTTTTTTATACACTATAAAAAAATAACCATTCGAGGAGAGAATATATGAATGATATTTCCTATATACTAGATCATTTTTTGAACAAAAAAAAGGGGGCAGAGCCCCCAAATGGAAATAATTATAATCTCGGAGGAGATTTAGTTTCATTACTTCCTGGAGAAGTAGAACTCAAAGGGCTTAAGTATTCACCTATTTTTGTTTTAGTTGAATTGACTTGCTCACCTTCTCTATTAGTCCAACTTTCATCTTTGTGGTAAATGCCAAGTTCTAAAGTCTTGTTCACTAATTCATGAACATTCTGCGGGAACTGCTTGAACCCACATGCTTTAGACAAAGCAGTAAACATTTCATTTGAGATTCTTTTTGAATCTGGGTTTGTAGCCCACAAATTATAGAACTCAACATGATCTCTGTTATCACCATTATTCATTTCGAATACAACTCTAACAGTCCAATTACCAGCTTCTGATTTATATTTCTCAGCTGTAATTATTCTAGCTGTGTTAACACCCTTAGGCGCTATCTCTTTTCTTTCTGTTATTGGTTTGGTTATATTTTCTAACCATTCCACTCCATCAAAATCACTCATTATTACCTCCTGCAGTTTGAGTATTGAATCCCAACTTATTAATAACAGTTGTCAGATTTGCTTGTTCAAAACCTTCAAGCTTACCTGATCTATCCTTAGCGGTATAGCCTTGACCAACATCTGTTTGCAACCATCTGTTTTTAACAATGGCTCCATCATCATCCTGTTCTTCAATGACTCTTAACGCTAAGACCTCATCAAAAAAGTAAGTTATTGATTGCCCTAATTTAGTACCAACCATTTTTGGTTCATACTGCATTACGTTATCAACATTCATTTTTTCCATTTTTGAAACAAAAACAACATGCATATGTAAATCTCTATATGCTCTCATAACATTTGTTACAGATTCTTGCACATTACCATATGCCATACGTGGATCTTTGTGTCTAGCTTTCTCAAAGTTGAGTAATATTTCAGACATTTCAGAAATAGAGTCTAGACATACAGTTTCGTAAACTAGCTCTCCATTTTTCAAAGCTTCACATATTTCTATGATTTCTTTTGCTTCTTTTACCTGTATGACATCTATATCTTGCTGATCTCTTACTGATAACAGACCAGATTCCATATCAATCATAAGTTTCTTTCCAGGTGCTGTACCGCAAAGAGTAGTTTTACCTGCTCCAGCTGCACCATAAACGAGTATTTTAGCCCCTTGATCTTCAACTAAATCATTCGGACTAACAATTCTATCTTTGAAAGACATTAATACTTCTCCTTAAAAGTTATTGACATAATAATAAAACATAAACTACAATTTGTAAATCATTAAGGTTCATAAATGTAACGATGAATAAGAAATATACTTGGTTAGCAAATTATTACTACAGGACAAAAGTCCTTTCTACAAAACATTTAAGAGCTTTAGAATCTTTAAACATTAAACCACAATATAAGGAGAGAGAAGTGAAAAGATATACATTAAAAGAATATATTGAATTTGTAGGCACAAAAAAAGCAGCTGAAAAATTTGTATGTTCAGAGGCCTCAGTTAAGGCTTGGAGATATGGTTATAGACAACCATCCGTCGATCAAGCAAAAATTATCATTAGAGCATCCGAAGGTAAGCTAGATTTTGAATCCATTTATGGTAATCTCGAAGATATATTAGCTGAAGAGTGTTCAACCTAAATTTATCAGAAGAAGAAAGTCCACTTGACTTAGCCCTTGCATACTATGATGAGGGACTAAGTGTCATACCATTACTTCGTAAAAATAAAAAACCACCTGTTTTTTTAGGGGGCTGGCATCAATACAAAACAGAAAGACCAAAAAGGGAAACTGTTATTGAATGGTTTAAAGATAGAGATGATTTAGTTGTAGCTCTTATATGTGGGCATTTTATTGTAGTTGATGCAGACACACCAGAAGCTATGAACTGGGTCGATAATAATATGCCACCTACCCCATTTAAAGTAACAACAGGTAAAGGCATGCATTACTATTACAACAACCCTGAAAACTACACAACCTTTGCAACTAAAAGAACAAATGACACACCAATAGAAAGACTTATAGATATTCGTGGCGAGGGTGGTTTAATAATTGCGCCTTACAATAAACATGCTAACGGCAACATCTATAGACCACAAATTATACCTGAGTGGGATGTCGATGATTTTGATGACTTACCAGACTTTACTGACAAGCAATGGGAGCTAATAACAGGCAATGGAAAGAGAGCAAATGGAACTTTAAGTACAGCACCATTCTCATTAGAAGGTGTTAATGAAGGCTCAAGAAACGACCAAGCGGCTAGGCTTGCTGGCTACCTTATATCTAAAAACATAAATATAGATTTTGCTAAGTTCTTTATGCAGTCCTGGAACATGCAGAACAGTCCACCATTATCACAAGTAGAAGTAAACTCAGTTGTAGAAAGTGTTAAACAAACACACGACAGAAAGAATCAAAAGGCTCCCTTATTTTCTAATGCAAAAGAACAAGTCATACCACCTAAAGATTTATTCAACCCACCTGGAATTCTAAAAGACATGTATAAATTTTGTGAGGAAATTGCACAAGTATCACAACCAGAATTATCTATAGCTGGAGCCTTAGCTTTAACTAGCGTTGTCTGCGGCAGATTATATAGAACCAACATGAACAACTTCTCTTCTTTATATTTTATGGGAATAGCTAAGTCTGGGCAGGGTAAAGAGAACATCAAATCTTTTATTGAAAGAGTTCTTAACATGTCAGAACATTCTGATTTAGTTGTTGGTGACGGCTATACTTCATCTGGAGCTGTCCACTCTATTTTGCGGTATAGACCAACACAAATAACAATTATGGATGAGTTTGGTAAAAGACTAGAAGCTATCGGCTCACAACAAAATACCAATAGAGAAGACGGGATACAAACACTAATGGAAGCTTGGGGGAGGTGTCACGGCACACTTAGACCAGATAATTACTCTTTGATGAGTGTGCCTGACCAGTACAAAGACCAAGCTATGAATAGGGTTACTCACAAACCAGCTATTACTTTAGTTGGATTATCTGTACCACAAAATTTTTACAAGGCTTTAAACTCAGGAAGAATAGCAGATGGTTTCTTAAATAGATTTATTGTGATTGAATCCAAAGAACCTAGAAAAATACAACAATTAAAGAAGTTTAAAGAAGCACCTTTAAGTATAGTTAACTGGATAAACTGGATTAGAAGATCAAGAACTGAGTTTGCTGGTATTGAATTAAATAACGCAGAGCTTGATCTAAAAGCACATGTAATACCTTTCTCTGCAGATGCGGAACAACACTTAAATGAATTTGCTGCTGAAATAATAAAAAGACAAGAAGTGCTGGAGAAAGATAATTTAGAACCTTTGCTTTCTAGAACGAGGGAGAAAGCTATGCGTCTTTCTCTTGCTTGTGCCCTAGCTGATAATCCAGACTGCAAAGAAATCTCTGGACAAGTTACTAAATGGTGTATTGATTATGTTAGGTATTATGACTTATTGTTTATAGAAGCTTGTAGAGATAAGGTTGCATCATCTGCTACTGAATCTAAAATAAAACAGGTTTTGTCCTTTATCAGATCAAGAGGCGATACTGGAATCTCAAAAAGAGAAGTTGATAGAGGTGAACTATTTAGAAGTATGAAGTCATACGAAGTGAAAGAAATTATTGAAAGACTTAAAAACGCAGGTGAAGTACAAGAAATGGACATAAAGATTGGAGGTAAAGGTAGGCCAACTAAAAGACTAGTTGCTGTCGACCCAACTTATTATGAAGACTGATAGAAATGTTGTAACTGAAATGGGCGATCCATCAGATAGACATGCCAAGATAATTAAAACACCTCAAGGGTATGAGGTAGATATATACAATGAAGGAGATGTAATAAGAACTATTAAACTGCATAAGCATTCCGAATCGTATGCTGAAGATTGTGCAGAAAATTGGGTCTTAGGAATTATAAAATATGAAAATACCAAGCCTAGAAACAAGAGATGATCAAAAACGTGAAGAACGAGTCGCTGGATTTTTAGAAGGCGCCTGGGATGTCACTTGCCATAAACTGCCCACTACTTACGGCTTAGACTATTGGATAGAATCAGCAGATAAGTGTTATTGGTGTGAAGTAAAATGTCGTAGCTTTGAATACGATAAATACGATACTTTTATATTATCAGTTGCAAAGCTAATGAAAGGAGCAATGTTTGCAAAGTCAACAGGCATACCTTTCATTACAGTATATGCTATGACAGATGGACTTTATTATCATGAATGGGATCCAGATCACATATATGATATAAGAATGAATCTATCTCCTGACCCAACCTATCATGACGATAATGAGCCATACGCTCATATACCAAAAGATATGATAAGATGTATAACTGATAAACCATTAGGTTTAGACAGAAATGAAATAGGATTATGTTAGATAAATTAGCAAAAAATTTACTCGGAACAGTTGCTCCTACATTAGGACAAGCTATCGGCGGCCCTCTCGGGGGAATGGCGGTAAAAGCTATTGCTGAAAAACTTGGTGTAGAAGCAAAACCACATGTTGTGCAGAAAGTTTTACAAGAACCATCTCCTGCACAAATTAAAGAATTAAAAGCTTTAGACAATGAGTTTAAAAAAGAAATGAAGGAGCTTGAAGTCGACCTTTACAAATTGCAGACTCAAGACATACAAGATGCAAGAAAGGCATTCAGCGGTGATTGGACATCTAAGCTCCTTGGTTTCATTACAATCGGTGGCTTTATGGGTTACATATTTTTAGTTACATTACAACCACCTGAACAAAACTCAGAAGCTTTAATAAACCTAGTGCTTGGATATTTGGGTGGACTAGCATCAGCAGTCATATCCTTTTATTTTGGCGCTTCACACAAAGGAGACGAGTAACCTGTTGACTTGCTGACAGCACAACGCAATTCCATTTCTCAGATACACATGCGTTGGAACATCAGGTTACTCACTTAAATGAACGAAGTAGTTACCATTATTCAACAAGTCGGGTTTCCTATTGCAGCAGCTTTAGGACTCGGCTGGTTTATCTACCAACTCATTATGCGTATTGTGGATGGGATGGAAAATAAATTAGATGTTGTTGATGAAAAGGTAGCAGAACAAATAACAGCTATGGAGCAAAGACTTGGCACAAAACTAGATTCACAACACGGCATCCTAGTGGCTTTGATTGACAGAATAAGAAGTTTAGATAATGAAATAATTAGACAAGACACATTAATTAAAACCATATTGGGAGTGCCACAACTAATAGATAGCAATAAAATAGCTAAGGCGGATAGAGATGACCAAAGAAAAGACTAGAGACAGAACATATTTTGTATTTTTACTATTCTGCTTGGCACTATATAGCCAAACAGATGAAATAAAATTTAAATTTAAAAGCCCATCTTTTAGTGGCGAAGGAACTTCAGCACACTACCTCACAATAGAGAATCAAGAATATACCAGAAAAGAAGCTTTGGATGCAGAGATCAAAGCTTTGCAAGAAGAACTAGAAAGAGATGCAGAAAACACAACACTTGCTAGATTTCTTAGAAACTTTGAATCAAGAGTATATGCTCAATTGTCTAGGCAGTTAGTTGATCAGTTGTTTGGTGAAAACCCTGCAGACGAAGGTACTTTTACTTTGTTTGATAACATCATAACTTGGACGACTGACGGCATAAATATTACAATGACTATATTTAATGAAACAACTGGCGAAACAACTACTATCACTATTCCTATTGGGGACTTTGGTTTCTAGTTGCACAACACATTTACAATACATATCACCCTGTTTAGACAATCCAGATAATGACTATAAAGACTTAGTCACTATCGTTGGCGAGGCACAATGTTTTTCTAAGTCAGCCTTTATTAATGAACCAATCACACAAGCAATTAGACAGGTGCCTTTAGCATCTGAAAAACCTGTAGTTGCTGTCTATAAATTTCAAGACCTGACAGGACAAAGAAAATCAATAGATGGATATGCAAGCTTTTCTACAGCATTAACACAAGCGCCTGAAACATATTTAATACGAGCTTTAAAACAATCTGAATTTTTTAGAGTTGTTGAACGTGTTGGTATAGATCACTTAACAAAAGAACGACAAATAATCAGATCAACAAGAGAAAAATTTAATGACAATATAGACCAATTACCATTACTTTTTGCTGGTTTGATATTTGAAGGTGGCATAATTGATTACAATACCAATCTTTTGACAGGAGGTATTGGAGCCAGGTATTTAGGAATTGGCAACTCAAAACAATATAGAGAAGATACAGTTGTTGTATCTATAAGAGTAGTTTCAGTATCTACAGGCGAAATACTTTTAGAGAATTTGACAACTAAAACCATACTTTCTGTTGGGTTATCAAATGACTTTTTTAGATATATAGCAGATGGTACAAAGCTTGTAGAGTTTGAGAGTGGAAATGCTATGAATGAAAGCAAATCTATAGCGTTGCAAGCTGCAATAGAAACTGGTATTGTTGACATAATAGCGCAAGGTGAGGAAGTCGGGTATTGGAAATATTACAACTTATGATGCGATATATATTATTAATTTTCTCTTTAGGGCTGGCAGCTGATAACGAAATATTTGTAGATCAAAGTGGATCTAATGCAACTATTAAACTTGAGCAATTGGGTAGTGGTAACTTAATTGGTGGAACATCTGCTGTTTCAGGAACTATGACCGCTCTAGATTTAGACGGGACAAGCATGACTCTCACTATCAACCAAATAGGTGACAGTAACATTTTTAGATCAGACGCTTTCGAATCAGATAGTGTAACTGGATATTTTGACTTTCAAGGTGATAGCAACCAAATGGATATTCTTATGAATAGTGGTGGGCTATATTCATCTGACTATGCCGATATAGATGTGCAAGTATCAGGTGGTTCAAACCAATTCGATATTAAATTAGCAGAAAATGCTGATACATCTTATCTAGATTTAGACTACATAATAGATGGAGATAGCAACGTATTCGATATAGATATCGACTATGAAAATGCTGTTAACTATATGGATATCTTTGGTGATAGTAACGATATTACATTTTCTGGTAGTGGATATTCAGGTGTATCAGCTAGTGATTCAGGATATTTTTATTTAGATTTAACAGGCTCATCAAACACCTACGATATTACACAATCTTCTACTTTAGCCAGAGATTGGCTAAAAATCACATCTAATGCGTCTAACTCTACTGTTTGTATTGTTCAGAGTGATGGTGGTACATCCACTTCATGCTGATGCAATAGGCGACATTACAGAACTTAAAGGATACGGGCAAGTCTTAAGAGATGAGCCCTATCCTGCTGTTTTAGATTTTGACATAAACTCTTATGATGATGTCAGAACTAGAGCTGGCAGAATAGCTATAACATTTTTAGATGATTCTATTGTTAGGCTAACAGAGCATTCACAATTATTAATAGATGAATACATCTACGATCCTAACCCATCTAACACAAAGATGGCTCTTAAATTTGCTAGTGGCACCATCAGGTTTGTAAGTGGTAGTGTTAGCAAAATTGATAAAAAAAATATTAGTCTTAAAACACCAACTGCTGATATAGCGGTACGAGGTACAGATTTTACTTGTACTGTTGATGAAACAGGCCGAAGCCTAGTTATACTCTTACCAGATGAAAATGGCGATGCTAGTGGTGAAATTGTTGTTTCAACAGCTATGGGCCAGGTGATCTTAAATAAACCATATCAAGCTACTACGACCTCTGTATATGAACAAACACCTACAAAACCAGTAACATTAGACATAACACTAGACTTGATTGATAACATGCTTATTGTTTCTCCACCCAAAGAACAACAATTAATAACTGAAGAAGAAACCATACAAACTGCTGATTATTTAGAGTTTAATGATCTGGATGTAAATTATTTGGATGAAGACTTGTTAGCAGAAGACGAAACATTTGAATTTACTGAGCTTGATATTGACTATTTAAATGTCAACTTTCTTGAAGATTTACTTAATGTTCTTGACTTGCTAGACGAAGAAAAAGATGTTGATCTTTTAAAGCAAGTTGCTGGTGTCGATATACAGGGCACACAAATTGGACAAGACTTAGAAACAAACATTACAACTATATTGGAGGGGGATCAAATTAGATTGATGCGTATGGTAAATCAAAATATTCAATTGGTATTAGATGGCGATGAATCTTATACTGTCATCTTAATACAAGATGGTGTATCAAAAACCATTAGGATTAATGGAGCATCATCATCTAGTATTACAATAAACCAAGGCGCAGGATGAAAAAGCTACTATCACTATTAGTTATATTATGTGCCCCACTAATATTACAGATATCTATATTAGAGATAATTAAACTCAAAACATTTGACTATCTTGTGCCTGCGAAAGAACCATCAGGTAATTTTGTTATCTTAGATATTACTGAAGAAGATGTGCAGGAAGAAGGAGGTTGGCCATTTCCAAGAAATAAATTAGCAGAAATACATAATGAAATTTTACAAAACGGAGCCCTTGGGGTAGGATGGGTGTTAAGCTTTGTAGATAAAGACAGGTTTGGTGGCGACTCAAACTTCATATCCACGCTTAATTCAACTTCAACTTCAGTAGTCGCCACCTTCTCATACGATAATCAAATATACCCTGAACCAACTGGTACTGTTGTGTTAGGTAATGAAGTTAATGGCATACCTTTGCCTGGACATTTACCAAACATACCAGGCATGTCAGATTATGTTTATGAAGGTATAGTTTCAGCGCCAGTCGATATAGACAATCTAGTACGTCGTTTACCTCTACTATATAAAATGCCTGATGGATGGTCGCCTAGCTTTGGTACTCAAGTATTAAAAGTATTAACAGGTTCGCAAACGTATATAATTAGAACTAATGAGAATGGTATAGAGGAAATTACAGTACGTGGTTTGCCTCCTGTCCCAACAGACAGTTTAGGACGTAAGTGGATAAGTTGGGTCAATACCCCAACAACAAATTTAAAGGAACTTGATGTTGAGGGTAAGTTTGTTTTTGTTGGTGTAACTGCTAAAGGCATCATGCCACAACTAGCAACTCCAGTTGGATTATTAGAACCACATAAAATTCAGGCAGCATTATCAGAGTCAATCTTGATTCAAGATAGTCCAAGGATACCAGATTGGCATTTGGGTGCAGAATTACTATTTTTAATATTTTTTGTCTCTGTTATTTGGCTTGTAACGCAGTCCTTAGGAATTTGGAATGGTTTGATATGGTTTTTTATTATCTTTGGCTCTACGGGTGTGTTAGGAGCTCAGATGGCATTTCGGGGCATTTTATTAGACTTTTCATATAATTTGATAGCACAATTCATAACTGCAGCTACTTCTTTCTATTTTAACTATCAAACTCAGTATAAATTACGACAACAAATCAAAAAACAATTTGAACATTACCTGGATCCACGACAAGTTAAAAAATTACAAGACAATCCTGACGCATTAAAACTTGGAGGAGAAAGAAGGTACTGCACATTTTTATTTACAGATGTCAGAGGTTTTACATCTTTGTCTGAAACACTACCCCCAGAAGAAGTTACTGAGATAATGAATAAAGCTTTGACTATCCAAGCGACTGCTGTACAAAAGTATGGGGGTATGGTTGATAAGTATATTGGAGATGCGATGATGGCAATCTTTAACGCACCACTAGATCAAGAGAATCATCAAGAAATGGCTATAAAGTCAGCGCTTCAAATACAACACGAAATAAAAGCAGCAGAGTTAGGTATTGCAATTGGAATTGGTTTAAATTCAGGGCTAGCTGTTGTAGGTAATATGGGAAGCGATTCACGTTTCGATTATACAGCTATTGGTGATGCTGTAAATACAGCTGCACGATTAGAGTCAGCAACTAAAGCTGTAGGTCATGATTTGTTAATTGGAGAGTCTACTGCAAATGATTTATTGGGAGTTAAATTAGAAAAACCATTAAAAAGATTAGATAGTATTGAGGTTAAAGGTAAATCTAAAAAGTTAAATATCTATACTATATGATAGGTTTGAATCCCAATTCTTGCTCACGCTCTAATACGCTTTTCTGATCTGCGCCTGGCAAAGATGGCGGTATGATTGGAACGCTTGCAACATCTGGCAATTCTATTGTAGGTCTGGCTCGTATTCTACCCTCAGTTTCTCTGATAATATTGTTTATTTCGTTTTGTGTTTGTTCATCTATATCAGTTGCTTGCATCTGTTCTAATGCAGTTTCTTCTAAATCTTCTATTGCTGTACCTGTTGCTCTGGAAAGCTCTTGAATACCACCTATTCTTAACATTCTTTCAAAGACTTCAATAAGCTGTACAGCAGCTGATTTATCAGTCCTTGCCATCATCTTTAAAAAGAATGGATTTTGGAAAGCAGACCTTAGTACAGCCATCCCCCCTATAGTTGGCCAAATGACAGGGTTAAATGAGTTGATAGCAATAGCTGCAGCAACAAGAGTACCGGGCGCTCCACCACGACCAACTTCTTTAGCAGTTGTTGATTGTATGGTTCTTGCTAAATTATTTAGACCTTGTGCCACATCTTGTCCAAACATAGCCTCTAAGGTTTCATCACCATAAGACCTAACTATATTCTCAAACTTATCTGCTTGAAATATCTTTGCAATATCACCGCCTTTAGTCATACCATCAAAATCAATTGCCCTTTGTAGCATCTTGTTCATAGCATTATTTTGTATTTCCGAAAAAGCTTCTTCACCAACAGTCTCTCTAACCAAACGTATATTAGATGCTCCTTGTGGTGTAAATATCTTACTAACCACCTCTTCTGTTGTAGCTTCAGGTAGTTTAGAAATAATTAAATTACCTTCTAAAGCTTGTGTTTCAGCTTTAGCTCTAGCTAACTTTTCAAGCTCATCAAGAAAACTTTTACCGACTGTTTCTGTTTGCAGCCCACCTACATCTTTAGCGGTAAATCTTGCTATTAAACTTTCGAGCTCAGGTCCTTTAATGTTTGGTTTTAATTTATTTATTTGTTTCAAGGTGTCAATAAATACACTAGAATCTCTACCCAATATCTCAGTTAGTTTGCCAGCTGTACCACCTCTTTTATCAAAGTTCATTAAGTAAGTAGCAAATTTAGAAAAGTCTATAGTATCCAAAACAGGATCATATGATTCTTCGTAAGCGTCTGACATCAGTTTTTGTTTCAAACTATTTCTTAAATCAAGTGTCTTAGTAGCTTCGCTACTTTTGCCAATACTTTTTAGATAGTCATCATAATCTTTAGTAGCTTTGAATATGTCACGCAGATCACTTGGTTTGCCAGCTCTTACAGCTTTGTCATATATTTGATAACTATCAACGGCACCATATTTGCCCTGCCCTACAATCTTATTTATCAAAGCAGAATCGTATGCTTGTAAAACATCTGCTGAATAAGCATTTGCATCAAGCAAATCTCTGCCAGCTCTTGCGATCACCTCTAAATCATCATTCATAATACCAGCTTTTTTGAGTCTTGGTGCTATTGATGGGCTTGCTAAATCACTCAAAGCGCCCTCTAATTCTGCAATTACTTTGTCAGCAAGATTATTTCGTTGACTTTGTTTTATAAATAAATCTCTTTCAGACTTTATTTCAGATATAGCATTTCTTAAAGCAACTAATGAAAAATCTTCATCTTTTGCAAGATCATCAACTATATCTTTTAAATATAAATATGGATTGTCGTTAAAAGCAACATTATCACCTATTGGTCTTTTTTTAACTGTATATTTATTTTTTTCAGCAAATTCTTTTAAAATCTTGCTTGCTTGATCTGTTCGAGTTTTTATGACTACATCTCTTATTGGTTGTAATAAATTTCTTGAACCAGCTTGTCTTAGCTGATCGTCAACAATTGAATATTTATTTAAAAGGTTTTCACCAAATAAACTTTCTCTTGTTTCAGCCAGTATCTTTAATATGTCATCACTTGCTTGTGGATCGGCTATTTTTAAAGCTTCTAGGTTCATATCTCCAAACTCATTAACAACGTCTTTAAAGTACTTTTGCGCACCTTGAACAGTAGCTACTTCTGCCTGTTTAACATTAGCTAAGGCTTGTTTAACAGAACCATCAAGTTGCGCTTTTTGTGCCTTAGACATAGCAGTACGCCCAGCATATCCAGCTATTATGTCTTTTAACTCGCCTGATAATTGGTTGTTTTTGTTAATTTTGTTATAGAGTTCTGCAACTTCTCTAAAAAGATAAGCTTTGGTTTTTTCTGATCTTTGGTTACCTAAGACCTGTTCAAATAAACCTTGGAATCTACCAGGTAAGTTACGACCAAAAGCTGCTTGTGATGGTAAAGCTTTTTCTTTATAAACTTTGATAGTGCCGTTGGTAATACCCTTTTTTATTTCTGCTTCTGTAGCTTCTCGTCCCAGCTTCTTATCAAGCTTCATAATGTCATCTAGACTTCTACCTTGTACACCTTGTCTGAACAACCTTAAGTTATCGTATGGTCCTTGTTTGCCAAGTAATAAACCGTAACCGACACCAATAGCTTCACCTATACCTTGTGCTACACCACCTATTACAAATTCATTTTTAAGCAGATTGCCAACTTCTGCTGCATCTTGCTCCTGTAAACCCTGTATAGATTCGACAGCTTCTTCTGCTGCTTTACCGACTGCTGAACCAGATCCTGCAGCTAACACTCTGGCTAGTCTTGGTCCACCATTAAAAAACTGTAAAGCTTTTGATATACCACCTAATATTTTGGCTTGTGGTGTTAAGAATGTTAGAGCACCTACCAAAGGTCCTGTCATGCCTGCAAAGTCTGCTAGATCACCTTGTGAAAAGCCGAAAGAGTTTTCATCTATTATGCGGTTGAGTGCTAACTTAGAACCGTCACCTAAAGTAATGGTATCTGGTTCGAGACCTAGCTTTTTTAAACCTGTTGGGGTGAGAGCCATTTGCCCTCTACTGTTGTAAGTAAAACCATCTGAGCCAAATAAGTTTATAGCAACGTTTTGCCTTTCTTCGAAATTATCTGCTCTAGCTAATTTAGCACGTATGCCTTTGCCACGTACTCCAGTTTCGTAGTCAAACAATAAATCATCTAGGTATGGGACTGCTGCTTGGCGTGTAGCGGTTGCTTTGATATCACGCTCTACAAGACCTCGAGCTTCTTCTTCGGTATTTGCTTCTACGGTAACTGTACCTCTGTCACCTATATCTATTTCGTATAAAGGCATAATTAACCCCTTAAGGTAGTTTTTACTACTCTTGGTTTAAGGTTTCCTATATCTTGTGTTGTTATATTATCAGATGGTGCGCCAAAGT
>Ga0070746_10001008_pt1 | contig 16869 bp, 14 predicted proteins | sample VirMetDEL_Mar_21_FD_77016 | JGI IMG/M metagenome (GOLD analysis project Ga0070746, IMG submission 77016) | Aqueous microbial communities from the Delaware River and Bay under freshwater to marine salinity gradient to study organic matter... | ecosystem: Environmental > Aquatic > Marine >... | reverse complement strand
TGTCTAAAGTCTTGATCTACGATAAAGTCACTATCTGTACCTCTCAGTTCCGCATGGAACATTACTGAAGCAGATTTTAAATCTTCGCGAGGATCACGCCCAATACCAGAATCAGGTCCGAGTACTGCTCGAGCTTGAGCGTTTCTTGTAGCACCACCACCATTAAATGTAATTGCAGGATTGGTGTAACCAGATCCATGTCCCGCAACATCACCGTTTGTGCTATCATCCATACGAATTCTTACAACTTGTCCTGTAGCAGAATCGATAGTAATATTAAACGAAGCATTCGCTCCACTTGGATCTGTAAGTGTTGCAGTAGGAACACCTGTATAACCGGCTCCACCATCTGTAATAATAATACTTAGAATTTCACCTGAAGTTGCCGCATCTTGTACTGCCTTTTGTTTTAATTGAATACCAGTAGAGTTTGAATCTGTTGCACCTTGTAATAAAGTAGGCATAAAGTTGCCTGAAAGGAAATTATTTGCTCTTTCTGCACTAATTGTGAATAAAAATTTCCACACATAACCATCTGCTTCTCTACGAGAATCAAGGTTAGCATGAGTAGGTTGTACAGTTGATGGTACAGCAGCACCAGTTCCATCACGACCCGTTTCTAAACATACATAGACTTGACGTGATTCATTCATAATGTAATATGGCTGAGTTGGATATCCACCCTGTTGATCATCGTATTGCGAATAAATTCTACCTGATGACCAGTTATTACGTGGCACAACTAATGAAGTTGCTTCAACCTTCTTCACCGATTGTAAGCTATTACGAAATGCTTCAACAGTCGTTGGAGTATTTGTAGGTGTTGGTACCGTATCTGAAGAATCCCACTGCTCTGACCGACCTACACCGATATAATACTTTCGTGTATCGTTTGTAAATTGATCAAAGAAGTCTTGTGCAATTTGTCTTCTTAGTGCGTCTGTTACAATTGCTGGCATTTTTTATATCCTATTAAGTACTAATCTGGGCTCCAAGTACGATTCTCTTATAGAATCCCGCATCACTGTCATATACTGCCAGACATGCGGCACCTGAGTTACCGTTACTTACAAAAATTAAATTACCATTTGGTGGTGAGTTTGGCACTGTTGCAACAGTGTAAGACCTAAGATCAGGTTCTACAGCTCTTGCTTTCACATAAGCACTATCAATAGTAGATATTACATCTGCTGAATCAAATGCAGTACGAGGTAGAGAGAACCAACCTTCGCTGTCTTTAAAATTAAATGTGTTATCTGTCGAGTTATAATGCATAGTGCCTTTACCAACAGAACCGTTATCTGTCGCATTATGGCCCAATTGTATATAACCGGCAGGTGTATCTGAATCGCCTATTCTGATTTGTGGTGCTGATTGATTGAAGTGTATATATTGAACTCCATCAATTGTACCAAAATTAAATTTAGGAGACCGCATGTTCATTCCATTTGAATCTACAAATGAGTTTCCTTGTAGATCCATAGAATTTTGAACTTTAATATTGGCCGTAATCGGTCGACCGAATGCTACCTCAGAACCATTGTTTGTAATTGTAGCATCGCCGAGATGAATTGTATTACCACTCAACCATAGATCTCGCCATCTACGTTGTGAATCTCCAAGATCATATTCGCTATCTGCTGCTGGCGATACATTACCGCCAATACTATCTAGTTTGTCCCAAAGAGCTTGATCTGTACCAGCAAGTTGTCGTGCTTGTACATATGCACTATCAACAAGAAGTGGAATATCTACTGAATCAATAGAATTTGCTAAAACGATAAGAAGAGTTGCACCTGAGTCTTGAGCAACACCTGTACGCAATGCAATATAATTTGAATCAACGGTACTATTAATAATACCAATAGTAGCTGCATTCACTACAGCCCCAATGTTAGTATCGAGAACAAGAGTACCGCTTGAATCTGGTAATAAAATAGTGTTATCTTTTGTAGGATCAACAACGCTTAATGCTGTTTCAAATGAATCTGCAGTGGTGCCTTCCCAACTAATTTGATTACTATCAAAATATACACCAAAAGATGTAGATGAAACACCACTAGCAACTTGCAAAGCTCTTACATCAGTATAAAGCTCATTAAAATTATCATTAATTTTATTGCCGGCTGTTCGTAGATCATCACCGGTTCCATCATTACCGGTAGTTCCGACATTAACTATTTGCTTGCCCATATTAAATCCTACAAATTGAATTATTGTTATTTATATTGGTTTTACAGACCTTCAACGACATATTGACCAATTGTTAATTGACTGTTATCTGCAATATGGCCATTATCGACATAAGGTACACAGAATGTTTCATATATGCGATGATCCATTGTTTCATATGTATTATCAAATCTCATTGCAGATGCGCCTGCAGAGTCTGCATAATCATCAAATGTTAATCCATCTCGAGGGAATCCACCCCATTCATCTAGATTACTGTACCATGTCGTAAAGTATTGCATAGTATTTGTAGCACCATCGTAAAAATCAATGGTACGTAATGGATTCATCCGTTGTGGACATCCATCAGAATCACCACCATCATCAGGAATTAAAATAGTAGTATCATTCTCAGCAACTATAGTAAAGGAAGCTGATCCAATAATCTTCAGCGTTGGATCCGGATCTGGATCAGACGTAGTTGTTGAGATAATTACAGAACCTTGGCCTTCAATAACAGTTTGAGCACCAAGATAGAATCCAGTTGGATGAACAAACTTGCGATATAGTTGTTCCCAAGTATTCAGTGATATTGGTGATTTAATAAGTATTGATAAAATCTGATACAATCGACCGTCAGTGAGAACGAAAGCCTGCTCTGGCCCAATCGGATCTACACCAATTTTAAGAATAGATTCTTTTGGATATGTAACTTCGATGTCTTCGTTGAAGAAGGCTCTAAAGAATCCATCTGCAGAATAAAGAGAACCTTTTACTCTAAAGAAATTACCAAAATTTCTAAGTGCTTCTCTTGGAAATAGAAACTGACTTTCTGATATACCAAGTGCAAGTTCATCAAAAACAAAATCAAGTCTTTTCAGAGTAGAATCTTGTAAGTCTCTTACAGTGTGTAGTTCAGCAATTGCGCCACCTACGTTCTCATCAGAATCTAGCCATTCATAATAACCATCTAAGAATGCTATAAGATTTGGATACGATGTCTGAAAATATTCAGGTAATACTTCCTGCACCAAACTCTTTCTAAAGTTTGGATCAATTCTCAGAAATTCTTTTCTTGTTTCAAAGTTTGCCATTAGATACTAACTTGTAGATTTGGTGTTTGCCTGTCTGTTCTTGCTGTTGCAGATGATTTATCTTTATCAAGAGCGAGGATATAATTTCTTAAAGGTTCTATTTTACCATCATCTTGAGGTAGAGCGCTAACCTTAATATAAGTATTGCCACTAATAACCTGACTTGGAGTAAATCCAATAATTGATACATGACCATTTGCCGGATTATATCCACCAACATTATCAAGTAAAACATTACCATCAAGATCAAACACTTGCAAAGTTGTAGTATTTAATTGATTTTTAATCTGTGCAGGTATACCATTAAATTCAAATGTATCTGTTTGAATTCTGTGGAAAACATCATCAGGTGTAGCAATAGGAACAGGGAAATAAAGCGTCTGTGTATTTGAAACATTTAGAGCCACCGGTAAACGCATTTGTATTTTCACATCAATATCATTCGATAATATTGATTTATCTAATGCATCAATTTCTGTTGCAAGATTTGATTTTCGGAATACTTGACCGAAATCCCTTAGGAAGCCATCAAAATATGATTTAATGTAGTTATACACTTCAGTCTCAATTGCTCCTAATGTAAGACCAGTAAGACCAGGATCAAATTGGAAGTTATCATTCAGTTCAAGAAAGACATATTCAGGATTTACAAATTCAGGTTTAATTGACATCACTGAAAGATTATTTGAATAATTTGTAACAATGGCGTCTTTTACGGCCTGTTGCACAGAAGATGAGGTTCCATCAGTAAAATTAATTGATATGAAAACTTTACCATAATCAATCGGAACATTCTCATCACCGCTCCATACAGATGCTGATGATACTTGCGGAAAGTTTGTTTCGATCATAGCTTTATAATCAAGAGATGTTACAAGTCTCTGTTGACCTGCATATGCAACAGGTGCAAGCTGTCGTATTGATTCTATAGATTGCTTTGCAGCTCCTCCAGAAGATTCAGTGTTTGTAACAACAGCAAGAGTATATTCGACTCCATTTACTTCAATTCCAGATGTAGGAATAAACACTGTGCCGTTATTTGCTGTTGCTCCTTTACATGAAAGATATTTCACTTCAACTTTTTCACCAGGCTCTGGCGATTTACCAAACGAAGTCCCGTCGCCAAAGTTTAATTCATAGAATCCATTCGGAGATTCGTGAATTGAAAAGTGTGTAGTGTTAGCATCGATTTGAATTGCTTGTGATAATGGAGTATATGTAGTAAAATTAGAAGAACTTACAGTTTCGTATACAACAACATCTGCTGTAAGAGTATCAATAGTTTCATCAGGTATAATGTAAACTTGTCGTTCTGTTTTTTCACCGACAATGAATGTTTTAGTTTTTTCAACCCCTTCATAAATCGGAATATTAGTGCTACCATTGCTGGTCTTAAATGTATATAAACCGAATCCATCATCACTGGCATAAACTGTTTCACGAGTTCTAAAGATATAACTTACATCATCAATTGAACTTGAGAACTGTTTACCTTTTTCTATTTGTAATTTTGAGGGTCTGTTTGATACACTTGAAAGATTCACGCTTAAATTAATCAAAGCATTTGCTGCAGTACGAGAACGAGTCTGATATCCTAACATTTGTGCATGAGATATAACAGAACTTCTGAGTTGTGCAGTACTTAAAAATGATTCGTTTAACGCAAAGTTTGCTGTAAGACCATTGACGTGTGTATTGTAAGCAAGAACGTCAAGAATGTTTGACATACCAGTTGCTTCGAAGTCATAACTTGAAAACTCAGGTTGATTCTTAAGATAATCTTTAAGTCGTGCTTTGATATTATTAAAATCTAGATCTGCTGATCTTACTGTACTTGTTGCCATTTATCTTAACCTTGTCAACGTTAAATCGAGTACTACCAATTCAGATGTACTTAATACCTGGAATTCAACTGTAACTTTTACTTCATTTCTATCTGGATAGATATTTCCATCTACCTTTAATACTTGTGCTCTCGGCTCATATAAGTCTACAGCTTCTATAATTCTTTCTGCGAGTAAATCAAAGTCAGTGTCAGTATCTAATTCAAAAATAAAATCACTAAGATTTCCACCAAAATTCATTCTAAAAGGTTTTTCAGTATAGTTTGTCATAAGAAGATTTTTCACAGACTGTTTTACATCTGCAGCTTCAAGCTTCTTATAGATATCTCCGGCAGGTTTTGCTGTAAAAGACAAGTCAATATCAGAATACGTTTGTTCCCTTGCAACGACTAATGTCTTTGTTGCAAGATTACCGTCTTCAATTGAAAATGCTTTTGTTACTGCCATAGTGTTACTATTTATATCCTTTTACAGACATTCGACAATCTCATTTGTGCTTTGTACGAAGTTATTATAACGTGTTTCAATTAAATTATCGAATGTGGCTTCATAACTCGAACTTAATTCTGGCATAATCAAAATCAACTGTGCAGTCAGTGCACCTGTCGGATTAAAGGTGTCATAGCTCAGAATTAACTTTTGAAACTGTAACGAATCTTTCCACCAAGATGCAAGATCAAATGTTTTCTTAAGATCAATATTACCTGTTCTATTATGCAATTCATAAACTACACATTGACCTCTTTCTTTATAATAATTTACACTTCCGGTAGTCACAGTTTCGTTTACGTATGGTCGATATAATCCTTCAGCAACTACAAGACGATGTTCACTATATACGTCATTATCTACCATAATTGCTCTGTTTGCATTCGCGTTTAATAAAAGATTACGTGCAATTTTTATTTTTTCACTATTTTCAATTACATGATCGAATGTAATAGAATCTCCGTATCCTCCAAGATATCTACCAATGACAATGCCCTGAGCGAGTTCAGTGCGAGAAGTCGGAGTCTTACCATCAGGTTTGTAAAAATCTGCAATAACTACATTTCTCTTACCGTTCAGTACAGATCCTTTAAATCTTTTCGCTTCACCGCCAGGATTTTTACCGAGAACTTTCTTAGACTGAGCTCTACGCACTGTTGATTCTCTACTTTCAATACGATCTATATCATTAGGAGCGGCATTTGAAAATGTTACGTGTATTAGTCCTTCGGCCATTGCAGTACCAATAAACGTTTCATTTTTCTGATTGGCAGGATCTCTTAATTTTGATCTGACTTCTGCGGTTGTTAATGTTCTATCAGAAACACCACCATAATCTGCATCACGATTAATTTGATTATAAAGTTTATTACCAGGATCGATCAATATTTCTTTTACGGCGTTCTCATGCTTTGTTAAATAGTCTGAGGCCAATGATGTAGTGAATTCTGTGGTGGTTACATTTGTAGCAGTTTCAATCGTTTGTGTACCACCGCCGGAGCCGGTTCCAGGTGGCGCTGAACCAGCCTCATCTGCCTTTGCTGCAAATGATGCTTTACCATTCAGTGTTCCGTGAAATGTTGTGGCATGCATAGATGTAGAATTTACTCGATCAATATGCGCTGTAGTTCCATAATAAACAATCTGATCACCGCCTATTGTGCCCGTTGCACCAAATGCAGAAAGATTCGTTGCAGCAATATTAATATTAGGAGATGACGCACTAAGCTGTTCTTCAGATGTCATGAGCATAACATCCTTTGAAGCATTTTCCAATACACCTTGTACAAGGTTTGACTTATTGCCTCGCACAAAAGTATCCTGATCTCCCCAAACCGCTCGAGTTTCATTCTTTGTAATTTGCGTAGTGACATTACCATTAATAAGCGCTTGCACATTACCATTTACATCTTGGCGAATACCACCTTTTATATCTTCTGATTTATCACCTGCCACTGTAACATTAAAATCGCCGCCCACATCTAAATCAAAATTACCATCAACTCTTAACTTAAGGTTACCATGATATGTTACATCGCCATCACCTTCAATAATAACTTTCTCATCACCTGCAGTAACACGCACAGTATTTTTAGAACTGTACATAAGAATTGTACCATCAGGCTGAAACTCTAGACCGGTGCCGCTCTTATGTTTAATGAGAATTTTCTCACGACCAGGCGTGTCGTCAAATTCAGTAACATGACCACCAGTAGTTCTTCTTACTTGATTGTAAGGATATTCAGAAGAAGCTTGATCAAGTAATTCTAAATTTATTCCTTTATCACCACCACCGTAAGGTATTTTATTCTCTTCAATACCACGAGCTTCTAGGTTTGTAGATTGTTTTCCCGCATATTGTCTTAACGGAAATTCACCTTGAAAATCTACAAATCCATCTGTAGGACTTTTATCTACAGGAATGTCTTCTAAATTATCTACTTCTGCCATTTATTTTCTTTCTAAAGATCAAGCCGTTGGACGGTTCGCACATATGCCTTTGGATCAGCACCAGCCATTAAATTTTCTCTATATTTTTCTGCATTAAATCCAGGCCCTAATGCTAAAGACCTTCCAAATTTAAAACCAAGTTCTTTTGCCACTATTTCTGACAATAATTCCAGTCCAATGTGTCCGGCTCCTGGATAAGACTTTACACTGGCTTCAATAATCATTCTGTAAGAATCCAATTGTTCAGAGGTAATACTTTGATGACTAAGAAACTTATAATTTTTTTCTGCTTTAGTGCATGTATAACCGGCATCAAAGGCAATAACAATAGATCCTTTATATATGTTATTAAGCCCTTGTGAAAATTTTGATGTAGCACTTGATGCTTGTGACCCGGTTGCACTTACACCAACCACTTCAGGCGCTACTTCTGTATTTAATATTCTTTGCACTGTTCCATCCCTTAAAATAATGTAATGAATAGGTGCACTTTTACTGTATTTTTCAATTACTTTTTCATTATATTTCTTTGCACTTTCTATTCTTCTATCAGAAGTGGTTGCAGTCCATCTTGCAATAATAAGATTTATTTCTCTATTTGTAGTGCCAAATTCCAATTCTATTTCTTCTGCAGTGTGAGCCGTAGTATAAAGAAGAGTTTGTAGAGGCCTGTCAGGGGGTACTCCAATTTCTTCTACAGGTGTCGAAGGCACAATGGTATCTGGTATTGATTCTGTTTTTGCTACAGTTTCGGAGAGATTTGTAAAACCGCCCTTATTGATAATGTCTGGTACTTCAGATACATCCTTAAACCCAGCTGCTGATACATTACCAGCTCCTTGAATAGAAGGAATATTTACTCCAAGATCCTTAGGTACTCCTAGTCCTTTTACTTTCGATGCTATTGCGCCTTGTATATTGCCAAAATCTACTCCCATAGATCCAAATGGATTTTTTTCTGAAAGAGCATCTAAAGAAAATCCTGTTTTATCTTTCATTTTATTTAAAAGATCTGATCCTGGTGCAAGTGGATCACCAGCTTTAACTCCTAAATCGGGCACAGCAATTTTTGATTGAAGTGAACCAAATGGATTTTCTAAAGAACTCATTTGTTTTTCTGACATTTGCTTTTGCGCAGTTACGATTGCAGCACCAGGATTACTTGCAGCTATATCTTTAATACCAGATGTTAGTCCGCCTGTTAGGCTCGTAAACGTATCTTCGGGAATTCCAAGTTGTCTAAATTTTTCTTTTACGGCAGGATCATTTGCAGTAATTTCAGCCTGCTTGGCTGCTTCATCAAATTTCTGATTAATTTCTTCTTCTGTCAGTTGAAATCCATCTTTATTTGCCTGTCGTATACCTTCCATATTTCCAGGTGTCAATACCTTTTTAACAACATTTGAAGCCTTTGAAGAATGACCGGTAAGAGTATCAAGAGCGGATTTATTTGACGGTGTTCGTGTATTACCTTTACCGGCATTTGGTCCGGATAGAGCTGGAGTAGGATCAGGTTTAGGATTAGCACCTCTCTTTTTGACACTTGCTGCCTTTGATATGTATCCTAATACTTCCTGTCCCATATCTTCAGATACTGTTGCATCCTTTTTAAATGCATTTTCCATCATCTTTTCAGCAAGAGCCAAACCTTCCTTATCGAGTTCACTGGCTTCTTGAGACTGAGCCATCTGATTTCGCATTGCGGTTCTTGCAGCTTTAAATAATTCTTCCATTATGCCATTGTCCTAAATAAATCTCTTGCAACTTTTTGTCTTTCTAGTTGTCCTTTTTCTGCAGGATTTTCAAATCTGTCTTCAAATATAATTGCAGCTTCCTCTGGTGATACAGCTCTTTTTAAATCATTTAAACGATAATATGTTTTTGATTCATATAGTTCATGTACAGTAAACAATAATTGCGGATATAATGTATCCCATGGAAGATTTTTCTTTGCCGCAAATTCTACGAGATTTTGATATCTAAATCCTGCATTCTTAGATGAATTCCATTGTGCAATACCAAAAGATCTTTCAGGTGGAGCCGAGGTAGCTTTTGTATCTAAATCACCGCTGATATTCGCAGCAGACTCGATCCAAAAATTACCAATAATACCACATGCTTGAGCAGGCGTAAATGATCCACCTTCAGGTGTAATAAAGAAATTAAATGCTTTCTCAACATTTGTAGATCCTACAAGAAATTCATCATCAGGTCTTGTAGATGTGTTTGTATAATCATGTGGAGATCCTGTAAGAGAATTTCTCTGTAAATTATCTGGAACTGCACTTGACCTGTTCAGTTCAATATTTTGTATTCTTTCAAACTTAGGTATAGAGCCAAGCACAAGAGGCAGTTGAGAATTTTTACCATCTAAGAAAATGCCATACACCTGAGCCTGAGGTTTAATTCCAATGTTTGTTCCGATACCTGAACTACCACCTTCTGTGATAGGTACTGCAACTTGAGCCCATGGTAAATCGTCATCTGAAATATCTCCGACGTTTTCACTATGAACTCCAAATATTCTTACTTTGATTCTGCCAAGTTCAACAGGATCATTGATGTCTTTTACAACACCTATGAACCACCGAGTTTCATCACCGTAATATTCTTTATAAGTTCTTGGTATCATCCTATTACCTTTAACGGCTGATCATCAGTGTAATTTGTAATCTTTACACACTTAAGATGAATATTATATCTTGCTCCTGAAAAAGCATGCTTAGCACCATACACCAAATAGTCTCCAGACTTTTTAAGATCAAGCTTAATATCACCTATTGAACTTGGTCTATTTGCAGCAAAAAGAATTCTTACAATATTACCAGTAGTGTAGTGACCACCTGGTTCTAAGAATCCAGTTCCATCAATTCGTATTGTGATTGGAGCTTTCAATAAAAGCTTCTTTAACGACATAGCAATTATTTTTTTCTTATGACCTAAAGTATGATCTTCATCATAAGAAAGATATCTGTTTGTACCATCTTGATAAGCACCTGATTCAGATATTTGTATAATTTGTTTCGACACATATTTTTGTATCTTCTGTTCATCAATCTCAAAATCATCTGCAAGAGATACAATTTGATTTCTGTTTTTAGTTTCAATAAGATCTTTTAAAACATCACGATGAACGTCAAATGTGTTTTTTCTATCTTTAAATCCAAAGGTATCAATAAAATGATGTTCACCTGAAATAAGACCGTCGGCAATCAAATTATATAGATCATCTGTTTGTTCTATAGAATATTCTTTAATAGGCACAAAGCGAGTAGCCAAGTTAACTTCTAAATCATGAGATGTAGGTCCATATATGAAAGGTGCTCGTTTGTTAATTGGTTGACCTTCAATCATTGTTTTCAAATCAGCATATATTAGTGTGTCAAGATTGAATGATGAAAAAAGATATGTAGGAAAACCGTCTGATGTTGTTCCTCTATTTTTTAACCACGTCATTGCCTCAATCGGTGTCATATTCGGAACAATAACTTTAAGCTTCCCTTGAAAAACATCAGAGCATAAATTGTCTACACCTTTGTCAAGCCATTCCTCTGCTATCTTTTCAATGATTTTATCAGGAGAACCTTTGTAACATTTATTGACATTGACAAGATTCGACTTAAACACAATGTCTTCTATGATATGAAACATAATCAAATCTGATTGTTCATTTGCTTTTTTATTTGAAAGCAATTTATCAATTACAAATCTTTGTTCAACCTCTTCATCTGATTGAGTGTTCTTAAGTTTTAAAGTACAGTATTCTGCACCTTGAAAATCAATACGATCATAAAGTCTAAATGTATCTACGAAAGCGACTTGACCAGTGATGTAAGGTAAATCTAGATGTTCGAATATTTCAATATCAGAAACAAGGCCTACAATGTCGACTGGCTCCATCATTCGACTTGAATTAATGATTACAGATTCGAGAACGTAACCTTGTTTCGTTTTAACTTGTGCCATAATTAATTTCTAATTGCTTGGAAGAATGCAGATGTTACTTCTTGAATTAATTCCGGTTTAATAACTCGAATATCTTTAAGCTCATCATTCTTTCTTACGTATCTGTCATAATGAGTAATTTCAGTGTAAATTGCTGGTGGATCTTGACTTGGATCAATATCAACATAATTGCCATCAGCATCTTCGTAATGATGTGCTGCTAAATATTCTAAACTTGTTTTATGTGCTGTAATAGAACCTGACGCACCTTGTGCATATGCAACGTTAGTTACAATCTCTCCTTGAATAAAAGCCGCGTTTGCAGCAATTGTAACCTGTCCTAGATCTAAATTTCTTCTTAAGATTCTTCCTCTTGAACCTGATGTAGAACCTGATGCCGTCTGTCCTACAAGCATAATTCCTGTCATAGGAGTTTTTGAAGTAATTGTAAAATGAGGAAAATCTCTTTTTACAGTATCTTCAAGTTGTTTTAATGTAAGCGGCCATCCTCTCGCTCTTAAATGATCATTCATAAGATAAAATGTCCAATGATATTCTGGTGTACCATACAATTTATATGATACTTGATCGGGTCTATCATTCTCTTGAATATTGTACGTACGATAAAAACTTACATTATCTCTTATCTGATCAATTACATCAGAATAGCGACTGATATCTTGAAATATTTCATATGTTACTTGTTCACCACCTTGCGTCTCTTGATCACCAAAGACATAAGCTGTACGTGGAAAATCTTTGAAGAATAACATTAGTAACCTTTCTGAATATCTTGTTTCGAAAGTGCACGATATTCTTGAAATACTAGAGTCATATCAATTTCTGTAGGTTGACCGTCTGCATGAAATGACATGCTATTTGGATTATAATTGACTTGACAACTACGAAGATAAGATAACTGCATCCTTGGAAATTTAGCTTTTGAATTTAGAAATTGAAAGTCAACTTGAAATAAGTTAGGAAACTTGTATCCAGCTGGTACACCGTTTACAACTTCAATTTCTTCAGGATACATTTCCTCTCTAAATACTCTTACAATATTTTCGACCTGTGAAGCTTCAGCTTGTGATGTAGCAATAAAGCGAAATGTAAATGTAAATTGTCTAATATTAGGTCTATCAAATATCATTCTTGTACCAGGATTAACTCCAGTTTGAAGAGCAGTAGCCGCGGCAGCTCGAAGACCTGCTGAAGGAATTTTTTGTGATACTCTTGCTGCTGCAACTTGAGCAGCTTGACCAGAAATTTGACCAGTAGCCAAATTAAAAATACTTTCAAGACCTTCAGATATTCCTCTACCCACGGCGTTTAATAGACTTTGACCTGCATTTAAACCAGCGCCTGCTGCTAGCCCGCCGGGACCAAGATCGGCTTGATTGTATGCAATATCATCGTTTACTTGAAGTGATTGAGGCATATAGATTTGTATTATAGGAGAGTTTGGTAATGTTCTTGTTTTAACACCTGCTGTACCATCTGATGCAAACGCATCTTGACTTGCCTGATTATCTTTAGCTTCATACGCGGTTTGAAGGCCACCTGGATTACCGCCATCTCTTGGTGAATTTATAGGTTGATAAGTACTAAGTTGCCCTTGTTGTCTTCGACTTTCATCTGCAAGTATTTGTTCCTTCTTCGAGCTTTGTGTAAGTCTATTCCAACCTTTCTTAAGAAGTGGTGCATCCCAATATTCTTTAAGCTCAGTTGTATCAACAGTGTATGCGTCAACTTGTTTAATAGTAAAACGCATGCGAGCAGGAAAATCCGTTTCACCATCTAGAGGATACTTGTAAACTTGTAGACCACCGCCAAATGCTGCAGCTGGCGCCTGTATGTTCTGATTCGTAGTGCTACCAAGACTTTGCGTACTTTTTTCAGTATTAAGTCTATTTTGAGAAGCAGCCGTAGTGCCAAAGTTTGGGCTACCTGGTCCGTCTTGTCTTGCCATACCATATCCTATAAATAAAATAATTACTTCATTATTTATATGGAAAAATGGCGTATTCTGGAAAGTACATACCAAAGAATCTAAACAAGTACAGAGGTGATCCTGATAAAGTAACATATCGTTCTCATTGGGAAAAGCTTTGCTTCTTATGGTGTGATCGTAACCCTGATGTAAAGCATTGGTCATCAGAAGAAACAGTAGTACCTTATTACTGGGATATCGATAAGAGATATCACCGGTATTTTGTAGATCTTAAGATTACATTTAAGAATGGTAAAACAATACTCGTTGAAATAAAACCTGCCAAAGAAACAGAACCACCAAAAAATCCTAATAAAAGTAAACGATACATAGGAGAAGCGATGACCTATGTAAAGAATATGAATAAGTGGGAAGCTGCGAATAGTTACGCAAAAGATAGAGGATGGGAGTTTCAGATATGGACAGAGAAAACACTTGACAGTATGGGTATTATGAAAGAGCAAAAAGGTAAACTGAAACCGTTGAAACCTTTAAAACCGTACCGTAAAAAGCCTAAGAAAAAGATATAAATACTGGTATGAGTAACTTATTTGCAAAATTAGAATATGAAGCATTTCGTGCTGGCATCAATCCTCGTACAAAAGAGGCACAAGACTGGTTTCGAAAGAAAGCTCAACAGATGCGATCAGTAAATCGTACAGATCTGTTACAAGACGAACAAGTGAAACTTGTAAATAGACAGAACCCACTCATAGGATCGATGAATATGTTTTTCTACGATCCGAAACACAAAGATACTTTGCCGTACTACGATAGATTTCCTCTTACAATTATTGTGGGACCGGCAGAAAAAGGGTTTTATGGTTTGAATTTACATTATCTGCCAAATGTATTAAGGGCAAAATTCCTTGATTCACTTCTTGATATTACAAATAATAAAAAGTATGATGAATCAACAAGATTTCAAGTGTCATATAAAATGTTACAGGCATCAAGCAAATTAAGATATTTCAAGCCTTGTTATAAACACTATTTGACAAAACATGTCAAATCGAGAATGGCAAGAGTCGAAGCGCCTGAATGGGAAATTGCAGCATTCTTACCGACAGCAGATTTTGAGAAGTCAAACAAAGGTTCAATATATGCAGATTCAAGGAAAATGTTATGAGTAGTGTAGATCAACTTAAGTCATTAGCATCATCTAAACTTGGATTTGCGAGAACCAATCAGTTTCTTGTAGAACTACCTACAACATTCGGTGGTACCGGAGGATTTCTTGGTCAGTTAACTACATTGCTTACAAGTGGTGTTGGACTTGGTTCTGGTGGTGGTGATCTCAATTTATTATGTGCATCAGCTACATTACCGGGAAAACAGATCTTAACGCATGATCGTCGTATTGGTATGGAATTTCAAAAGGTTGCATATGGATATGCAGTCGATGATGTATCACTTACATTTTATACACTGAATGATTATGGCACACGTAAGTACTTTGATTCATGGCGTAATGTAATATTAAATGAAGATGGTAATATTGCAGGCTACAAGAAGGATTATGCAAAGGATGTAAAGATACATCAGCTTCGTAAACCGATTAAAAACATCGGTGCAAGTGCTGGACCAATTAAAGTTAACATAGGACTCGGAGGTGGATCAGTTTATTCAGTAAGATTAAAAGATGCATTTCCTACAACAATTCAAGCGATTGAACTAAACAATGATCTTGACGGTCTTGTTCAAGTTACTGTACAGTTATCATACACAAACTGGGAAGCTGTATCAGGTGGACAAGGTTGGATACAAGCAACAGGTGGAATAGGTAATCTATTCTCATAATATGGAGTAATATATGGCACTGCCAAGATTGAATGAATCACCACAATATGAATTAGTAATACCATCAAGTGGAGATACAGTAAAATTTAGACCATTCTTAGTTAAAGAACAAAAAGTACTATTGATTGCATATGAATCAAAAGATCAACGTCAGATTATTGAGTCTATTATGAATTGTATTGGATCATGTTTGCAAGAGGATATGGATGTTTCTAAACTATCTACATTCGACACAGATTATATTTTTACAAAGATTAGATCTAAGTCTGTAGGAGAAAAGATAACTGTATCTGGTAAATGTAAAGAATGCGAACATAAATCTGATGCTGAGATTGATTTAGAAAGGATTGAATTAAAAGGTGATATGAAACCTTCGGTAATTAAACTTACAGAAGATATTCATCTTAAAATGAAATATCCAAGTTATAGAGATTTTATCAGCAATGATAAGTTGATGGTAGAGAAAGTACAAACAGAATCAGTATTTGAAATGCTTACATCTTGTATCGAATCAGTCATGACTGAGGAAGAAAATATTCAGTTAAGAGACGAACCGAAGGAAGAGATTGAAAGGTTCATCAATTCACTTACGGGCGAACAGTTCGCAGTTATTAGAGAATTTGTTGAATCAATGCCTAAGATTATATTAGATTTTGAATTTACTTGTGAAGCATGTAATAAAGTTAATCAACACAGATTGGAGGGACTGCAAGATTTTTTTTCATAAACCTCTCGCACGAGTCGTTAGAAAGTTATTATAGAACCAACTTTCAGTTATTACAACATTTTAATTATTCACTTACTGAGATTGATAGTATGATGCCGTGGGAGAGGGAAGTGTATCTAACATTATTGTTAGAGCATCTCAAAGAAAAAGAAGCAGCACAAAAAGCATGACCACACTAGCAGATATCAATAAAACTCTGGAAAAACAAACACAGGTTCTTGGTGCCAAGCAGACCTATACAAGTCATCGTGTTGATGCATTGACTAAGTCCTTTAACGATTTTTTTGAAATGGTTACTGGAGATGAAGGTGACGATCTAGAGAAAAGCAGAGAAGAATCTGAAGCATCTCGTGTACAAGATCAAGTAAGGAGAGATACTACTGGCGGTCCTGGCAAAGGAAGATTCTTTGATTTTGACGTAGGAAATTTCTTGCCATTCTTAGGAACTATACTCGGTGGATTATTTAAGAGAGGTATACCTGCAGTTATAGCCGCACTCTTAGCAGATGAAATTGGTGCTAAAGTGAAAAACTTGACTGGAAGTGAATTACTTGGAAACATTGCAGAATGGAGTACTATGGGTGGTGCATTTGGTTTCTTATTTGGTGGCGTGAAAGGTGGCATTCTTGGTGCTGCAATTGGCGCTATCTTTAGTGAAGGTGCTAGAGATAAGTATGCACAAATATTACAAGAGCAATTTGGTCTTTCTGCAGAAAGCTCTGAAACAGGAGCAATGATAGCAGCTGCAGGTTTATCGATGGCGACTCTTCTACTTCCTAAAATACTTCCATTACTCTTTGGTCCAGCAGGTCTGATCTTGCTTGCTGCAGGAGGTATTGCTCTTGCCATTACTCAATA
>Ga0070746_10001007_pt1 | contig 16875 bp, 16 predicted proteins | sample VirMetDEL_Mar_21_FD_77016 | JGI IMG/M metagenome (GOLD analysis project Ga0070746, IMG submission 77016) | Aqueous microbial communities from the Delaware River and Bay under freshwater to marine salinity gradient to study organic matter... | ecosystem: Environmental > Aquatic > Marine >... | reverse complement strand
CATAATGACCTACCCGATATCCCTTATATTGGTAAGTATACCCAGAACTTCATTGACGCTGCAGGTAAGTACCGCAAGGTTGATATTGGTAAGCTTCTTACCTACATTGATCCCGAATACCAGATTGAAGTCCCGGTCTTAAGTGATTCCGAAGGAGGCTTCTTTGAATGGGCTTACCTTTACGGTAAGTCTAAGAAGACTCAAGAGATCCATGATCAAGCTCTAACTAAAGGACAGTACGTTTACGTACTCGTTAATCCTACTTACGATTTTGTAAAGATAGGTAAAGCTGTTAATCCTCAATCAAGGGTTAAGCAGATTAACGGAGCAGGGACGGTTTCCGAATGGAAACTCTATTGGGCATTACCGGTTACCGATGACTACCGCGTAGAATATTTAGTACATCAACACTTTGCTGATAAGCGATTGGGTTCCGATCAAGGATCGGACCGAGAGTTCTTTCAAGTTACGAAAGAGGAGGCAATTGAGGCAATCTTGTTTATTGCCGAAGATTATTATAATGGAGATCCTACGTTCTACTAAAATTTGCGTGGCGACTTCGTGCGCGTGCGCGGCGCGTGGTAAAACTTTTTTATAAAACAGTTGTTACTTAGAGAAATATTTCATAACTTAAATATAAATAAAAGATATATTATAAAGAATATATAATATATTATATAAAAGAATAATACTTAGTAAGTAATTATGAAAAACAAGAATTTATTTCAAGAAAAAATTACTCGTCTAGAATCTACGTTAAACGTAGTAGGGCGAGCTATGTCTCTTAATGATAGAGACCAAGCTTTTCAACATTTAGAGAAAGCTAAAGAAGTCTTATCCGATATGCAATCTATGCTTAACCGAGAAGAAGAATACTACAACTAATATGCTTACTGCCGAACAAATCCTCGAAAACTACGAGCATCACTTACAAATTATCGATAACTATATCGGTGATAGAAAAGATGCTGTTAAATTTATGATTGAATCCTTAGGAGAGAATTATATTATGTCTCCTGCTAGTGGAAAATCATGGTATCATAATGCTTTTGCCGGTGGATATGTTGACCATGTTAACCGAGTGGTAGAAACTTCTGTGAAAATGATGAAGTTCTGGGCGTCAATGGGCGGTACTGTTGATTTTACTCAAGAAGAGCTTATTTTTGCTGCTCTTTTCCATGATTTAGGTAAGATCGGTGATGGAAACAGTGCTGGATACCTTGAGCAGACTGATAACTGGCGTAGAGATAAGCTAAATGAGATGTATAAACCTAATCCTGAGCTTGATTTTATGATGATTCCCGATCGCTCCCTATTTCTACTTCAGAAATTTGGCATTCAGGTAAGTCAGAAAGAGTACTTAGGTATCAAACTACATGACGGTATCTTTGACGACGGTAACAAACCGTACTTCTTCAGTCACAACCCAGATTCTCGTATGAGAACCAATATCGTTAACATTTTACACATGTCAGACTACATGGCTTCCAAGGTAGAGTACGACATGTGGAAAGGTAATGGAGGTAAAACACAGCCAAGCACTCAAAAAACTAAATCTTCTAACGGTAAGACAGTAAAATCGTCGGAAGGCTTAACAAATTTCGTTAAAAATTTATAAAATGTTGGTAGTCTCAATAATTTTCGCTATCTTATCCATTATCCTCGGGTATTTTACTTGGAATCTTATGAAAAAAGTAGAACGATACGAGGATATTGCACAATATCAACAAAACTATATCGATAATATCTCAACCATTATTGGTGAATCAGAAAAAAGGTTACAAGAAGTTGATCAAAAAGGTGCCTTTCAGTCAGACGACGAAGTAGGCTTCTTTTTCAACACAATTAAAGAGATTCAGAGAATACTCGATCAGTTCAACCTAAAGTAACCTATGGGTAGAAAAAAAAGTAAGGCTAATTACTTTACACAAGAAACAGAAGATGCAATAGTAGAGTATAATAATTCAACAGATATGGTCTTTAGAGACCGTATTTTCACAGAAAGAATATATTTTCCGTTTTATAAACTAGTTGAAAATATTATACATACTTTTAAATTCTACTACACAGACGTTGACGATCTCGAAGATTTAAAACTCGAGGTCGTTTCTCTGTTAGTGGAAGAGAAAATACATATGTTCGACCCTACTAGGGGAGCAAAAGCATATTCGTATTTTGGAACTATTGTTAAAAGGCACCTTATTAATTACAATAATAAAAATTACAAGCGATTAAAACAGCTAACTGGTGTAGAAGCATTCGAAGGAAGTTATGATTTAGAGACTCCTGAAGTACGTCCTTATGCAATATCTTTAAAAGAGGTGTTTAATATCTATATTGAACGTACCTACGAAAAGCTAGACACTTTATTCCCGAAAGACTCAGATCGAGAGATAGCAGATGCAGTACTTACGTTGTTTGAAAAACGCTACGATTTAGATATCTTCAAAAAGAAAGCTCTATACATATACATCAGAGAAATAACAGGAACAGAAACCCCTTATTTAACTAGAGTCATAAACGTACTTAAAGAAGAGTTTTACATTTTATACCGGCAATTAGATGAACAAGGTTTAATTGATCTAAAAAAGACCTGATTCTATTTATAAAAGAAAAGGTATGGGTCTTGATAAGAAACTTTTTAAGGATAAGACTTTTGCCGATGTATTAGAGGAGATCTACGGTAATTCTAAAAAGAAAGAAAAACAGATCAACACTCTCATCGGTGAACTTAAACCTCTTATAGAAAATATAGGGGACGCTACTCTTGTTGTTCCTATGATTGCTAACTACTTAGAAATCGGTGTTAAGAATGATAAGCACCTTATTGACATGCTTGCTGTTGTACAGCGCATGGAGAATGCTTCTAAAAACGGTGATAGCGCTGGATTTGAATTAGGTGCGGAAGAACTCGCTCAGATTCTAGAGCAAATGGAAGAAGTTATCGAAGAGCCTAGTAAGGAACAGTAATGGCTGGATACAACTATAATTTCAACGCGATGGCCCCAAGTACTAGTATCCCTACTAGTGCTAAAACTTTTATACCTGCAAGAGTTGTAGACGTAATACTCGACGACTCCCATCCGGAATATGAACGGTATGGAAAATGGAGCTCAATAGGAATTATAAAATACAGAGTCCTAAATAAGCAAATTGAAGAAAGCTCCCCAGAATCTCTTCCAACCGCCTATCCCCTTCAGTCTCATATCAAACATATTCCTTTAAAGAATGAGATAGTACTAATCTTAGCATCTCCTTCAGAACAAGTAAACAGCTCTAGTAGCGTAACAAAAAACTACTACCTCGATATCGTCAACCTCTGGAATCATCCTCATCATAATGCCTTACCATTAAACACCACTAGAGATATACAATTAGGAGATGAGTTTGTAGAATTAGCTGATATTAACCCAATGCAACCTTTTGAAGGGGATATCATATTTGAAGGTAGACAAGGACAATCAGTAAGATTCTCTACTGCTACAGGTAAAACTCCTTGGACAGGTACAAACGGTAGTCCAATCACCATTATTAGCAACGGTCAGGTTAAAACTGATAATGGATTCGAGTATATAACAGAGAACGTAAATAGTGACTCCACTTCGATATACTTGACCTCAAATCAGGGTATCGATTTAAATTTTGCTCGAGATTTTAACATAAGTACTTTTGAAACTTCAAAATATTACAACAGCAGCCAGTTTATTGCTAACAGCGACCGTATTGTCATAAATGCTAAAAAAGACGACGTAGTAATCACCTCAGCAGCTAAAGTAGGCCTATCAAGTAAGGAAATCTATATAGAGAGTGGTCAAAATACTACTCTAGATAGTCAACGAATTAATTTAGGAGAGAAAGCTAATGAAAGCGTATTACTAGGAGACTATACGTTAACCCGTCTAAGTAGCGTATTAACTCAACTTATAGCACTCTCTACTGGACTGAGCAGTATAGGTATACCTCAAGTAACAGCCCCAGCCCAAGAGTTGATTAGAACTTCTACTGAGTTTATAGCTAATATAGCGAAAATGAAATCTAACAAAGTAAAAGTTTCAAAATGAGTCTCTTTGATCTACAAACTTGTGAAACACGCACCTGGTTAGATGTACTAGGTGAAGAGTTGTTGATTGCAGTTGCTGATGCAAAAGGTGCTGTGTGTGGTGAAGGTACTCAATTATTTGAAAAAATAGGTTTAAATATAGTTCCTTGTGATTTCTTTAACGACGAAGTTTATAAACTAATTCAGTCCGGAGATCAGATAGCAGTTACAAATTTAATACTACTTTCCGCAGGACTTCCGCCATACACTCCAAAACTACTTAAAGATGGTTATTCAAGTCTAGATGAGGAGGAAAAAAAAGAAGTAGATGATTGGGCAGTAAGAACCGGTACTTTAGCAGGAGTAACCGTCCAACAACAAGCTATTACAGCTATTAATGAACGAATAAGTCCACCTAGTACTGAAACATTAAAAACCCTAATCACCAGACTAAATGCCGTAAATAGACTTATAGGAAAAGTTTTAGATAAAAGTAACAAAGTAGCATCAGGAGTCGAAAAAACTGCCCTAACCGTAAATACAATCGACGCAGCAATTACAGCTGTAGACCTACTAGTACCGGTAGCAGATGCAGCACTAGCGTCATCCGCCGCTACTCCAACTGGAATAGCAGCAACATTTGCTCGATTAATACAGAAGCTAGAGAAGTATGCAGATAAGTATAGAGCAGACGTACGAGGACCTAGTAACAGATACGGCGAAAAAGGACTTGTAGACATGGTCTGTAGGATAAGTAAAGTAGTGGTATTTGCTCAAGTTACTCTAGGGGGCTTACAAGCATTTGTACAGGTGATTACTTCAATATTAGAAGGTCTTGTACAAGAACAGATTGCATTAGAAGCTACTACACCTGTAGAAATTAACAATACAATACTTCAAGCATCACAAGGATTTGTATTAGATAGCAGTAACAATACATACAAAGGGTACCGTATTGAAATCAAAACAGATCCTGACTCTCCAGCAGTAGCACCCCGTCGTTACGCTGTTGCTATTGATAGATACGGAGTAGTTGTATTAGAAGGGAGACCATCTTTTAGCTCTTCCACAGAAGTATTAGTAGACGAAATAAAATACCAGATAGACAGATTAGGTAGGTAAACTATTTATTATTATGAAAGCTAGTGAATTTAAAAAATTAATTAAGGAAGCAGTACGAGAAGTTATTAGAGAGGAGCTTATGGAAGTAGTTCAACAACCTACTGTACAGGAAAGCACTCCACCTCCACCACCTCCTATAAAGAGGACTGGAAACACTATCGCAGACATGCTTGCCGAAACAGCCGCCTCAATGACAAATACTGACTATCAGAACGTTATTGGAGCAGATAACTCTATGGCGCAAAACTTTAACAGAAATACATTCCTACCTAGGCAAAGTTTTAAACCTGCCTCAGATGAACCAACCGTCATCGCACAGACTGTAGCATCAGCACCGAAAGTAGGTTTAGATTTATCTCAATTAGGTTTCATAAATAAAGCTGCTGCTATTGTAAACGCAGCAGATAAGAAACAGAAAGAAAAGCATGGCGTATAATCCCCGTAGAGTTGATCCTTTAGACCTACAGCCAAGAAAAGCTATAGGAGTAGCCTTACCTTTCTCAGGTAGGGCTGTCTTTAATTCAACCTACCAGACTAAAGATGCTATAAGAAATAACCTAATTAACTACTTTTTAACAGGTAAGAATGAAAGAGTGTTTAATTTAAATTTTGGATCTGGGCTACGTAATTTGCTTTTTGAAAATATTACTCAAGACAGAGTAGCAGAGATTGACAAGTTGATTAGAGATGGGCTTAACTTATATTTCCCAAGAGTACAGGTTAACGACTTGACACTAGAAAGTCGCCCCGAAGAAGCTTTAGTTACATTCCAGTTAAAGTATTCTGTATTGGAAACAGGTATAGAAGATGAAGTAGTAATTAACTTTGAAGCATAATGGCAGAAGAAAGAGACATAAAATACGTCAATAAGACCTTTAGCGACTTTCGTCAACAGTTAGTTGATTACGCTAAGAACTACTTCCCTGATACCTATAACGACTTCTCACCAACATCACCAGGTATGATGTTTATGGAGATGGCAGCTTATGTAGGAGATGTACTGGCATTTTACCAAGACATACAGGTACAAGAAACCCTACTCCAGTATGCCCAAGAACCAGGTAACTTATATAGTTTAGCTTACATGATGGGCTACCGTCCAAAAGTGACAAGCGCTGCAACTGTAGATATAGATGTATACCAAAGAGTAAGCAGTGACGGTAGTAATAATCCAAACTGGGATCAAGCTTTAATTATACCTGAAAATGTTGAGCTAGAATCTACAACAGGTACACCTGTAAGATTTTTTATAGATAAAAAAATTAACTTTGGATTTTCAAGCTCATACGATCCTACAGAAGTTACAGTATGGTCTTCAACAGGTAATACGGTTAATGAATTCTTACTACGTAAGAGAGTAAAAGCCTTCTCAGGAGAAGTAAAAGAGAGATTAGTTACAGTAAGTACACCTGAGAGATTTAAAACTATACTATTAGAAGATTCTAATATTGTAGATATACTATCCGTAACAGATTCAGACGGTAACTCCTGGTACGAAGTACCGTACTTAGCTCAAGATACAATTTTTGAAGAAACCGCTAATACTCAATCGGATAAAAGCCAAGTACCTAATTTACTAACTCTGAGAAAAGTACCCCGTAGGTTTGTAACCAGACACACAACAACCGGTAAACTACAAATTCAATTTGGCGCCGGTACAAGTAACCAGGATGATAATGTAATTACCCCGGACCCGACAAACGTAGGTATAGGAGTAGATACACGTAGAATATCTAAAATAGATGTTGCTTACGATCCCTCTAACTTTATGTATACAGGTACTTACGGGTTAGCCCCAGCTAATACAACTCTAACAATTAAGTATATTGTAGGAGGAGGCGTAGCTGCTAACGTACCTGCAGGCACTATTACGAACGTAGCCAGTCAAGGTACACCAGCCAGTCAAGGCGGCGATGATTCTAAGTCTGGAACAATAGCATACACTAATCCTTCTGCAGCGACAGGAGGTAAAGACGGAGATACCGTAGAGGAAATACGCCAAAACTCTCTAAGGTCTTATAGCGAGCAGTTAAGAGCTGTAACGAAAGAAGATTACGCAGTTCGTGCATTATCAATGCCATCTCAATTTGGCTCAATTGCAAAAGTGCACGTAGTACAGGATCAAATTACAAGTAATGCATCTACTACTGATCCTATTATAGACAGCAATCCTTTATCTCTTTCTATGTACATACTTGCGTATAACAATAACAGAAATGTTATAACAGCAAGCGAGAACTTAAAAGAGAATTTACGTCAATACATCTCTCAATATAAACTTATTACTGATGCAATCAACATTAAAGACGCGTTTGTTGTAAATATTGGCGTACAGTACGAAGTAATACTTCGCCCAGGTACAGTTGCTAGAGATGTACTTTTAGCATGTACTCAAGAGCTCCAACGATATTTTGATATTAGAAAGTGGAACATAAATCAACCAGTTAACATTTCGAGCTTATACACGCTACTGGATAGAATTAAAGGAGTACAGACGGTACATAAAGTTGAAATTGTAAATAAAGTAGGGGGTAATTATTCTCAATATGCATACGACATTAGTGGAGCAACTCGCAATAATATAGTGTACCCTTCATATGACTCTTGTATTTTTGAAGTAAAATTCCCTAACATAGATATTGTTGGGCGTATAACAACATTGTAAGATGGCAGTATATAAAATTTTTCCTGAAAAAAGCGCAACAATATACTCTGAGTATATAGATATGAATACAGGTCGAGATGAGATCTTAGAAATCTCATCTTACTACAAAGGTACATTATCTTATGCTAACCGAGCATTAATTCAGTTTGATATGACTGAAGTTAATGATGTATTAGGTACATATGTAGAGACAGATACAGGTAACCTTACAGACTTTAGTGCTTCACTGAAACTATATTTAGCAAGCGCAAACGAAGTTCCTAGTTCATATACATTATATGCTTACCCACTTTACGTTCCTAGCACACCTACTACTTGGACTGCAGGCAACGGCAAGTACGGAGATCTACCTAGAAACTCAAGCGGCGTATCTTGGCAATACACACAAGCAAGCGGCTCTGATCTATGGACTGCAGATACACCTGCTCCCCCATACTACGTAACAAGATCTTTTAGTAGCGGTAGTCTAACCGGAGGAGGAACCTGGTTTACTTCCACAGAAGCCTTTACTTTTAATATGTACCAGACTCACACCGTAGCTTCTACTCACGATATTGATATAGACGTTACAGATGGTGTGCTTGCTCATGTATCCGGATCAAGTAACAAAGGATTTGATAATGCAGGATTTGTTGTAAAAATTAAAGACTCTGACGAATTTCAGACAGACCGTCAAATGTATTTGCGATACTTTTCGCAGAATACACACACAATTTACCCTCCTTGCTTAGAGATTAAATGGGATGATTACGTAGCTGGCACAGGGTTGTCTGAAGTTTCTGACATAAACACAGTTGTTAAAGTTAAAAATAACAGAGAGGTTTACACAGACGAAGGTCGTCAGAAATTCGAATTACACGTTAGACCTAAGTACCCTGCAAGAACGTTTAGTACTTCATCCAACTACTTAACAAATTACTATTTACCTACCGCAACATACTGGGGAATTAAGGACGAAAACACAGAGGAAATGGTTATCGATTTTGATACAACTTACACAAAAGTTAGTCGGTCAAGCACAGGTAACTACTTTTACATACACATGGGCGGCCTAGAGCCTGAAAGGTACTATAGGTTACTTTTAAAAACTACTATTGACGGCTCTACTATTATTCTAGACGAAAATTTAGTATTTAAAGTGGTACGTAATGGCTAAAATTGAAGTAAAATTACAAAAAACAGTTTACGATTCTGTTAAACTATCAGAACAGGTAAGTAGAGAGTTTACAACTTTTACCCTACCAGTACCTGAGGTAGATCCGGATACTGTTACAGAACTATTTCGCCTTTACGATAAATTTTACTTTGAAATACCGGTTAATGGAACTGCAAACTCCCACGAATACCTAGTAACAAGAAGCTCTAAACTCTACACCCCACCAGTACAGCCCGTAGAAGTTCAACCTTTATTAGATGAGATTGCACAACTACGTGACGAACTACTACAAGCAAATAAGGAAATCATTAGATTAAACTCTCAGAGTATATAATAGATGGCTCAGATACAGTACACAGTAACACCCGTAAGTACAGCAATTGCTGGTTTTGAGAGTATATCACCACAGGATGCAAGTGTGGTTGATCCTTTCGCTATTGGTTCAACTTTTGATCAAGAAAAACACCGTATTGAGTTAAGCATCTACGGGCTAGACGGTAATTTACTTCAAGTTATTCCGAGCATACGTACTACAGATCAATCTCTAACCGATACCCTAAAACTAGACCCGGAGCAAGATGCTATTAATGCAGGATACGATCAAGGAGACGTAAGACTACTTTATAATTTTATAAACAGTCTTTCACCGGAGCAGTTTTACATTACTCAAATTTCTAGTGATAGAACCGAACTTAGGGTAACATCCACCAACAGAGGTTTAAATAAAGAGGAGTTTGTAAACCACGTACAGGAAGTAATAAAATCTAAGCCTAATGAACTAGGATTTAGATTATACTTTAGTGCAGATGATTTACTAATTGGTACAAATATCGGTATATTTGAAAACGATATTATAGTTAAGCTTTACGAACCTCTGCCAAGTAAGTATGCTACCGAAAGCTTATTTACTTTTATAGAACTAACTTCTGATAGTCAAGCTTATACAATACAAGCATCCTTTATACCTGACCCGGTTCAATTTCCAAGCCTAAGAGAACCTAACTTTAATATAGAAATAGGCGAAGAGAGTATCCAGGCAACAGAATTTTTAGATTATAACAGTCTCTACTCTTACCCGGTAACTAGCAGCTACCACCGACTATTAACACAGCTCTCTCAAAGCGGGGCTGAGATTAGTATTGACTATACAGATTACGAAGACTTTATACATTTCTCCTCAGCAGAAGAGCGTTTAAAAAACTTTAGTTATAAAGTAGGTCTCATAGAAGAGTACAACTACAGCGCTTCTATTTCTACAAATTACGAGACGCACTATAAAAACTTAGTTAAAGGAGTTGTAAGTAAATTTGACGGCTACGAGAAATACCTGTATTTTGAAAGCGGCGCATATGCTTGGCCTAAAACTACCTCTACTAGACCTTACATCAACGATACAGTTAGTAACTCTACTAGCTGGTACAACGTACAGCTATCTTCTGCTTCACTTTACGATGAATTAAACGAAAATAGGTTAACATACACAGTCCCTGAGTTCATAAGAGAGGATAGTTCTAATGCACCGTATAGTCTATTTTTAGATATGATCGGTCAGCATTTTGATAATCTATGGATATACGCAAAAGCGATCACCGATAAACACGATGCTGATAATAGGTTAAATTACGGTGTATCAAAAGAACTTATAGGAGATGTGTTAAAAAGCTTCGGCGTAAAATTATACTCCTCTAATTTCTCTATTTCAAATTTAGCATCTTCCTTCTTAGGTGAATTCTACAATAGCGGATCAGAAGTTATTAACACATTCGTCACTGCTTCTAATGAACCAACCCCAGATAAGGATATTTTATCAGAAACATATAAGAGAATCTACCACAACCTTCCTTACCTTATTAAGACAAAAGGTACTGAAAGAGGCCTGAGAGCTCTTATCAACTGCTTTGGTATCCCTAGTGGTTCACTTTCAATTAATACATTTGGAGGTATTAGTAGAAACGTAAGCCCATATTTTGCTTACGACGTACCCGCAACTCAAAAGATTAAACTCGACTACACTGGAAGCATAGTACCAGGTAATACTCTATCTCAATACACGAGTATAATTAAACCTGACGAGAAGTACAACCAAGATTTAAATATAATTGAAATTGGCTTCTCACCAACAACCTATATTGACAATTACATCTTATCTAGACTGCCAGGTAACTATATAAACCCACCTGACTACGCATCTCCTTATTGGGATTTCGCTGCGTATGTAGAAAGTGGTGATTTAGATATAGACCAGTACATAGGAGACCCTAGAGTAATAGGTAATCAAAATTATACAGCTGTAGAAGAAGCAAACTTAAGACAGCAAGCAGAATATATACTCTCTGGTTCAAGTGCTTACAATATGTTTGATTTTGTAAGACTTGTTAAATTCTTTGACAATCAGCTGTTTAAAATGATCAAAGATTTTACACCAGCAAGAGACGTAGTTACAACCGGTATTATTATTAAACCACATTTACTTAATAGAAGTAAAATCAAATCTCCTTCTATCGAGCTAACTCAGCCAGAATACAGCGCATCAATAGATACAGCTTTTCTAACAGCATCAGATGCCGGCTTACTCAGTAACTACTCAACCGCATATACAGCTAGTATACCAGGTCTACTAGGAACAGTAGTACAGCTACAAAACACAGAAGTTGAAAAGATAAACGGAGAACTAGGAGGAACAACCTTCACTCTCTATAGTGGGTCTTTAAACCAGGGTAATTCATTTAAATCAGTTACTCAACCTCGAGCAACTTATACTTTAACTGAGTACTTAGATGGTGATGGAATTTCTGAAATTAACTACCTCGCTGGATATCCTAACTCTCCTGGAAATATGTCTATCTTCTGGGGCACATCTAAAGGAGGAGGTAACTATGTACAGTATATTAAAATACACTTTACACCAGGTACAGGAGATCTTAACCTAAGAAATTCTTTCTTAGCAGGACTAACTTCGCTAATAGTAAATGGTACAACTTACACACCGGAAAGTATCACAGTAGGATCTGCAGCAGCACTACTTAGAATGCCAACATCTACTGCTATACTAGCTGCTTTTAACGATTTACTCTTCCCAAGAACAAGCACAGTAGAAGTTATTGCACTACCTTACGTAACAGAACGCTTTAATAATAGTGACTATAACGCACTACTTAATAATGCCACGACAGTAGATACTGCAACAAATCTACAGAGAGTAGACTACTCGAGTAATCCATTTACACCGATCAATATCGCAGCTATCCGTAACAATACAGCAGAAAAAGCAGATGTACAAGAATACCTACATAATAGTGCTGGAATGGTTAGAGGTAGGTATGGAGGTGAACAGTTAAAGGCAGCTTCAATAAATAAGTATACTTTTGGTGATGTAACATACGGTAAAGAGCCGGTGATAGAAAATCAAACTTCTTACTTTACATATTTTAATAAAATATCCAATACTGCACCTCTACTAAAAAATAGTATGACTGCTGATATTCGATACTTAATTGATCAACAAGGAGCTCTAATAGACGTACAAGCCGAATCAGATGACTACTACAACCTAGTTCAATCTTATCCTGGAGGCAGCACTGCAAAAGTAAGTTTGAATAGTGTGCTAGTTAATGGAGTAAACATGACTACTGTTAACGGAAATAAACAAGTTATCCGAGCAGGAGCACGAGTAGAACCGATATTATACAGCCACACCGGTTCAAACCATACAGGATATACATCTACATTAACGTTTGGAGACGATGCTACTGTACCGGATTTTAGAGCACGTCACATACTTTCTTCTGCTCAATCTCCTGCTTACACTGAAGATGATTCTGGATACGCTATTTTATTCGATCAAACATCTTTTGAAGGAGCCGACCTAACCTATAACAGCGGCACCGGTGAATTAACATTCCAAACCGCCCCTACCTTTGGAGTAAACTTTACAGTCACTTTTAATATAGACAGTACAGATAATAAAACCTGGTTTGACGTTAGCGAAGATGTAGAACCTATAATAGAATACTTCTCAGGATCTAACTGGTACCAACTTGAACATTCTATCGTTTCCCTAGGCGGGACTAGCAGGTTACTTAACTCAGGTACTCCTTATACTGTTCGCATAGATACTGAATCATCAGATAACATAATTAAAATTAAATCATCCGGTAAACTTAGAGATACAAATTTATCTACACTTAATTTTAGAGTAGGTGATAAAGTTAGAGCTAGAATCTTCTGTAAAGAAGGAGATTTAGAAGTTAACGGAGGAACAACTATAGAAGTAACTCAAGCTGTACAGCCGGTAGTAGATGTTACTCCGGGGTTACTAGGTTACTGGATATCTCTCGGGTATCCTGGATTTGATACAGTAAATGGTAATGCTTACCTAGTTGCAAATGGAGGATTTGACACTGCACTTGTTAATGCATACGGATTAGTTCAAACCCCGATCGCGGAAGGATATCCATCATGCAGTCTACCTTTTACAGTAGAGGTTGGAGATGAAATTAGATTTAGAGGGAATGAAACGTATACTCATAAGATAGTAGAAGTAATAACCCCTGACTCCTCAGGTGTGGTTAACTCTATATCTGGAGGAACTCGAACAATTTCTGGAAGTTTACTTATTAAGCTAGATCCACCTTTACTGGATTCTGTTACAGGTTCAATTAATCACGTTAATTCTTTTGTGTTAAGACGTTACGTAGAGGATTCAAAAAGCGTTATACTGAGCGGAACTGTACCGGATGGCAGTACAGAAGCAGGAGTATTAACACCGGAGTATTTAACTCCTTTAGCCAAAAGAACTCTTAAAACAGTTGTACCGGATCTAAAAAGTGCAACTAATTAATGTGAAAATAAAAAAACGATATTTATTAGTATAAACCACTGAAACATGGCATATTTAAACAACTCGGTAGTCACAGTTGACGCTATCTTAACAAAGAAGGGCAGAGAACTTCTAGCAAGAGGTGACGGTTCATTCCGCATCACTCAATTTGCTCTATCTGATGATGAAATTGATTACACTCTTTACAATACTTTACACCCATCTGGATCTTCTTATTATGGTGAGGCAATTGAGAATATGCCGCTATTAGAAGCCTTCCCTGACGAGACTCAGATTATGAAGTATAAGCTTGTAACTCTTCCTAGAGGTACAGCAAGGCTGCCTATTCTAGATTTAGGTTACGCAGGTATAACATTAAAGCAAGGAGCATCGTTAGCCCTAACACCACAGACTCTTAACTATTTAGGAGCTAATCAAACATTTGAAGCTAACGGCTACACAGCAACAATTGCTGACGCTAGAGTACTTTCAACATTTAACGGAGTAGGTGTCAACACCGATGAAGCTACCAGATTAAACAATACATCAACAGTAGGTACAAACGTATCTAAGACTGTAATAGGTACTACAATCAATTTATCTGCTACTACAACTAATACACTGTTTGGAAACGCAACACAGCTCCAAACTACAATCACAGTGGTAGGTAGAGATTCTGGAGCTAGATTAACTATTCCGGTAACCATCACTAAAATAAACTAATAAGATATGTCATTTAAGAGATTTGAAGCTGACGATCTAGTAGTAAGCGCTGAACCAGTATCAGCTCCAGTATGGAGTACCGGTACACCCGTACTTACATCGTTTTACACATCATCTACACAGCCATCATCTACATCAGGTCAATACTACTTAGATGTATATCAAACAGGCTCAGAAGTAAACGGAGCAGGAGTACAGTTTGCAATTGCATACGCAGATGCATCCGGGTACGGTTCTCTAGATTATAATTCTGGAGTATCAGGTAAGTCACCTTCCTCTACTATATACGGACAATTTAGAACTTTAGTATTAGGTGATGAAGAAGATAGCTTTAACTTCGGTGGAGTAACTTCTGATTATTTCTACGTAGTGTCTATTGACAGAGATAGATTTAAAGAGTCGCTACTACCCGGTACACTTAATCTAACATTAACTAAAGGCTCTGCTACTATACACCTTACAGACAACAGTGTAGCAACATCTACTATCAGCTTTAACGATGCCGGAAGAGTTTTTCAATTAGTTAGCGGATCAAATGGATCACCTTACACAGGAGTAAACGCTAATGGATATTCTGCAGGCTCTGGTTCTTACGGATTCTTCTTACCAGATATCGGTGTAATGCTTTTAAATGGAGAAGCTCTAGACGAAAGCTATACTAACGGAGGTATTGCATTAGGAACAGGCAGAAGTGCAAACACTGCAAATAACAACTCTCGCAAACTTTATGATGCTATTGTTGACGGAAGCGCATTCCAATTAAATTATAAAGAGACAATTTCATCTCGCTTTGTATTCACACGAGTACGTAATAGTGAGTTTAATTACTCTACTAACCCATCCTATATAACAGGATCTGGAGATTTAAAGATCTCTGAAATGGTAAATGCACCTCAAACCTATATTACAACTGTAGGAATGTATAACGATAATAATGAACTACTTGCTGTTGCTAAACTATCTAGACCTTTGCTAAAAGACTTCACTAAAGAAGCTTTGATTAGAATCAAGCTAGACTTCTAATGAATGAGTGCGTTTATAAAATTAAAAAAACAGGATGCAATAATTGCACCTTACACCACGCATAAATTATGGTCAGTTACCAACGATCAGACAGGATCGTATGGTATTAAGTTTTATACAGCATTATCAAGCTCAGGTACAGTTTATGTAGACCAAGCTAACGTAACGACAGATAATCAATACGCTGAGTTAGTCTATAGAAACTTACACCACCTATACTACTCTAGATTCATTACAGGAAGCGCTATAAGTAGCTCGTACTATAATTACGATCAAACTACTTTACATGAAAGTGCTTCTCGACAGCTGTACGAGACTGCTTCATTAATAAGCATCCCAAAAGAGATATACGGTCAGAGCATTAAACCGGGTACATTCAGATTAACCGGCGGCACCCAGAACACAGGCTTTGTTTCTGCTAGTTTTGTATCCGGAGGTTTTATCGAGAGATTTGAGACAGACGGAACTACTATCTACGACGATGGAGAAGGAGTGCTACGTGATTTAAATAATGATAATGCAAAAGTAGGAGATATAATTTATACTCACGGGCATGCTATCTTAACAGATAAAGCTACTATTGATGAACTAAATAGACAGCTTATTTTTAGTCTAGCGTTTAGAAGCTCCTACACAATGTTTGCACACAGCTATAGATGTAGAGTTAACGAGAGTCAATTAAACTATTCTCAAAACCCATCTATTAAATCCGGAAGTAACGGTTACCTATATGACTTTGCAACCGGTAGTAACTTCCAGCCTTATGTAACAACAGTAGGTCTATATAATGGAGCAAATGAATTAGTTGCAATAGGTAAACTAGGGCAACCTATACCTAAGACAAGATATGTAGATACGACCTTCGTAATAAATTTTGATATTTAATATAAAAGAGTAATGGCAATCACGTTAAGATATACTAGTACTGATACTTCTGGGAAGGCATCCGAGCTATCCTACCAGGAGATGAATAATAACCTAAAAAGTTATTTTTATTCCAGTTCACTTAATGGTGAAGTGCTAAACCTCTTCTACCTTACAGGTAGCTTATCTCAATCTATTGATCTATCAACATTTGTAACTCAACTTGAATCAGGATCACTATTAAGAAACTCTCAGACCGGATCATTCTACTACTCTTCTTCCGTTAATCTAAATACTATCACCTTCTACCAAGGTGACGGTACAACAGAAACAGTAACAGTAGACACAGGATCTAGTGTAGCAGGCGCTACAGTAGATACAGGTTCATTCTACTACTCCTCTTCTGTTAATTTAAACACTATTACCTTCTACCAGGGTGACGGTACAACAGAAACAGTAACAGT
>Ga0070746_10001006_pt1 | contig 16878 bp, 36 predicted proteins | sample VirMetDEL_Mar_21_FD_77016 | JGI IMG/M metagenome (GOLD analysis project Ga0070746, IMG submission 77016) | Aqueous microbial communities from the Delaware River and Bay under freshwater to marine salinity gradient to study organic matter... | ecosystem: Environmental > Aquatic > Marine >... | reverse complement strand
TTAAGATAAATCAACCACTTTTTTGCATTCTTAAGATTAGACTTCATTTTAGATCATCCTCTGTACAACCATGGGCAATACAATTAATATCTGTATCAACTAGGTTGCCAATTCTATATTCAATCTTCATCAAGTTCTTTCAATTTATTTGCAACATCAACCAGATATCTGGCAATTGCTATGTTACGATATTGACCTCTAGTAGATTCAAAATCATCATCTTCTAATGCTTTAGCTTCTAGTTTAAGTCCTTGAATAAGTTCTTTAATCGAAGTAGCTTTACTATATTGTGGATTAGTCAGTGACATCGTATTCCTCCGTTCTAATACCTCTAACAACACCAGCATTCTTCTCAACGAATTCCATTGGCTCGTCTTTCACAATAGAGACTTCTTCCTTTGGCTCTGGCGGCAGTGTAGAGGGAGACCACCAGTATGGGACCTCTCTGTTTTTCCATGCGGCTAGTTTAATCTTGTCATGGTTGTAGTATTTACGATAAGACTCTACCGTATCGCCTGGAATCTTGTATGCATCTGGCATTGCAGGTGTAACAGGAGTTCTGGCACCAGGTTTGATATTCTTTGGTGCAGACTTGAGATATGGAATCAACTTGGCACAACCATGGACTTTGCCATACCGAAACGTGTATTCTTCTAGCAATGCAACCCATAGACTGAAAAGCCACTGGTAGTTTTGTTTGTTATGTCTAGCCCAGATTGCAGATGGATGATTAGGATGAGTAGCCTTGTATAGATTGTCTTCTAGCACTGCGTCTGGATGGCGCCAACGCTTAATCTTGCGACCATTTGCAGTCTGGTCATAATACTCGGTGCCGTCCAGCATACGGTGTGCAGTGGACAGCAATTGAGCATACTCGATATTCATCTTGACCACATGCTTGTCATTGTGGTATTTGGCAGCCGTAGTCGTCACTCGGTCAAGTTCAAAGATATTCACTTTATTTACCTTTGCTTTCCATCAGTTCAATATAACGTTCTGTATTGTCAATCCATTGCTGAATAACTTCCATATCCTTATCATTCAGCATATAAGACTTATTATAGCCTTGCAATTCTTCTTCGTGATATGCAAATTCAAGTGATGAACTGCACTTAAACCGAATTACATCAAACTGCCAAGCTTCATTATCTTCACAATACCACATTGACAGAGCCATACCACGTTGGCGACGTGAAGGAAGAGGTTCCTGATTATCAGGGTGTGCAGCCGCTTTCATAACAATATCGGACGAATCTTCATCATGCAGAGTGATAGAATACAATTCGCCAGCATCTTCAATACCAGCCTCTTGATTAAGAGCATTAGCGGCAATGACTGCCATGTCAGAATCAGACGCTACAACCATCTGGGTTGTATATTTGTATTCTACGGTATAGGTGTTTGACATGGTATGTTTCCTTTTGTTCAAACCTTATACTATTATAATAACACACTGGTTTGAAAAGTAAACAACTAATTTACGATTTTTGAATATTTTTTTAATTTTTCTAATTTTTCACCTGAATACTTCTTAGTAAGTTCTTGATCTAGGTCTAAGAACTCATGCACCAAATTATACATGCAAAGTAAGTCACCCAATTCTCTTTGTAACTTATCAGTATGGCCATCGAGAGACCACCTCATAAGTTTACTGGCTTCAATACTAACTTCAGAACATTCTTCCATTAGAATAACCAAAGTTTCTTCAAGTTTATTCATCAAATATTCTCCTTATGTATCCACCATTGCTCATCATTCATTAAAAAGACTGGATTGTATTCATATTTCACCTTAATTGGCTGGGGCGCCGGGATTCGAACCAGGACCGACGGATTCAAAGTCCGTTATTCTACCATTAAACTAAGCCCCATTTGTTAGGTTATTTAACCTTGGAAACGGTTTTAGACATATCATAGACCTAATATAGAAGCTGCTTTACCTGCATCGAGAGACTTGCCCTCCCTCAACCAATCTTCACATTGCTCAAAGTAGAAAGCAGCATCTTCATACCCAGCAGCTTCTAATTGCTGCTTACAAGCTTTAAAGAACTGCAACTGCTTCATAGCAAAACCATTGTCCATACCTGAAGCTTTATAAGTTTTACCTGCTCTCTGATTCATAATAATCTATCCTTAAAATTACCCGTCATGCCAATTAGCCATCTTATATCTTTCTCTTGGTACACCTACAAAGTCACATTTATATTCACTCATCTTATCGTAACTAAGATGTGTCCATTCATCTCTTTTATTCCACAATTTCTTTGCAATATCTTCAAAGTCTGCTAACTCAACAAACTCTTCAATAATGCATTTCATATCTATTACTTCAGTGAAGTTAAATGAGTCCCATTCATGATGGAATACTTCAAATACTACTCCATCATCATCAACATAATCTACACTTATATCAATTCCCCATTTAGGTTTCATTTTTATCATCTTCCAGATAAGGGGATTAACATATGTAAAGTCATTAAGCCTTCTAAGAGCCTCATCAGTATATCCTTTTCTTTCTACTAGGATTGCATGATTAAGATGGGCTCCGTATTGCTGGTCAGTCTGCCAATACCAAGGAAGCCTGATAGACCATTCACCAACTTGATGCTGACCTAACTGGGCTTCGTAATTATTAGTTTTAGCATGCTCTCGTTCTAGCCCACAGAGCGCATAACCATTTTGATCGAAAGTTTTTAGTGAATCACGTTTAGTATAATGAGTATCGTCTACCGGTTTATCCCAATAGCCATCATGGTTAAGCCGCCATAATGTCTTCTCTAGTTTCATTTAGCGTAAGTCCCCTTGCAGTGTGCAGCATTAGTAGCCTACCATATACGAAGAGTAGCTTTTTTTATTTATCAGTTTCCGAATAATGTTTGTCACACAATGTGACAATATATGGTAAATCTCTGGTCTTACCAGGTTCACCACAAATTTCACATGTACGTGTTGATAAAGTTTCTGCTTCAGTTATAAATTGACTTACTGCAAAAGCATCAGTATCATGTACATCCTCAAGGATATAGTATATCCTCAATTCGCCGAACTTTTCTTTAATTTCAGTGATGGTAATACTACCAGCACCATTCTCTAAAAGTTCTTTAATTTGATTAAAAGCTTGATCAACCAAATCATACCAACCCTCACCAATACTATAGGGTGTATTGCAAATATCAGCATGTTTATTTTTTAATTCAATCATACTATTATAATACCACACCTAACTCAAAAGTAAACACTTATTTTTAATTAATTTCTTGCAACCTATCATAGCATTCACCTTCTATGCTATCACTCAGTATATCGGCAATCAGAACCCAAATTGAGTCAAAATCACCAAAGATCACCTTCTGAGAAACTTTCTCACCAATTTTATCTACACCTAGATCATGAACCTCGTGTAGGTACCCAAGTTTAAATTTATTAGAAGTGGGGTTCATCATAATATCTCGTTTAAGTTAATCATAAAAAGAATCCTCAATCCCTTTAACTGCTAATCCAGTAGCTTCATATAACATTACTGTTATAATTGATCTAGGTTCAGCAATCTTGGCTAAAATTCTATCCCATATGTGCCATTCAACATCATAGCAAATATCAGCTGAAGGTGTGCTATTAATGAATTCGTACACATCTTCCAATTGAGTTTCATATATTTCGTTGTATAAAGGTTTCATGTCTGCTTAAACACTTCATTAAAAAATAAGGGCAGCCCGGGCTGCCCTTATTTCAAAGTCAAGTTGAATGGTGGTTAGTCCGCTACGCGGCGCCAACCTTCAGGGCTGTATTCGCGCTGGCGGCGAACACGGTATACACCTGGATCGAAGAAGATTGGCTCATGAGTGTCATAAGACCGTTCATGAGTTACCTTGGTACCGCTCTTAACTTCAAGAACAGCTTCAAGGGGGTCTTCTGGATTGGCGAACATAGTCACCGCACCTGAGTCCATCCAGTGATGATGCCCAGTTTCTGAATGGGTCACAATGACTTTACCATCAGCTTCTGGTTTTACCTCGGTGAACCCTTCAGGAACACTGTTGATACGGATGAACATCACATCACCCTGTGCAGCTACACGATTAAAGGTTTTCATCTTATTTTCTCCTTTCTAAGTTCTTACCTCGGGAACAATGTAGTCGTTAACATCGTCAATACCATAAGACCACATATTGGCAGCCAAAGCAGTATCGGTTTGGTCACTTGATAGGTAATCTCGGGCAGGTGGAATTGGCAGAGCAAATTCACGACCGGTACCACATTGTACCAACAAGAACCGTTCCTTACCAGAGTCAGGCAAGTCTACTTCAACAAGCATACCAACTTCTGGGTCTTCATCTTTGTCGATTGTCACATAACCCAATTCATCAAGGATTTTGTTCCAACCAAGCAATTCACATGCCACCCGGCGCTGTTCGATATTTTCCCACGTAAGGGCAACTTCGGGTGTCAGGGTTTCAGGCTTTTCAACCCAATCACCTGGGAAACGAACACCGTGCCAGACATATACACCAAAACCATCACGATATTCAATGGCTGGTCCGAAGTCACAGTGTGCACGACCTTCTTCATCAGTCATAATGGCAGTAGGGCGGTGCTGAAGAATTGCATCAGTATCATATGGAGACCACCAACCACAATGGTTAGCGAGCTCAATCAATCCGTCAAGCTTATGACATTCTTCAATGTCAAGCTCATCTCGGAAGTATTTATAAAACTGAAGCCATGGGATATCTTGGAACCCATAACACATGTTATTAAGAATATCATTCTTAGATTGTGATGAGTCCATTTTTGAAATCATGTCAATCGCATGCATGGGGCTATCCGCTACATGGAAATTGGCGGGCGGATCAAGATCAACGGCCTTATAAGCCATTTCAACTGCTACCTTAGCCTTATCAAAATCAAGAGGCTCTGTTGACATACCAATCTTAATACCTTCTTGGGCATAGACCGGCAACAGTGCTTCCTGTTCTGAGGTTAGTGACTCAATTTTACTCATAATATAAAATCTCCATTGTTGATATGAGTTTCAGTTAACGAACTATTTCCTCCGTTTCAAACCTTATACTATTATAATAACGTGCTGATTTCAAAAGTATACACAAAAATGCGGGTTTTTATAAATTAATTTTCCAATGCATATACATTGATATTACTCTCAATAAACATACCTAACGATGAATAGAAACTTTTCAACCACACTTCAGAGGTATATTCTACATCTTCCATATAAACATTCTTAACGCCTACTTGGATAATAGCTTTGGCACATTCATTACAAATAGGAAGACCATGTACATATAGGTCCGAGTCTTTCAATGAAATGCCATTATAACAGGCATTATATATAACATTCTTTTCTGCGTGAACTACTAGTTCATATTTTAATTCCCGGTTATGCAATCGTTCATCTGTATCTTCTATATCCCTAGGAAATCCATTATAACCAAATGATAGCGGTCGACCATCAATCACAGACACCGCACCAACCTGAGTATTTGGATCCTTTGACCAAGTAGAAACTTCCCGTGCAATATTCATATACCTATTAGTCCATTTATATTTTGGATCTGAGTTAGATATAGAAACTACGTCTGTAAATATTTCGCTTAATTTCATTTAAAGAACTTATCTAATGTTGCAAAGGTTTCGCCTAAACCCGACCATTTCCTACCTTGCCAGTGTGGGTATGAATTTCTAGATAAATGAACTGACCTTGGCTTTTCCATATGATAAAAACTTAATTCGCCTTTATCATTTATAAGATAATCGACCCATGATATAAACTTAATCTTGCTGTTAGCACAAAGCTTTTCCATTTCGTTTTTAAAAATAAGCCTTATATTGTTTCGCTCATTCCAACTACCATGAAATGGCTTATTCTTATAATGACCAGACTTTGGAATTTGCCTGCATTCATTTTCAATAGGAAGCAATTCGTATACTGAAACTTCATCCAAATCAAGTTCCAACAGTTGATTATAATACGCATTAACTAGATTTCTAGTAGATTTTTCTGGGTTTTTCATACGCAAAAGATGATGTCTGACATCAATGTTACCAAAATAAAACTCAGCAATTCTATGATTTGGTTCAATAAATGAAGATAACTTTTCCTTAAGTGCTCCATGAAGAGTTTTAAACGGTACAGAATTAACAAACCAACCTGGACGATACATAGAAATTGCATGACTATCACCAACAACAATTTTGTCAGTATCTTCAATTTCTCTAATGATAGTTGACTGGTTTTCTATTAGATTAAGGTTATTCCAATCTACTTTATTCCAATCATCATGAATATCACCATTCATCCTTGATTTAAGCATTTCAGAATATTTAGGGTGATCAATCCACAGAGAGTAAACTTTAGACTTTATCTTAGAATATCTAATTAAATTATCAATGCCACCATAATTCTTCATGCCGCCAAAAAGGTTCAATGAGCCTGCCCAATCATTTCCATGATAGACATAAACTTCATCAAATGTATTTGGGTCTGGGGCAATATCACCACTTATATCTAGATGTACATTATGACCAACATTAGACAACTGATCAGCATAAATTGCTGCTTGAGCTGCTCTATGTGAATGTATGTTCTTAGAGATGTGGGTGAACGGAGATGTAATCAAAATATTCATAATATTACTTATATATTGAGTTTACCTGCTTGTACATCTTTTTTTGGCCAATCACGATAACTATCTACCTTATCGTATATAGTTTCATCGTGCAACACTGGCTCTTTGCCAACATTCCAGAAAAGAATTTTTTTACCGGTATTCTTAGGAATATATTTCCAAACCTTGCCATCATATGTATCTATACATGGAAATGGTGGAAGATTTTCTGGTTTCTCGCTCTGTTTAAATAACATCGGATCTGAAATAACTTCCGCGCGGCCAAGTTCACCGGCTTTAAGGTTGCGGGACACGGCGACCGAATGGAATTTAGCATTAGGCCAAGCGATTTGTAAAGCCCTAGAAAGAACCCCAGTAGAAATAGCTACATAAACCTCATCTGGTTCTTCTATCGTAGATGCAGCCTTTACAATTCCGGCAGTTACTAATTCATGCCTAAGGCCCAATGGAACAAAAAATGAATCTTCATGTTCTTCGGCCCACCTTTGTGCAATTCTATTAAGATTAGGCATCGCTGCAATTCTATGAAATTCTACATCGGCACCCTGCTCTATGCAACATGCTTGGTGGTGTGAAATCCTACGAGATGACGGCATAAAAAGTTTAACCTTCTTATTGTGACGCTTTGCTACATCAATAATAGATACGCCTGCTAGACCAGTTCGCGGTTGAACATATACTATAGTAGACGCATTAGACCCAGATATCAAGCAATCGCCGCCACGGCATTTTGTTCCAGTAATAAGGTCATCTCTAACACATAGAACACCATCATGTACAGTTACAACTGGGTCAGGATGTGGATCAGTCCAATTCTCAGCTATACTAAGATAATACTCTTTTGCCTTTTGCCACCCTAAAATACCAACATCTTTGTTAATACCATCTACAACGTGTTTATTATGTGCCATTCACTGCCCTCTTATATTCACATACACTCATTCCAGCCTTTTTAATAATAGTATCGTCAGCTGGATGATTAGTTATACCATTAAAACTTTCTACTATACCTATATCAATCATTGCTTTCTGGCGGCCGTATGGATGATCTTTAATCTTACATGATGACCATACCGAGTCAAAACATAAATTATTGTAGTCATGGCCCGGCTTAATATAGTTTTCAACCCATCTAATAAAATCACAACAAACATCTTCTGCATTATATGGATATGCACCAGTATCAGTATATATCTGATCCATTACGCTATCTAGAAATTTTTCTCTTTTAAGTTTATTAGAATTAACAGCCAAATAAGAAATACATTCTACTGCGTTTGTGCCATAATAAAACGGGCTTTCTAGGTTGATGTATTGTGGATACCAATCAGCAATATCAGCCAAGAATGCAGCATACTGAAATCTATAAGCTCTCAACCCATTATTTTTATTCCATTCGAACATCCACTCACCGACTTCACGGAAGTCTTTTTTTGCATTACTTTTGTGTAGCCATTCAGCCAATTCTCTACATAAACGTGGTGCAAATTCTGATAGGTAATAATCCCCACCGCGTTTATATAATGACCCAGCCGGTGGTTTAGGGAATGCAGGAAATTGATAACCAACTGACGTATAAAATGTAGATGTATAGTGATTTATGAAATTTACTATTTCTTCAATGCTCTTATGATGGTGCAAGTGATATAATATAGTGTTATAGTATCCAGATGGTTTTTTTGCATAATTAATAGCTGAACCAGTTACGCGGTGTAAAAGAAATACATACAACCATTCAGGCAAATCAAAATCTGCATGTTTGCCAGTCCAATCTTTGGCAATTTGCTTTCTAGGCCTAGATGCCAGGCCTGCTTCCATCTTTTTCCAGTATGGATGATTATCGCACCATCCATAAAATACATCATGAATTATTTGTGAGAAGCCAGCATATTTGCGTTCAACAACATCATATAATTCAACATTTTCCATAAGATCATCACCAACATTGCTGTCGATGTGTTTAATCATACCATATGGAGGTTCACTTGACACATTACATTTTGATTGTTGTTCTTTCGCGAGGCTAAAGTATCTTAGATATTCATCATAATACTTAGTTGGTTCCATTATTTTACCAACCCAAAATGCCGTGAATACACATGGAGATTACCAACATTCCATATAATTTTTGTTTTATTGATACCCAGATCGTTAGCTAATAGTTTAACGACATAATCTTGCCAAGCAAAATCATTGCGGTATCCGAACACTACATCATTAGATCTCATGTTTACTAATGAAATCAATTCATCTCCGCGGATCATATATTGTACGGCGTTTGTGCACATATAATCGCTTCTGCCGTTAACATTATAATCTTTCCACATACTAGGTCGGTTATAAATCATTACAGCACGTCTGCTGTTTGGGTGATTTTTCAATTCTTCTAGAGTATTTTCATATTGATTAAAATTATCATCAGACCATATAACCCAACCATAATTAGAATTGATCTTACCATCGTTGCATGCCACGTCTTTCCATATGGCAGGCGTTTTACCAGGAATATCGTCTACATACAATGACATTGATTTATACCATTCCAACTCGCGTTCAACATAATCTTCATTGACTTCACCAAAAATCATTGGTTCATCAGCTTCAAATGTTGCACCTATCATTTCAATGGTTTCTACACCGGTTTTATCCGTAATAGTATTACCAGATGATAATTCACCTATAAAATGGTTTCGTATATCATTTACGTTTAGCATCATTCACCTTCAATTGGTCTATTAAGATAATCTAGATCGGGGTCTTGCCCTTCCATTTTACCTCTGATATATGATACTGCAAAGCTTGCATAATTAATAAGATCTTTATATGTATCTTCTAACGACTCAAAATTAGCAGTCTCTCCAGACTCAAGCAAACTTTGGGCGCGCAACATCTTCCCATGCATAGTATCATGAATAGAATCTACCCCGCGTCGATAATGCATAGCTTGTTTCACATTAGAATTTGGGTTTTGATAATCCTTAGATTTACTGATTTGTAATTCCACACATTCTTGTAGAACCTTCACGGACTCACGTTGTTCTGGCATATTTCGGTACCCTCCAATATTTTCCGCCATATTTTGACGGCGTTAAATTATTCATTACGTGCTGGGCTTGGACAACATTAATAAGTTCAAACCTAACATCATCACCAACCATAAGCGGTTTATCAAATGGTCGATGCATTTTATAAAAACAGTAGTGTGTCAATATACCAGAATTTATACCCGATTGAACCCATTCATGGGTTTTCATTTTATGTTTTGATACATTATAATAGCTTGAAGATGATGGTATACATTTAAAGTCTATATATGAATTTTTATCTTGTGTCTTTACTATTGCATCATAAACACACGCTCCACCTCTATGAATATGTTCTTTAAGTGGAGCATTAACTAAACCCATTTTAATTAAATACTCTTCTAATACAAGACAATCTACGTCCTTTGTAAACTTAATATCACTCCGATCGCCTTGACCAAGCCGATTTTTCATTTTGTTGCGTAATGAAATGAATTCTTCATCAATAACTAAGTTACCAATATCATTAAAAATATTTTCTATATAAGATAGAAGTGAGTTATTCATTTTAATAATCCATGATTACCTTCATGGGAAGGTCCAACCCAACCGTTGGGTTTAATGAGATCTGGCAAACCAAGTGGATTTGGCCGACTTTCTTTAATACCGACCTCTTTTGACATATTAGCATCATGCACCACATCCCAAGCTTTATACTCATCTACATCAAATGCATTAAGAGTTCCAATTGCTACAACACATAGATCAATACATGCATCTACAATTTCTTCACTATCGCTTGAAGCGGCGGCAGCTTTCAGTTCATCCAATTCTTCTTGTAGAAAATTAATACGAAACTCTAAAAACGTTTTAAGCTTTTCATCATCAAATTCTCTGACCTTTTCATTAACTCCATATTTTGTATGCATATCTGCAATATCTTTTACCCAATTTTGTGTCATATTGTCTCCTCTCTCATAGAATATAACTTTATATTATATTCAACTAATCTAAATGTAAACTCTTTTCTGACAAAAAATCGAAAATAGTTGAACAAAATTCTTCATATACATCATTATAAAGATTATATACCGTCAACTCCTTGCATATCATGTCTAGACATTATAGCTTCAAATACATCGTCATAGTTATAATTTAATGTATTGAAATGTATGTATAGACCATTCATTAGCTATACAGTTCAATACAGGCCGAGCGATAACCAGCTTCCCATTCGTTCCGCAAAAGTTCTTCACCTTGCTTTACATAGGGATTAACAGCGGGAACTAGTTCACCCCGATCATTACCATTCGTAGCTTCTTCATAAGAACGATAACCCAGAAAGAATGCATATTCAGTATCAAAATTTTCTTGCATTATTCTTCTACCTTTCTGTAACGATTTACTTCACCATTGAGCCTATCGTCTACCATGATTTCATCTTTATGACTAGCCATAACATGAAGTTCATTTTCTGATAGAGCATAACCAGCCGAACGAAGAACTCGCATAACAGCATTAGCAATACCAGCTTCATTCCGGTGGGTGTCAATAGCATCAGAAACAGCTTTAGCTGCATCAAAATAGACATTGTCTGGCAAAGACCAAGACATATCAGACATATCTGATAGTGAACCAACACGGCGGATATATTCTTGACCACCATCAACTGAAATTGCACCACAACTACATGTTACAAAATCATGTCGGTGTTTAGAAAAGATTTCATCACCGCATTTGTTGCAAATAGCTTTATTTTCTACAATCATTGAATTGTCCCATAGTTAAGTTCAAGTTCATCGGCTACATTTGTCCAGTAGGACTTCACCCATTGATCATCACTGTGTTCAGCAATAAGCCGACATTTAGCAATTTTATATACCAGATCATAATTAGGCATCAGGGAGAAATCCTACATAGACGAAATACATAATTGCGATAAAACACAACAGAGCGATAGCTTCACCAAGAGTTTTTAACATGGTATATTCCTTATTTAAGATACAAAACGGTATCAATGCCGGTATCAGTAAGACCACTTTCGTAATCATTTTCAGCATCGTAGCCACATTCCATATCACAAAACAGACCTTTTTTATGCAAGCTACTCATAACACCCTTACATGTATTGATACCCAGGCCAGTTGTGTTGGATAAGTCAGTAGCATTAAATATGACTACATTATCTTCTTTTTCGAACTCATTCCCATAGTTCCAAAAAGGCATAGTACCTTTTAAAACAACCTTTTCAAGATCGGTAAGATTGATATGATTAGTCATGGTATGTTCCCTTTGTTTCAAACCTTATACTATTATAATAGCACACTGGTTTGAAAAGTACACAACTATTTTAGTTTTTTTGTAAAAAAATTACGACCAAAGTGCCCTATAGTACTTGGCGAATAAGTCTAAGCCCTCCTGTATTCGCTTTTCATCACCGCCCATCATATCACCATCTTGACTTATCATCTCAAATGAATAGATCATTTTGTTAAGAACATGATCCCAACGATAAAAGAAATTCTTATCTGTTTTACCGACGTGGTTATATTGCTTTATTTCTTCTTCCGATGCTCTAAGAATAGAGGGTACATCTTCATTTTCAACAAATGGTGCTCCATGTTTAGTTTTCTTGAGCTTCAGCAAAGTAGGTGCAATGATATGTGCTAAAGTAAGATCAGCATTCCATACATCATAGTCATGTACTTTAACTTTGATCTTTTGACCATTCTTCTTAAAGTTACTAATCTTTACTTTCATAACAAAATCCTAATGTTTCTTACGAACCTTTAGTGATGCATCAAATTGTGCCAACATACGGTCGGCAGCCGTTCTTGACCGCCGACCTAGTTTCTTGTTTGCCTTAGAGACAGATTTACGTTCACCTTTTGACTTCACAGATACACGTGATTTCTTTTTTCCCATAACAAAATTCCTTCTAAATTAGAGCCAAGATCAATAGACCAACACCAATTGCAAGTACTAGGCCTGCATTATCTTTGATCCAATCTTTAGCCTTTTGAATATACTTCATAGTTGAAGCTCCTATAGTTTGATTTTAAGTGTTGAACCAAAAATCTGAGATTTCTTATTCCAGTCCCCATCTGTATCTAGTTGGTAAAAAGGACCAATTGATACTTGATCTAGAACCGAATAATCAAACCCAACCTTGGTTTTTGTCCTGGTGAACTTTTGCCCAGGTACACCAAAACTCCACATCGGTGACCAGTTAGCATAAAGACTCACCTTTTGCACATTATATTTAACACCTACTTCAGGTCGAACCCGGAGGTGATCATCACCCTTAGCATTAAAAATTCGATATTCTACTCTAGGAGTAACATAAAGCCAATCTGTAAGATTGATCTTATTTTCTACTCGAATTCGGTTTTCCTTCTTGGCACCACCTTGAGCATGGCGATATGAAACCTTGAAGTTCTTATAGACCTTCTTGTCTAGGTGAAAGTGGAAATAGTCATCATTGAACCTATTCCTAACTTCCAGGCTGTAATCACCTTTACTTAATTGTGTATTGTGTTCCCATACACCAAAATCTGTGGCCTGAGCCGGTGCTGCTACTGTTAGACCGAAAGCGACAAGTGTTGCGAGTAATAGTTTCTTCATGTAATTAACCTATATTTTGTTTTAGTTCCATCTTTGAGTGCTACAAGCTTCTGGTTTCTGTTACCAAACTTAGACCATGAAACATGTACCCACCCTGAATTTGTTTTACCATCCTTGTAATATTCTAGAATGATTTGATCAATATCTTGTGTATTAGATATCCATCTGAATAGTTCTTTATTGTCTACACCCATAATTTCAATATCAGCCGCGTTTCCTTTTATATGTTGTGACTCTATTGCGCCTCCTATTGCTTTGTTAAGCTTTTCTGATCTAAACCCTGATGTAATAATAACAGGTTTATTCCAGTATAAACGAATTGGCTCTAATACTTTATTGCACAATAATTGAATATTGAAATATTCTTGTGCACCAGGTACGTTTGAGATACCCTTACGAAGCGCAGTATTAGACCTAGTAAATTCGTCTAGATGGAAATGTTCTGATAATTGTTTATTCATTTATATAACTCTGATTTGCTTAATTTTCTTAGTCTATAACTTAATTTTGGTTCTTCAATTCATTTTTTGCATGCTTTCTGTTATAGCGCCCAATATAGTCTTCACATAGTAGTGTGGTTTTATACTCATTGGGCATTATTGTATAATTAGATCGTTTACCATTAAGATAATAGGTAACAGAAAACCGTTCCCCTTCTGCACGCACTTCAAGCTTAACTTTACCGTCATCTGTTTCGTAATCTTTAACTTTTCTTATTTCTACCATTTTATTCTCTTATAACTTTTAATTCAATTAATTCCTAATTTGATCCCAGACTTGCCACCAGACTTGATCCTCGACTTTAGCCCAGGCTTGATCCTGATCCTTGAATTGATCCCATACTTGATCCATAACTTGATCCATAACTTGAGCCAAGGTTTGACCCAAAATTTGTTTTTTAAATGGTTTCATGTTTGTTAGCAACTCTTTGTCTCAATTCACTCGAGCTAAATCTGTGATCCCTCTTATTAAAGAACAATTCTATGTCACGCTGTTTACATACATCTAAACCAGTAAAGTCCTTATCTTTATATTCTTCACCTAAAATACGAACATCAATATGATACATACTCAAAATGTCAGTTAGGTCTTCCTCAGTTTCATATGGAATGATTTCATCCACATATGAAATAGCCTTCAGTTGTGTGTATCTTTCTACCACCGACTGAACCGGGGCTGATTTATGGGCCCTATCTATGTTAGGATTAACCTGCAACCCCACAATAAGATAATCACACTTTTCCTTTGCATCCCTGAGCATCTGTACATGACCAGAGTGACATAGATCAAACGTGCTACAAGTAAAGCCTACTCTCATTTACCTGCCCTCAAGATAATTGTATCCTTATTTATACGCCCAGTCATAGAAGATGGTTTCGACTTAATGTCCTTGAAAGCTTTCTTGCGCTTAGGTACAGACAAACCAAGAAACCCTTTGAGTTGTTCTTCAGGTTTCCTAAGCATCTTTTGTACACTGAGTTTTTCATCAAACCCTACAATTGTTGTACCTTTTACGGATAGAACCTGGGCATCTTGCTTAGCGATGTATAGCCCGAGCTTACGGTACTTGACGTTATATACCCACAACGCGTTCGAGCCAACGATGTCTACAGGATTAATAGAGACAAGCTTTAAGTCTTTATCAGTTTCCTTGTATTTTACCTTCGCTACCATCTTTTCTGCTGATGGAGCCTTCTTAGAACGTGGTTTTCTCTTCGTTTTTGCCTGATTTATCAGCATTTCACACGAACTAACGATGTTTTCCAGTGCATCTCGGTAAGACTTTATATGTTTCCCCGGGATACCAGCATAAGCTTCCTTCAATTGTTTTTCATCTTCTGAGATGTTTCTACGCTTACCTATGGCAATAAGCTCATTCAATTGATCAAGGTGCCCTTTATAATGATTGTGAATTTTCCTCGCATGAGTACCAGAGAGACCACGAGCATTCAATAAGTCTAGAGGTTCAACTGCTTTAGAGTCAAACGTCTTTGGGTTATCCAACCAAGTATCAAGCCAGTCATCAAATTCAATAATCATATTTGATGACTGTTCTTTGATCCTATCTTGAATACTCTTTTTAGGTAGGGTTGGCTTTTTTTCTTCAGACTTAATTTCTTTACCTGCTTCAATTGCTATAGCAAGCTTTGCATGAATGAAATCTGACAAGGGTTCAACTTCACCAACAGTACCTGGCATTGCTTGCCAATACTCATTTTCGGCTTCATTATAGTCAGGGCAACCATCAAGCATAAGTCTACACAGGATTGATGTAGTTTGTTGCACCGCACTAACAGAAGGTGCTGCTTTAGCTGCCCTAATATCTACTTTGGTATAACCATTCTTTTCCATCCAAGTCCATACAGCAGGCAACAGAGACTTATTGTCATGTTCTGTACGGTAATAATCTTTAGCCTTTTGCTTTAGTACTCGGAAGTCTCGACCATCCATCTTTTCCCAATTATCAAATGAGTATATGGATACACCCTTCTTCTTACGAGTAATGGGAACTTTAGCTTTACGGCGTTTTTTAAGGGGCATTGATATCTTCCTTTATTTCAAACCTTGTACTATATTAACATACTGGTCTAAAAAGTAAATAACTTTTTACGGGTTATTTGATCCCTGACTTGATGCCAGACTTGATCCTCAACTTGATCCATGACTTGATCCCTGACTTGAACCCTAACTTGACCCGAGACTTGATCCCAGGCTTGACCGATGACTTGAGACCTGACTCGATCCCTGACTTGTTTCTTAATCGGTTTCATACTTTAATCTTGCGGACATGCTTTCCCACTGTATCTTCAGGATATGTACCAAAGCGGGACCATTTCCTAAATGCACTACATTCTTTGTCCTCTTGAGCACATGCATCTATTAGATCACATGTGCTGCAAGGTAGGTCCATATCCGTAGTCGGGAATTCGTGATAATCTTCTCTCATTTATTCTTCCTATAGATATAGACATCAATTTGGTCAGCAAGAGCCATTTTAGTTGACCCTTGAGCTTTCAACTTAACATAGTACTTATAAGGACGGTCTAGAGCGGTATTAGCACTCTTGATCATATCCTTAACAAACACCAAATCAGGATCTTTTGGTGAGACACATGAACCAACATATGCTTCACTTGTGCGGTTTTCAATCACGTACATCTTAGAGACCTTTCTCTTCTTTTACATTTTCAATGAAATCATAAGCCATTTCAATCCACTGGATCAAAGGCAAATCATTCAAACGAGGCACATAAACAGATTTCATTTCATAGACATTCTGTTCAACATCATCAAACAAGAAGTATTGATAACCATTACTCATTACCAATTCACAACGTTCATCGAGTGACTTGATTTGACGATTCAGTGTTTTAAGACGGAACATGTTGTTTCCTTTTGTTTAAACCTTATACTATTATAATAGCACACTGGTTTGAAAAGTACACAACTAATTTCGTTAATATCAGACATTTATATTCTGCTCTTCTGCAGCCTTCAATAACTGTTCATTGATGATTGGCTCAACAATAGAATGAATCCTATTCCATGCTTCACGGCGACTTTCACTTGACCAAAAAGGTGGGT
>Ga0070746_10001004_pt1 | contig 16892 bp, 21 predicted proteins | sample VirMetDEL_Mar_21_FD_77016 | JGI IMG/M metagenome (GOLD analysis project Ga0070746, IMG submission 77016) | Aqueous microbial communities from the Delaware River and Bay under freshwater to marine salinity gradient to study organic matter... | ecosystem: Environmental > Aquatic > Marine >... | reverse complement strand
GCAGTTTGAAGGAAATATTTATACTGCTTTTGGAAAGGCTTTACATACCCTATGTGAGGAAACTCTCACAAAGACTGAGCAGTATAGGTCTCAGGAAAAGATCACTACCCTGCTTAAGGAGCAGTTTGTAAAGGAACTCAAAGCCCTGCCGGCTGAAGAGCAGCAACGAGCAGTCAGTGAGTTTGATTTACAGCAGTGGAAGCAACACGGCATTGAAATCATTCCTGACTTGTTCAGAACTCTCTCAGAGAAGTTCGGCAAACTTGGTGAGGATTGGAATGTCCTGGCTGCCGAGGAGCAACTCTATGAGCCTATCACAGAATTTACGGAAGCAGACAAAAAATTTAAAGGTTTTATTGACCTTGTGGTTCACACTAAGAAAGATGAGAAAGTGCATCTCATTGACTGGAAAACTTGTTCGTGGGGTTGGAAACCCCAAAAGAAGAGCGACAAAACTTTAGCATACCAGTTAGTTTTCTATAAGCATTTCTATGCTCAGAAATATGAAGTTGATCCCAAAGATATTGAATGTCATTTTGTTCTCCTCAAAAGAACAGCGAAGCCAGGGAAAAAAGTAGAATTCGTAAGAGTGACGGCAGCAAAGAAAAGAACTAGCGACGCTATGAAATCTTTGACTACAGCCCTTTACAATATTACAAATGAGCGATATATTAAAAATAGAAATTCTTGTGTAGAGTGCAAACAGCGCCCAGGTGTATGTGAATTTTACAGAACAGAATATTGCAAGTGAGGTATAAAATTGGACAAGAAAATAACAATAATGACAATTAGCGATCATCCGCTACTTCCGTCTGGTGTTGGCACACAGACAAAATATGTGATCGAGGCGCTACTTCGTAGCGGGAAGTTTAACGTTATTTCACTTGGTGGTGCAGTTAAACATGCAGATTACACACCAACTAAGGTAGATGGCTTCCCAGGATTTTGGGAAATTTTCCCTATAGATGGTTATGGAAATGCACAAATCATCAATTCTTTTATTAATGATCGAAAGCCAGATATCCTCTATTTTATGACTGATCCTCGGTTTTATGAGTGGTTGTGGGCTGTTGAAGATCAAATCAGAGATAAGATACCAATGGTTTATTATCATGTTTGGGACAATTACCCGTATCCAATGTATAACAAGAGGTTCTACCACTCAAACGATGTTGTTGCTACGATCTCTAAAGTAACGAGCGATATTGTTCAAAATGTTTGCCCAGAAGTCAAGGAGCAATATATTCCTCATGCTGTTGACGGAGAAATTTTTAATAAAAAACCCCAGGCAGAAGTAGATAAAATCTATGAAACTAATAGCCTCCTGAAGGATAGGTTCGTTTTTTTCTGGAATAATCGTAACGCCAGAAGGAAACAGACAGGAAGTTTAATTTTTTGGTTTAAAGAGTTCCTTGAAAGAGAAGACGTAGACCGTGATAAAGTTTGCCTGTTTCTACACACTGACCCTAACGACCCTCATGGTCAACCACTACAATTTATTATTGATCAGTTAGGTTTTAATCAAGGGGAGGTTTTCCTTTCCACGCAAAAACTACCAGCAGAACAGTTGGCTTCTTTGTATAATATCGCTGACTGCACTGTGAACATATCAGATGCTGAGGGTTTCGGGCTTGCTACGCTTGAATCTCTATCTTGTGGCACACCAATTATTGTCAATATGACAGGTGGACTACAAGAGCAGGTTACTGATGGGGAAAAGTGGTTTGGCATAGGTATTCAACCTAGTTCCAAAGCAGTTATTGGTTCACAGAATGTTCCTTATATTTATGAAGATAGGGTATCCAAAGAAGATTTCATTCAAGCTTTATACGAAATGTATAGTAAAAGCCCAGAAGAGCTTGAAGAATTAGGTAAACTAGGACAAGAGCACGTCCGAGCTAACTATAATTTTGAAAACTTCAACAACCAGTGGGTTGAATTAATGACCGATGTTCATGAAAACCATGGATCATGGGAAACAAGAAAAAATTATAATAACATTAAGGTAGAGCAATTATGATTAACAAACCTAAAGTTTTAGTAGTAGGTCCAGTGTGTAATCTATCTGGTTATAGTGAGCACGCAAGAACACTTGTGGACTCCCTCATGCAATCCCAAGACACAATTGATCTTTATATTCAAGATACACAATGGGCAGCTTCTAGTAGGAGCACGAAATACTTCTTGAAGTATAAAAATTTGATTAATAAAACAATGAAACTTTTTCATACTCGTCGAGACAAGAATGGGAACATTAATATTTCAGGCCTGTTCCACACAACTTACCAGGTTAGACCACCTAATGAATTCCAGCAAATGTCACTAAATGACATAGGTGTAACCGCTGCACTAGAAACAACTTTTGCGCCATCAGAATGGGTCTCTAAGTGTAATCTAATGAAGCATATTCTGGTTGTATCAACACATGCAAAAGATAATCTTAAAAATGCTAAAGATAATAACGGAAACAGAATCTTAACTCCAATATCTGTCATACCTTTTGGTCATGATAATAATATTGAGAAAACCAAAGTGTATGATAGAATTGGCATCACTACAAGTTTTAATTTCTTGTCTGTTTTACAAATGGCACCAAGAAAGAATTTTGAAAATATGCTTAAATGGTTTGTTGAGGAATTCAAAGACGACGAAGAGGTCGGTCTTGTAGTAAAGACACACCAGCAAAACAATAGCACGATTGATTTCTATTCAACAAAAGCCAGACTACAAATGTTGTTGAATTCCTTTGCACCAAATAGAAAGTGTAAGGTTTATTTTGTTCACGGCAGTTTGTCAGAAGAAGAGATGGAATCTTTATACGACCCAGAACATATTGATTGTTATCTTACTGCAACACATGGTGAAGGTTTCGGCATTCCAATTTTCAAAGCGTCTTGTAACCAGATACCAGTAGTTGCTACAAATTGGTCAGGTCACCTTGATTTTGTCAGGGCTCCAAGTAAAAATAGGGCAGGCAACACAAAGCTTAAAAGTCATTTCTTGAAAGTCGATTATAATCTAGCTCCAGTTAATCCACAACATTTGATGCCAGGGTTAATAACTAAAGAATGTATTTGGGCATACCCAAAGGAAGAATCTTTCAAAAAGAATATTAGGTTTATTCGAAGAAATAAAGAGGCTTATACACAAGATGCACTAAATCTTTCAAACTACTTGACGGAAAAGTTTAGTATTGAAAATATCCACAACATGTATAGGGAATTTAACAATACCCAACTTGGGTCTTATATTGAACAACAGAAAGAGTACGAGAGTGAAGTAGACTCTCTTTTAGATGATTTGATATGAAATTAACAATATTCTTAGCAGATGCTTTTGCAGAAGATTATGTTGGCGGCGCTGAATTAACATCAGAAGCCATAATTAATTCTTCTCCAATTACGCACAGGACAAAAAAAATAAGATGCCGAGATCTTAATAAGAATATTGTTGATGAAAATAAGGACGCACACTGGGTAGTATTAAATTTTGTAACTCTACCACAAGACCTTAAACTTCATATTATAAAGAATGTAGATTATTCTATAGTTGAGTATGATTATAAGTTTTGCAATTATAGATCATTGGAACTTCATCGTATGACAGAAGGTAACGAGTGTGATTGTATTCAACGTGCAGAAAATAAAATAAACTTAGCATTTTATGGATATGCAAAAAAAATATGGTTTATGAGTGACGTACAGAAAAATATATTCTTAGAGAAAGTAAAAACCATAAAGGAAGAAAACACAGAAACATTAAATTCTGTTTTTTCTGACGGAGACTTAAAATTTATTGATTCTATTAAAGATAATGAGAAAGATAAAACATATCTTATCGTAAAAACAAGTTCCTGGGTAAAAGGATTTGAAAATTGTCTGAAATATGTTAAAGATAAAAATCTGAAACATGAGGTAGTATCTAATCTCCCTTACCATGAATTGTTGATAAAATTATCAACCTCAAGAGGTTTAATATTTCTTCCTGACGGAGCAGATACATGTCCTAGGTTAGTCATGGAAGCTCAGATGTTGGGTTGTAAAGTCATAACAAATGACAATGTTCAACATAAAAATGAACACTGGGCTAAAGATGCGTTATCATGCAGGGAGCATATGAATACACGAGCTTCTACTTTTTGGAGTTACTATGAATAAAAAAGATACAATAGTAGTAATGGGTAATGGACCCTCTCTTAAAGATGTAGATTTTTCACTACTAAAAACATATGATACGTTTGGTCTCAATTCCGCTTACAGGGCTTATCCTCGATTAGGTTGGTGGCCCACATATCATGGTTGTTTTGATTATCGTGTTACAGATAATCACAAAGATAGCTTCATAAATCTTATTAATACGGGGAAAATAAAAAAGCATTTCTACATAAGAAACTTGAGTAACAAAGAAAACTTTCAATTTGTCAACCTTCTCCCTTATGGCTCAACAGATAGGATGAATAATTCTGTTGAGTGTTTTTCTAATTTCCATGACAATGGTAATAGTGGAGCAAATGCTTGTTCAGTGGCTGTGTCAATGGGATACAAGAAAATTATTCTTCTGGGGGTAGATTGCAACTATGTTGAATTTGTCGATGGAAGCAAGAAAGATGGTCCAGGCGGTTTAGTAATGGAAAAGACCCCTGATAAAAATCCAAATTACTGGTTTGATGATTATCAACAAAAAGGAGATGAATACAACGTTCCAGCAGGTCTATCTTTCCATATGCCAACCTGGAATAAATTTGCATACAGGGCTGCACATGCTGGAATTGAAATTGTAAATTGTAGTCCTATATCTAACTTAAAGTGTTTTAAAAAAATGCCTCTAAGGGAAGCTATAAAATGTTAAAAAGAGACAATTGTTTAACTTGTAAATCTAAAAATTTAACAAAAATAATCGATCTTGGGATGCATCCATATGCAGATACTTTTATCGATAAAACGCATCAATCTAGTCCCCTTCCTGTATATAATCTCTCTTGTGTTATTTGTAATGATTGTAAATTGGTTCAGACTGAAACAATAACAGATGCAACTGAAAGATACAACCTTTTTGATTATTCTTATACCTCTTCTAATTCTTCGACCTCAAGAAGTCATTGGGAAGAATTTTGTCAAAGTATTAGCGAAAAACTTTCGTTAAGCAAAGATTCAACAATATATGAGGTAGGTTCAAACGATGGCTATCTTTTAAAATTATTTAAAGAAAAACTTAATAATAAAGTTTGTGGCGTAGATGCTTCAAAAGCCATGTCTGATCTAGCAAACAACGCCGGAGTGCTGACTGAAAATCTTGTGTTTAATCAAGAAGAGGCAGTGAGTTTAGTAAATAAAAGAGGTCTATCTGATTTAGTCATAGCAAACAATGTCTATAACCATTCAGATGATCCAGTATCTTTTACAATGGGGGTTGCAACACTACTTAAAGAAAATGGATATTTTGTGTTTGAAGTGCCCTATTGGAAGTCTACGATAGACTCTAAAAAGGTAGATCAGATATATCATGAACACGTCAGCTATTATACTATCACTTCTCTGAAGAATTTGCTAGAAAAATGCAATTTTGATATTTGTGACATTAGTGTCGTTGATTACCATGGCGGCTCTTTACGAGTAATTGCAAGAAAAAATACAAATGAAAACATTTTACATTACGATGGTATAATGAACCAGATTAAAGAAGAAAACTATTTGTTTCAAGAAGAGACATATACGACTTTAAATGAAGAACTGTTGAACAAAAAAATAGATTTTTTATCTGACATTATAAATCACAAGAAAAAAGGCTACAATATTATTGCAATTGGTGCGGCGGCAAAAGGAAATACCCTGTTGAATTTTTTAAATTTAAGTAACTCGTTAGTTGACTATGTGACAGATACTTCCTCTTTCAAAAAAGGAAAAAGAACTCCTCTATCAAATATAGAAATATGTGGAGATGAGATTTTTTCAACATTTGATAAGCCTTGCGGACTAATATTGTCTTGGAATTTATCAGAACCCATAAAAGATAAAATAAAACAAATCAACCCTAATATAAAATATATAAATTTTTACGACTAGGAGAGAAAATGAAAAAAAAGAATATTTGGATGAATCCTCAATCACCTTTAGAAAAACATACTGACGATAGAGGTCAAATTGTAGATATCTTCTATAAAGATAAAATAGAGCATGTGGCAGTAATAGAATCCGTTAAAGGGGCTATTCGTGGAAATCATTATCATAAATTAACAACACAACATATGTTGATCACAAAGGGTTCTTTGGAATACTGGTACAAGCCACTTAATTCCGAAGAACCTGCAACTTTTGTTATTTTAGAGGCGGGAGATTTTATAACGACCCCGCCTGGAGAGGTACATGCATTAAAAATCATTGAAGACAACGAATTTGTAGTATTTACCGAAGGTCTACGAGGAGGTAAAGATTATGAGGACGACACTTACAGGTTGTCTGAAAGTATAATTGGAGACTAATATGGTGAAGCTTCATTTAGGATGCGGAAAAAGAAACTTACCAGGATATATTCACCTTGATATTGATGATCATCCACACATAGACTATTGTACTTCCGTTGATAAACTACCCATGTTTGAGGATAATAGTGTTGATGAGATTTATAGCTGTGGAATTATAGGATACTTTGACAAAGAAGAATTTGAGACTACTCTTAATGAGTGGGGACGTGTCTTGAAAAAGAACGGCATATTACGAATATCGGTGGTTGATTTTGAGAAGCAGATAGAAGTTTATCTAAATAATGATAAGAATATAGAACATCTTGGAGTGTTAGGTCCTATGTTTGGAAAGTGGAATTACACTACACCTGAAGGACAAAGTAAGAGCATATATAAAAGAAATGCTTATGATTTTAAATACTTAAAAAAAGTTTTAGAGAATAATAATTTCAAAGATTACCAAAGATATAACTGGAAAGATTTTCTGCCAGATGGATATGACGATTATTCCGCCGCTTATGTCCCTCATGGCGATGAGAACGGCGTACCAATAATGCTTAATGTTTGGTGTAAAAAATGTTAAATATTTACTCAAAAATTGATCCTGAGAAAATCATTTTAACTATGATAAAAAAAGAAGATATAACAAGTGCCAGAAAAAACCTAACACCAGATGAAGAGTTTTTACAGGCTGGTGTAAAATTAACAAAAGCAGAAGATTTTTTTAAACCACATAAACACCTAGAATGTAACAAAAAAGCATCCATGACACAGGAGGCGTGGGTTATTTTAGATGGCAAAGTAAAAGGAACCTTTTATGACCTAGATGACTCTTTATTATGTTCTATTGAAATGGGTAGTGGAGATTGTGCTGTTATTTATCGTGGCGGTCACTCCCTGAGGGTATTAGAAGATGATACTATTTTGTATGAATTTAAAAATGGACCATATTTTGGAACAGAAAAAGATAAAACTTTTATAGGAGAATAGTTTGAGTAATTGGGATTTTTCTGTTGTTGAAAAATTTGAGAGTGAAATAAGTAATTTTTTCGCATCAAAACATGCAGTAGCAGTTGATTGCTGCACACATGCCCTGGAGTTATGTCTACTTTACACAGAAGCGAAAAAAATTTCAGTACCTCATCACACTTATATTTCAGTCCCTTTCTTATCCAAGAAACTTAATATAGACTTGGAATGGAAAGATTATGAATGGAACAAGTTCTATTATCTAACCGATAAAGTTGTTGATGCTGCTGTGCTATGGGAAAAAGATAGTTATGTTCCTAATACTTTTATGTGCGTAAGTTTTCAGTTTAAAAAACACCTAAGTTTAGGAAGAGGTGGTATTATATTAACAGATGATGAACAAGCTGCTAAACATTTGAAAAAAATGTCGTATGATGGAAGGGAGCCTCATATACCTTGGGGAACTCAAAATATTAATATATTGGGGTATCACTACTATATGACACCAGAAACAGCAGCCCTTGGGTTAGAAAAATTACCATCAGCCATAGATAGGCCGCCAAAATCTTGGAATATAAATGATTGGCCCGATTTAACTAAAATGGAGATTTTCAAGTGAAGAAAGCATTTATAACAGGTATCAATGGACAAGATGGTAGTTACTTGGCTGAATTACTGCTCGAAAAAGGTTATCAAGTTCACGGATTGTTAAGAAGACACTCTGTAGCAGAGAATCAGAATTTTCGTCTATGTAAGAATAATATTAGTAATAAAATTAATAGTCATTATGGTGACCTCCTAGATTATCCATCCCTACAGAGACTGATATCAGAAATAAAGCCAGATGAGATATATAATCTAGGCGCTATGAGTCATGTGCGAATTAGTTTTGATATGCCATCTTTTACTATTCAAACAAATGCTTTAGGCGTTCTTAATATGTTGGAAGTTTATAGGACTACAGTTCCTGATGCTAAATTTTATCAAGCATCATCTTCAGAGATGTTTGGTAACTCTGTAGATGGTGATGGTGTCCAAAGATTAACAACTCCAATGAATCCAGTGAGTCCTTATGGGTGTTCCAAGGTTATGGGTTATAATTTAGTTCGTCACTATAGGAATGCTTATAAGCTCCACGCTTGTAATGGTATCTTGTTTAATCATGAGTCACCTCGCCGTGGCTCAAACTTTGTAACTAATAAAGTAGTAAAACATGCAGTAGAAATAAAAAAAGGTCTTCGTGATAAACTTGAATTAGGGAACTTAGATTCTTATCGTGACTGGGGTCATTCAAAAGATTACGTTCGTGCTATGCATATGATCCTAAACCATCATACCCCTGATGAATTTATTGTGGCTACTGGTGATACTCATTCTGTTAGAGATTTATGCGAAACTGTATTTAAAAAGCTAGATTTAGATTATAGGGATTATGTAGTACAAAACCCTAAATTTATGAGACCTGAAGAACTAAAATATCTAAAGGGAGATCCATCAAAAGCAAAAGAAGTCTTGGGGTGGAAACCAGAATATACTTTTGAATCCATGTTAGAAGAAATGATTATGAGGTGGGATAAGGAAATATAAAATGTCGGCAAGTGAAAATAAACGTTTCTGTGTCTTACAGATAACTCCAGATAGCCCCAATCCTGTTCATGTAGAATTGTTTGAAGAAAGACAAGACTCTGACTTTTATTTTGTTACTTTCGCTAAGGAAAATGAAAAATCACTAAAGTACTGCCCTAACACAGTTTGGTCAGAAACAAGAAATATTCTAGCAGAATTGGTCCCTAAAAAATACGATTATTATATGTTCATTGAAAGCGATATAATATTGGAGCCAAGGTTTGATTTGTCTGCATATGATCAGATTCTACAAGATTTAGAATTCAATCCAGCGGTTTTAACTTATTATCCTGGAAGAGGGATTCATAGTCCTTTGGTTCAAGACCAAGAGTACTTAAATAGCAGAGATTATTCTTGTATACCATTTACGCATAATGGGATTAAAATCGTTCACAAAAGTTTGATGAAATGGTTCTTTCCTTTGTATGTAAAGCACAGAACAGATACCGATGCTTGTCACATGTTTAACATTCAAGAAATTCCATTTTTGTTAGATATTATATGTAGTCATAAAATGATACACCATAATTCACCTAACGATACAGAGGGAGAAAAAGAATATAATAAAAACCCGGCCTATACAAAATCAAAAATGGACGAAATGTGGGCAGAAGTACGACCACATTATAAGAAGCTCAATCTTTTGATTGAAGGCGGTTATAATATACATGATTCTCTAAGTATAAAAAGTTTCTTTGTGTCTTTGTTTAAGGAAAAAAATATTACCCCAAGAATGAATTGTAAAGATGTAAATTACTATAATAAAGATAGGATTTCTAGATTTTTTGATATAGAAAGTCCTCTATTTGGTTCTATAAAATGATAGTTTACATTCCGATTAAACATAATTCCCAAAGAGTCTCACGAAAAAACTTTAGGCTCTTTGGGAAAGAACCCTTATATAAACACACTCTCTTAAAATACACAGACGAAGAAGTGTTTGTAGATACAGATAGTGAAGAAATCTATCTTGGAATAAAAAGTGATAAAAGACTTGCAAACATCACAGTTTTTTATAGAGAAAAAGGATTATTAGGGGATAAAACCTCAGTCTGTAGTTTGTTGGAGAATTTTATTCTAAGGTTTAATATTAAAGAACCAATTGTTCAAACTCATGTCACCTCTCCTTTTCTTCTTAAAGAAACTGTAAAAGAGGCTTATCATATTTTAGGCGATCATGATTCTGTAGTATCATGTAATATCCACCAGACCCGATTCTGGAGAAAAGAAGAATATGGCATGTGTCCTATAAATCATAATCCACTAAAACTAGAACAGACTCAAGATCTGCCAGTATTATATGAGGAAAACTCATGCTTTTATATTTTCAAGCCAGAGATTTTACTCAAAACAGGCAACAGAATAGGTATTAACCCATTTTTCTTTCCGGTATCAGAGCCAGAAAATATGGACATTGATACCGAAAAAGATTGGAAGTCTTGCCTTGAAAGAAATTTAAAATGAAGAATATTAAAGTATACATTGTAACTTATAAGAGGAAAGAGATCCTTAATAAAACTTTGGATATCTTATTTAATGGTACCGATTTTTCACTAATTAAAAACACCGAAGTTAATATTATCAATAATCATAGTGATTTCTTTTTGGAGGATCAATTTGTAGATAAGGTTAATGTTATACACAACAACGCCCGACCAGACTGGGATACAGGAAATCTAGCCAGGAATTGGAACCAAGCCCTAATACATGGTTTTAGGGATCTCAACAACCCAGAAGCTAAGATTGTTGTTACTATGCAAAATGATATAGTTCTCTCAGAAAATTGGGCAACAAATCTTATCAAGATGCATAAAAAATATACATTTATCACTGGTATTTTAGGAGATAATATTGTCAGCTACAGACCTGAGGCAGTTAAAAGGATTGGAATGTGGGACGAGAGGTTTGTAACTCCTGCAAACAAAGAGGCTGATTATTATATACGAGCATTAATATTAAACCGTGATAAATCATTGATTAACGACATATCTCACGGTAGATTGTTAAATACTCATGATGCATTAAGTTTAGATACTGCTCAATACCAAGGAAATGACCCTGACTGGATGGCTGTAAAATCAAATGAATTATGGGATGAGGCGTGGTACCATACCTCACAAATTTTTAGATGGAAGTGGAAAGATACTTGGAAATCCCAGCCGCAGTATAAGGGTTGGCTTACTCAGTGGACTACAGATTTTGTGAATAACCCACCTTCTCTTCCAAAGGTGCCTAACTTTGTTCAATATTATTACTTTGAAAAAGATATTGAAACTCTAAAAGAACAAAATTATATTGGCTGGCAGCAGGGTGACTACTGGCTTGATATGGGAAAGTGTGAAGATATAGACATTCACCCTATCAAAGATAATGAAAGGTTTAGAAAATGATTAAACTCGTAGTTTTTGATTTAGACGGTGTATTAGTAGATGCTAGAGAACTTCATTATGAAGCTCTAAACCGCTCTCTAAAAGAGATAGACCCAAAGTATATGATAGGGTTAGAAGAACATTTATCCACGTTTGATGGATTACCCACCAGCAAGAAACTAAACATGCTGACGAAAATGAAAGGTCTTCCTATTGATAGTCATAATGTTGTGTGGAAAAATAAGCAAAAACACACAATAAATATAATCTCTAATGAATATGGTCGTGATGACCGAATCTGTAATTTATTATGTGATCTGAAAGAAGAAGGCTTCAAAATTGCGGTCGCATCTAATTCCATCCGAGAAACTATAAAGATGGTTTTACTACGAAAAGGCTTTATGGAATATATTGATTTTTTCTATTCCAACCAAGACGTAAAGAATTCAAAACCTAATCCTGAAATCTATCTTAAGTGTATGGTAAAGGCAGAGGTCGGACCCCAAGAAACTGTTGTCGTTGAAGATTCCCATATCGGTCGTGAAGCTGCCCAACGAGCCGGCGCTCATGTGTGCGGTGTTATGAATAGCGAAGAAGTAACCAGAGAGAAAATTTTTGGGTTTATTGAAAAAAACAAACCAAAAACTTTAGCAAGACCTAAATGGCAAGGAGGAAATATGAAAGTTCTTATCCCAATGGCTGGTGAGGGTTCTCGTTTTCAGAAGGCAGGGTATGCTTTCCCGAAGCCACTGATTGAAGTTAACGGGAAACCTATGATCCAACTGGTTGTTGAAAATTTAAATATAGATGCGCAACATATCTTTGTGGTGCGAAAAGAGCACGAAGAAAGATACAATATAAAACATCTATTGCAATTGATTTCCCCTGGGTGTGAGGTTATTCTTACTGATGGTCTTACTGAGGGGGCAGCCTGTACTACTTTGTTGGCTAAGGAATTTATCAACAACGACGAACCATTATTGTATGCTAATTCAGATCAATTCTTAGAGTGGGATAGTAATGAATTTATGTATTCCATGATGGCTGATAGTATTGACGGAGGTATGTTAACTTTTGAGGCTACTCACCCAAAATGGAGCTTTGCTAAATTAGGAGAAGATGGGTATGTTAATGAGGTTGCTGAAAAGAAACCAATTAGTAACATAGCAACAACAGGAATATATTACTGGAAACATGGTTCCGACTATGTTAAATACGCTGAACAGATGATTGAAAAAGATGTAAGGGTCAACAATGAATTCTATGTTTGTCCTGTGTTTAACGAGGCAATTGCTGACGACAAGAAAATAAAAATCTTTCCAACTAAGAAAATGTGGGGAATCGGAACACCGGAAGATTTGGATACATTTTTGAGAAATTATAAAGGTTCTTGACGTGATTCTTGTCGCTCACAGGGGCAATATTAAAGGGGTAGATAAAAGAGAGAACATGCCGGAGTATATTACCGAGGCACTTAAGAGCGGTTATGATGCAGAAATAGATGTCTGGCTTACAAAACAGGGTTATTTTTTGGGTCACGATGAACCTCAATATGCAGTATCTAAAAACTTCCTTAGACAATCTGGTATTTGGTGTCATGCAAAAAACTCACATGCGTTTAAAAATATGCTCCAAGACCCTGATATCCACTGTTTTTGGCATGAAAATGATGACTACACCCTTACTTCTCAGGGAAAAATCTGGATATTCCCCGATAAAGAACCATTAGATGGTGGTATACTTGTTTTAAGAGAAGGACAAGAAATACCTAATCCTAGTCTGGGAGGAATATGCTCAGATTTTGTTGGAGATTATAGATAATGGAAATTAAAGATTTAGAAATTGTAGAAACCAGTCAATCACTTTTTGACAATTTTAATGGCTTTATTCTAAGTGAGGATACAAAAGTATTTGGCAAGTTACTGGCTCGTACACTCTTGATGAATGAGGTGAAAAACGTTCCGGGTGATATTGTTGAATGTGGTGTTTTCAAGGGGACGGGTATATTAACCTTTCTAAAGTTAAAGAAGTTTCTAAATCCTAATTCTGGGAAAAAAGTTTTAGGGTTTGATTTTTTTGATACCGAAAGTTTGATAGACAGTTTATCTTCTCAAGATAAGCTTGCGATGTCTACTCTATTCCAAAAGAGAAATTTTAGCCATGACTCAAACTATCAAAAATACCTAGAAACACTTATAACTGAAGCAGGATTTGGAGACCACGACTATGAGTTAGTCGCTGGTGATATTTCTCAAACCATGGTTGATTATATTAAAAATCGTCCTGGGATGAAAATATCGCTTCTTTATCTTGATCTTGATCTGGCGCAGCCAACATACGATGTACTGGAAGCTGCTTGGGGTAGGATATCTAGGGGTGGAATAGTGGTATTTGACGAGTATGCTTTCCACCACTGGTCAGAGTCTCAAGGCGCAGATCAATTTTTTAAAGACAAGAATGCACAAATAAAAAACCTCAATTATATAGCGCCAAGTGCTTATGTGGTTAAAAATTGAATCTTACTAAATGGAGAAAACGAAAGTATGAAATTTAAATTTGGAAATAACCTACAGGGTCAAGAAAGATTTTATGGAAATTATGTATTTCCAGAACAAATAGACAACAAAGTCGCAATCGACTTGGGGTGCAATGTTGGGCTTTTTGTTATGGAAAACTATAACAAGTTTGAAAACTTATATGCCATTGACGCAAGCTATGAAAATTTTCTTGTTACTTTGAGAAGAGTGTTGCATCAAAATTTAAAGTTTGGCGAAGCAGAAAATGTCTCTTGTTTTAATCTAGCCGCAGCAAGAAATACCGGAGAAGTGATCAAAATCTATGCCCACGACGCAAACGGAAATTCTGTCAGTCCAATGACAGTACCAGAGATGTTCACTAAACAATATAATAATTGGAAAGAGCAAAATGAAACTTACCATAATGTTTTCACTATCTCACTAGAAGGATTATATGAGTTTTTCAACATAGAATATATTGATTACTTAAAAATAGATATTGAAGGCGCTGAATTTGATTTCTTATTAGGGAAAGATCTATCAAAAATAGGGTGTCTCGCCTTAGAACTACATGGAACCCTTGGACAAGAAATGAAAGAAAAAATGAAACAACATTTAGAAAAATATTTCAACGTTTATCATGTAGATTATGATTTGCCCGCACCTCAACACTCTGTTATTACTTATATTAATAAGGAACTATAATTGATATGAAACTTTGTTGGCAACAGATACCTTCACCAGTAGTTTCTGAGATACTTTGTCATACTGGAGTTGATGGAGTGGTTGTAGATACAGAACACGCATCATTCAACAACGAAACCATTCATAATTGTATTCAGACCATAACATCTTTAGGCAAAGAATGTTTTGTTAGGCTCATGGTTCCTACCAAATCAAGTATCCGAATGTGCCTAGATTCGGGAGCAACAGGATTAATATTTTCTTCGGTTGAAAATATTAGACAGTGTAATAAAATAATGAATTCGTGCAAATTTCCAAAACATGGAGGTAAAAGAGGATTGGGGCTGACAAGATCTAACAAATGGGGATTGCTTCCTCTGGTTTCCGAGCCTCCAATAATAATCGCCCAAATAGAAACAATTGATGGTGTTAATAATTTAGAGGAGATAATGACCTATGGTTTTGATCACTATATGATAGGTCCTTACGATTTGTCCGCCAGTTTAGGAAAACCAGGAGATTTTAATGCTCCTTCTTATTTGCAAGCGATTGAAAAAATAGAAAATCTTATACCAAAAGAAAAAATGGCAGTTCACATTCCAACAGATGTTAAAAAATATCTAAAGAAATATTCAGACTATGGTATTATAGCCCTAGGAATGGACTCAACCGGATTATTAGAGTTTTACAAGGAGTTGCAAGCAGATGAGCACAGCGCTTAATATTGAAAACCTAGAGAGTAAATTTTACGAAACTATTAGTTCTAAAGAGTGGAAAACTCTACAGAGCTTCTATAATGAATGCGATGATATATATGTTCTTGGGCATGGTGGCAACATGGGTGTTGCAGACCATACAGCAGTTGATATGACAAGGCTGTCAAACGGAACAAAAAATGCTATGTGTCCAGGTAGTTGCGTCGTCGCCACTTCACTGATTAACGATACAAACTTTGACCAATGGATGGTTGCCTGGTTGCAACAAAGGACCTGCACAAAAACAAAGTCTCAAATGAAAAAGTCTCTAGTTTATGGCATATCTTCATCCGGCAAATCAAAAGATGTTATTAAGGCTTTGCAGTGGGCATCTGATAATGGACTAAGGACTGCTCTTGTTACATCTAACCCTATTGATATTGAGATCAAGGGATTGGCACAAGTTGTTTTGGGTGCAGAATATTATCATACTGCGGAAGTTTTAACACTCTTATTACAATATCAACTCACGCATGGTTCGGGCATGTTGTGTCCACCAATCGGCAAAAACTCTCCAGAAGAATTAGAAAAAATAAACTGGAAAGGGCCAAAGATCCGAAAACATAGTTATCCAGATGAAAAAGTAAATATTGGAGTTGATTTTGATGGCGTTATTCATAAATGCTCAAAAGGATACTACGACGGAACAATATATGATGATCCAGTAGAAGGCGCTAGAGAAGCCTTAAGAGAATTAGCTACTAACCACACAGTTATTGTCTATACGTGTAAAGCAAAACAAGACAGAGGTCTGGTTAATGGACGAACTGGATCTGAATTGGTGTGGGAATGGCTGAAAAAACACAATATGGCACAATATGTTTCCAAAGTAACGGCAGAAAAACCAAGAGCCTTTGCATATATTGATGATAAGGCAATTCCGTTTGATGGCGGTTGGGAAAACGTTATTAAGAAAGTAAATACATTAAAGGAGGAAAACAAATGAAGTTTTCAAATCAAGCAATCGGCTCACTTCTTATGACATTGCAGAAATGCTTAGCTGAGCAAGAAGATATTACTGAACTATTGGCAGACTGGGACCTGGAAGTTCAAGACAATGAAATTGTTGTAACAAATCCGCCATCGTTTAAAGCAGCAACTGAATAATGCCTTTATATTTTTATGACTGCACAGAATGTGAAAAACAGTTTGAACTGAGACATTCTTATGGGGCAAAGGGTATAAAGTGCCTCTTTTGTGGATCAGAGAAAATAAAAAAGAATTTATCAAGTGTTTTACAGGTTACCAAAAAAGTAACAATCACTGATAAAAAAGTAGGAAGTCAAGTAGAGAAAGCAATCCAAGAAGGCAAGCAAGAGCTAGAAGCCTACAAGAAGCAAAAAAAGAATCGGGTTTATAAGAAGAAATGATTACCACAACGCTTTTAACGATCGCTTTAATATCCTCAATGGTTGTTAATATTGTTTTTGTTTGGTATACCCGCAATCTCTTAAGTTATTTGGAAATGACGAACGAAGAGACAAGAACCGTCTTGGAATCTATTGCTGAGTAT
>Ga0070746_10000999_pt1 | contig 16933 bp, 37 predicted proteins | sample VirMetDEL_Mar_21_FD_77016 | JGI IMG/M metagenome (GOLD analysis project Ga0070746, IMG submission 77016) | Aqueous microbial communities from the Delaware River and Bay under freshwater to marine salinity gradient to study organic matter... | ecosystem: Environmental > Aquatic > Marine >... | reverse complement strand
TGTTCACCCTCCGAGGTAAAGATACCGTTAACGGTATTACCATTGCTTGCCTCAATCTCCTCTGCCGTAGCAGGTCTCACCGGCTCGTCAGTAACCGCACAGAAAAGGTAAAGAATCATGTTTGCCTCCATCGTTTCGTTGTGATTGTAGTTTAACGTGGCTGGTCTAGGCTGTCAACCAAGTACCATAACTTTTTCTGTACCCTCCGCCTCAATGCAGGCTTCCCATAGCTCACGGAGTACGTTCAGCCCTTGGTCGATGGTGCTCTCACCCCTAACGAGGGGGAACCCACGAGGGAGATAATGCTCTCCGTCTTCGACGGTACTGACAGACCTAAAGCCATGCCAGATAATAGTAGCGGCTTCCTCCGCTGTTACCCCGTGGAGTTGGTTAAGCCCACCGGGCATCATCATCCTAAATAGAGGGCTAAAGTTAAATGTGATGTTCCTTTCAAACTTACCGATGCTTACTTCCCAACTCATTGTTTCCTCTCTGTTGTGAAGACAACCTAACCGGCTAGGGCTAGGTTGTCAAGGATTAATTATCGAACAGCGTCGAACTGCGCTTCCGTAGGGTTCTTAACCCCGTGGTAGACAAGCCCGATGTTACGCTCCCCTAGGATAGCTGGCATGTCGCTGTCGTTACCATCTACGTAACCGGCTGCGATACGCTCGTCAAGGGTAGGAAAGATACGGCTGTTAGGCCCGTCAATCTGACGGTCAAACTTGCCACCGTAGGAGTAAGTAACCCGGAAGTTACTAGGGATATCCAGACCCTTGAACATAGGGAAGCTCTTAGTGTAAGCGTAGAACAGGATATCCGGGTGACGCTTGATAACCTCCAACCAAGCCTTGACGTACCACTTCTTAAAGAAGTCTCCGCTATCGTGCAACCGGATAACGGCGACCGTTCGTGATACACTCTTAACCGCTCCATCCAGAATGTCAACCACACCGTCTAGTCCACTAGTGGCGTAGGTAGTGAGTAGAAGCTGGTGGTTATCAATACGGACACGCTTGCTACCCTTGAACAGAAACGTACCTTGCCTAGCGTAGCAGAGTGCAAGGCAAGCATCTGCACCGGGACAAGTAATGTAAGACTTGCCCTCTACCTCGTACCCACCGGCTGGCAGGTTAAAGCTAACCACGCGGTAAGCCTTGGGTCGTGGCACGAAACCATTAAGGCTACCGTGCTCTGCTAGGTGAGCCTTCACCTTGCCAGAGGTCTTACGCAGCTTGCTGTTACCGTCACTAATCTTAATCTTAGCCATCGTTCTCTCCGTTGTTGTGTAGACAGTATAACCGATTGATTCAGTCTGTCAAGTTGTTTGTTTATGCCCCTGCCACTAGTGTAGCAAAGAACAGGAATAGTACGAACAAGGTAAAGATAATACCTACTAGATGACGTACAGTAAACTTAAGTAGCTCAAAGGCTCCTAGCAATAGAGCCAGACCAATGAAGATACCAAGTAGAGCTTCCATCGTTTCCCCCTCGTTGTGAATAGAATATAACCGATTGTGCTTGAGTGTCAAGCAAATGGTTTAACTTTTACCCTAGTGGAGATAGATTCACGATAATGGAGTTTCGTCCGTTCGTGGACCCCTATATTGGGGTATTTGTTTTATCTCCCCTAGGGTAAAAGTAACATATTCAACCTAGGCACGGGTGTCAAACTTAAAGCTCAACTGCTTACTAGCACGGTGCTTTCTATGCGCTCGGTCGAACGCCTTGCACTTTTCCGAGAACTTACGGAAGTTCCCTCCGCTGCTATGGTCGATACAGAGAGCGCCAGCAGGCGTTACCCCGATGAACCTGCTCCGCTTGTCAAACCAAGCGAGCTTAATCCATTGACCACGGCGAGGATTACGAGAAGGCAGCGACCCGTCTGCAAAGGTTAGGAGGCTACGGCTATCCACGAACGAGGTAACTTGGAACTTACGGTGCATTGTCTCTCCCTTGTTGTACTTTCAACTTATCTGGTTTGGTTAGGGTTGTCAAGTGCAAATAGAAAAGAATGTTGGGTAGGTGTCAAGGGACCATAGCAACCTGCTTGACTTCAGGCCACAACACAACAGAGAACAACTGCTATGGTCCAGGGTGCTACCCACACCCTATGTAAAGTAACAATGTAGCATTAATGGCTCGCAACCAAGGGCCTTCCTCTTTTAATCTTATTGCGAGTAAGACTAAAGAGTAAGAAAGAGTGTTCCAACTTCCCGGATATACCGTCAGTAGCCTCGAAACTACCGCCTCTCTCTCCATTGTTGTCTACACCTTAACCGACTCAAAGGAGACTGTCAAGGATTTTCTCACAAGGCCCGTGCCCTTACGACAACTCCAGAGGCTCACCCGACCGGCGACTCGAACAACCGTAGTATAGTATAACTATACCAGTGTGCCATTGCGTCAAGTGTCATGAAATCACCCCGGAGACCCGAACTCCGGTGACCTTGTGAAACTATTATAACATAATCCTTTATATCTGTCAAGCAGAAAGATACAACAGAGGGCTGGACTTTGTTCACCAAGGACATAGTACACTGTGCCCCCTGTTGTATCTGTAACTTAACCTAAACTTTCTTACCTGTCAAGCAAATTCCTTTGTCTTTTTCTTATCGAGCAACATACTTATAGTGTTATACTTGACTTTTCCGGGGATTGCGTCTGACCCCCCTCTGTTTTTTAGCCCCTTTCGTTACTGTAATGTAACGCTTGGGGCTTTACTTGTCAATAGACCGGAGAGAATGATTTAGTGTTTCCCACTCTCTCCCACTATCTACCACCCTATCCCACTAGGGATTAAAGGTTATGGCAGCGTACTACCGTGTACTGGTCGATAGCTTCCATCATCTTACGGATTGCGGTCTTAATCTTTACCTGTAAGAAGATTTCCTTATCTCTGTCGAGGTTAGGAAGTCCCTTAGCGTTTACTGTACCTAGCCCTTCCTGCTGGGCTACGTCAAGGGCAAACTGAAGCTCCTTCAGTGATGCATCCAACTCACCAGCGTACAACTGTGTAAGACCCTTCATTGTTTCTCCCCTCTGTGTGTTCTTATCTTATCTGGTTTGGGTTTAGCTGTCAAGCCATTCGTCAAAGGTTTTTGGTTCCCATCCCATAGAGGTTACTGCCTCTACATAGATAATATATCTTTCCCATAGTGTTCCCATGTCTCTCCCCCTTGTTGTGTTTGTAACTTAACGGGTTTGGATTATTCTGTCAAGTCCTGATTATTAAGGTCTACTCCGTGGTGTAGTAGAGCATCATTAAGCCAGAGACGTAGCCGTGGCCCCATGTCTGGTCCATCATATCCATCCTCCCAATCGGGAGTGTCAATCTCAATAACTACTGCGCCGTCTAGTTCCCCCTTAACTACTCTAATCTCTAGTGGTCCTTCGGGAGTCTCCACTTCCATATCAAGTAGTACATCGTTCATTGTTCTCTCCTCTTTGCTGTGTTCACTACTTAACGGGTTGCTGGTTCGTTGTCAAGCCTTTTGTGAATACCCTTCTTTACCAAGGGTGTAAGTTGTTTGGCTTCCCTCGATATTATCTGCGATAAGAATATAAGTTTCACCATCGTCGCCACGGTACACTGTGATGTTCCAACCATTATTATATGCAATAATATCAATATGGTCGGAATCTGGGTAGCCATTCTCTACGATAAGGTCATTCATGTTCTCGCTCCGTCGTTGTGTCTACAATGTATCAGAATGGAATGTCGTTGTCAAGGTATTTATTTTCTCTCTCTCGGATAATTCTATCATTCTCCGCCTTAATCTTTTCTCTCTCCTCCGGAGAAAGCGCTTCCCACTCCCTAATCATTTCTTCTTCATACATCTCGTATTCACACTGGCCGCATGGAGCGTCGAACATACCGCATGGACTACTAGTCTTAACGTGGGGGTGAGTAGGACAGCGACGTGCATCGCCCGACCCTTCCCAGTACCAGTGGTCCTTATGTGCTTCGCTCATGTTCCCTCCGCTGTTGTGTTCACTACTTAACGGGTTTGGTTTAGTCTGTCAAGCATTTCTTTAACTTCTGCATAGGAGGGGACTCCAGCCCCGTCGTCATGCCACGGGCTTCCTTCATTAAGGCATGTGCCGTGCTCGTCATAAAAGTCATAAAACCTATCGTCGTCGTCCTCGGGCTCCTTGCCTTGCCAGCATAGTTCTACGTCGATGGTGTTGCCACCGATTTTATATTGTGCGACCACTTCACTGTGTAGTTTACTCATCGCTCTCTCCTCTGTTGTGTCTACAACTTATCAGAATGGAATGTCGTTGTCAAGTATTTCCTTTTGCTTCCTCAAACACTTGGTGCGCTCGCTCAAATAGTTCATTAACATCTGCGATTTCAAGGTCCATTGACCTTGCCACTTCTTCAATGGCTAGGCTCTCATTGGCTGCAACTAGTTCACATAGAAGGCGAGCAAACTGAATCTCGTTGTTATACCACATCTGTTCCCTCTGTTGTTGTGTTCACTACTTAACTGGTTCGGGTTTAGCTGTCAAATTTAAATGTCAACTACGACTTCCTCTGCCCACACTCGCACCCCTCTCGCGTTGCGCCTCTCGCGGGTCACAAGCACGCACCTCCATCCGGAGGATGGTTCACCTACAACGATGCGCTCGCCGGGGTCGGTCCCCCACCACCAGAGACCGTCCGCCCCGTCAAAGGGGACGCCCGCCACCAGCCGTGGCGAGATACCTGCTGTGAGGGCTGCCTTCCTTGCCTGTTCGTCTGTAAGCACTCTCACCTCTTTGTTGTGTTCACTACTTAACTGGTTCGGGTTTAGCTGTCAAGGCTACCACCAAGAATCATACTCGATGGTATAGCCGTCAATAAGACACTCCCTTGCCTTTTCGATAAACAAAGCAGTATCAAGGTCATCGTCAGGATGCGAAGCACCCCAGAAGAACCCCGTTGCCGTCGCGAGGCTCTTATATTCCCTCTCTAGCTTATCAAGGTCTTCCTCGTCAAGCTCGACGGGAATACAGTTAAACACATCTGTGCCTCCCTTACTACGGTACAGGTCTTCCATCCAGCCCTGGAGATTAGCGTGCTTACGCCAGTAAGCAATCTCGTGCTTCTCGTCACCCTTGGTTGCAAATGCGTACTGGTCAAGTCCCATGTTGTTTCTCCCTTGTTGTGTCTACAGCTTATCGTGCTTGGTTTGGTCTGTCAACTAAGTTCCGATAACATCAACCATCTTCAATAAATAGTCTAAATTCCACAGAGCCTCACGAGCAAGGTGGCAGGTTGTATCAGAGAAACTGATTTCATGCTCCTCGCCCTCATCATCTGTGAAAGAAAGGATAACCCGCTCATAATAAGGGTCTTCGCCCATTTCATCGGCTGAGCCAAAGGTATCGCCCACGCCGTAACAATCAATATAGCTCAACTGCCCATTGTTATCAGCCCTACGGGTAAATCTAATGAACTCTACCATTTCTTCGACTGTAAGACGCATCGTTGCTCCCCTGTTGTGACTATAATATAGCATGGGTATTCTAGGTTGTCAAGTATTACTTCTTTCGTAGGACTCGTGCAATCCGCACAGTTCCGTCATAGTGTGTATAGAAAACAATATCATAAGTCATTGTTTCCCTCTCGTTGTGAATGATTCTTAACTGTTTAGTGTCAGGCTGTCAAGTGCAGCGCCGTAACCAATCTTACGCCCGTCAGAATAATAAACCCACGCACCTCGGTCATATCCCTTGTACTTAAATTCTCCCACTGGAGTGTCGTAGATGGAGGGTACAGCTTTCGCTTGGTCCTGCCAAGCGGGATACCAGCGGTCGCCGCAGCAGTCGCAGTCCTCGCCAGTGTAACACCCATTAAAGTAAATACCAACTTGCTTCGCTCGGACATTAGCCTCGTCGGCGTGCGCAGCCTCAATAACTACGTGACAATGCACGCGGTCATCCTCTACAAGAAAACCGCCGCTATTGTTTTGGTCGAAGTGAAAGAATGGCATGTTGTCTCCCTCTCGTTGTGACTGTAGCTTAACTCTCTCGCTTGAACCTGTCAAGGAAAGAGTCACCAAATTCAATGGCCTTGAGCACCGCTAGGCCCTCCTCGTTAGTGCCCTCGTGGAGAGCAATAACCATCTTAATGATTTTAAGGGGAACCCAGCCGTAGACAGTTTCGGTTGGCCTCTCAGCATCCTCGGCCCACTCCATAAGGAGTTCTTCCCTCTCGGAAGGGAATCCTACCTCGGCAGCAGACCACGGGCCTGTGCTGTTACGAGGCTCGCAGTAGCAGCCTTCACGAGCCTGAACGCTCATGCTGAAACCATCGTTGCACTGAATACGTGGAAAGAAAACACCGTCGAACATCGTCAACCTCCGTTGTTGTGTGAGTAGTCTATCGTATCTGGTTTAGTCTGTCAAGTCTTATGCGAATATATCTTTGTTGCCGTATCGAAGTTGGTTGCCTTCGACAAGGATAACATCATTACTACGGGCTCCTGTTTCCTCGTCACTATCCTCAAAGTCTGCTCGTTCTACTACGTCTGCAATAGAGTATTCAGCCGACCAGATAGGTTGGGTCACAAACAATACTTGCCCATCATCATCGTAACCCTCAAGAATATCAATTAGCTCTCGGACAGTCATGTTCTCTCCTGTTGTGCAAACAACTTATCGTGTTTTGGTCTACTTGTCAAACGAAAGGATGCGAGGGTATCGCTTCCCTTCCCCAAGCATCACATCCATCTCAACGCAGTCAGCCTTAAAGATTGGCTCCTTTGTCTTTGCATTAACAAAGGTATCGTAGATGTAAGGGTTGTAAGTGATTTTTTCGTCGCTAAAGTCCGCGTCGGAGACGACGTAGAGCGCGAGGTCGCTGTTAGCGATGCGCCCTCTCACAAAGGCATGAACATTTTTCTTACCCTCTCGCCTAACTCGATCACGTCCAGCAGGCTGGACGGCGAACTTTACGTCGGTAAGAGTAATACCGTGTGAGTGTGAGATAACGCGCCCCTTGTTAGGCCCCTCAAGTGCCCTAACACTAAAGAGGTGCTTATGAAGGTTCCAGTAAACTTCGACTCGCATGTTGTCAGTCATGTTCTCTCCTGTTGTGCAACTATCTTATCGTGTTTGGTTTAGTCTGTCAATGAATATAGAGGCTTACCCTAACTTGCCTATGCAATTGCCAAGGGTTGTCGTGCCATTCGCCAACATCGTGACCGGCTTGGTGTTCCGGGTAATCGTAACACGCTTCTACAATAAGATAATCTTCCTCGTCATGGTTCTCCTCCAAGTCCTTATACAGAGCAATAAGGTCCTCGTACATAGTGGAGTACCACTTAACATAATCGACATGCCATAGTGTGCCCTCGTCGCGAGTATCGTGATACTCGCCAAAGTAACGTAGGATAGTCGCACGGGACTCTGGTGAAAGATTCTCAACTACATTTGGCTTGGCCGCAAAGGCCACTTCTGATCGGATGCCCATTGTTATCTCCTGTTGTGATTGTAGTGTAACTGCTCTATTCTTCGTCGTCAAGCAAAGATATTAGAGTTCCCTCTTGATACTCAAGTTCGTCAGGTTCAACGGGGCAAATTTCGCCTGCATAGCGATTACCCCAGCGGGTAAACCTAAACCTTCCAACGAAAGATTCTGGATGTACCTCCTTAACATACATAAACTTGCACAGTGCCTTGGCACATTCCTGCTCTGTGCCCTCCAGTTTAGTAACGACCTCGCCTGTATCGTAGTCGAGAATGTAAAGCATGTACCGCACTGTCGTCTCCGCTGTTGTGATTGTAGCTTAACGTGCTTGGACTAGCATGTCAAGAAAAGAATACCCATGCCTCTTTGCCGTCTGCCGGTTGCTTCTTCTTGTCAGCCAGCAGCAACCTAATGTTGTTTACTGCGTCCTGTGAGAAGCCACCGACATTCCATTCCTTAATATCGCCGGGACCAACATCATAATAGCCGTAGTTAGGTCCAGACTTCCAGTTATAGATGGTGGCGATGCTACCGTCTTCAAACAGGATATTCCACTCCCAATCTACCTTATGACCGTCTCCGTCGTGTGGTCGTCCGAACAGTTCAACCAAGTCTTTATAGTCCGCCTTAATATAACCTTGGCGGTGACTACCATTAGTATCAATCTGTTCGTCTTGGTGTGTTACAAACTTCATTGTTTCTCTCCTTGTTGTGTTTGTAACTTAACGGATTACTCGGATGTTGTCAACTACTTGCCCATCCAAAGAAGAAGTATCTTCCTCCTCCAAGGTCGAAACAACCGGCTGGACCCCACTTATTGTCGATTCGGGAATCGCAGTCATCAATAAGTTTATCGGCATATTCATGCGGCTCTAGCCCTTCCTTCAAAGTAATGACATTAAAGCTATCCTTCTCGGCGATAGTTCCGGTGTAGCCACGATGACCATATTCATAGAGAGCTTCTTCGCGAGCATTAACAAAAGCATCACGGGCACTAATACCCGTCGCAGTAATCATAAAGACATCAGCACCCATTCTTAACTCCTATTCGGCTCTACAATCAACTGGAAAAGTGTATCAATAATGTCCTCGTCGGACCACCCTGCGATAATCTTTAGGAACTCTAGCTGTCCTGGGACTCCCTCATTGTTGCTATTGGACGCCATTGAACTTGCCGCTTCATGGACAATCTCATCCAAGTCATCTGGTTCAATATTATTTTGTTCACACCACTCAAGTGCATCCATTCCTAACTCCTGACTCTTCTAAATCTTAACTGGTCTAGGTTATGCTGTCAAGCCATGTTTATCGCAAAGCATTGCGAAGAAAGTCAATCCTCTCGAAAGACCCAGCCATCGCGGAGTACCAGCCCCTCATGTAGTGAGGGTTGAATGGGCAAGACGGATTCTCAATACGCCAGTAGTCAGCCTTGCCCATTCGGTAAGCAATAATATCTTTGTTCATGCTGCCTCCTTTGTACCTCCAGTGTAACCAGAGGCACCAGTAAAGTCAAGTAGATATTCACTCGCAACCTTCGCGAGCTTCGCAGCCTTCATAAAGGCAGATGGGTCGTTCCTCAAAACATCCTTCCAGCCTGCAATGTAGCTCGCATGGTTAGCAGTAAGGTCGTCTCGCTCGATACCCATTTGGGCACAGAGGAAAGCAGAGCCCATCTCGGCAACAAGCTCCTCAAAGGCATAGTCTGTTGCATTACTAATGTTAATGTTCCGGTTGAGTCGGCTCTTGTGTCCGGTGCTATGAATAGCCTCGTGCAGCATGGTCGCCCAGTAAGACTCTACGTCCTTGAACTGGCCGGGGTTAGGCATGTTTACTTCATCCTCGGTTGGCTTGTAGCACGCTCTGTTGAAGCCATGTACCACGTTGACGCCATAGGTGTCAATAAGAGCCTGACAGTTTTCAAAGTTAACTGATGCGTCTACCTCGGGAAAGGTAGGTAGGTCCGGCACTCCTTCTACCTGCTGTGCATTATAGACACGGAAGTAGCGAAGCAATGGAATGGTCTGCGTGACGTTTCCGCTATCGTCCTTCTTCTCAATGAACTTCCAGAATACGATGGGAGAGGACTTTTCTCCCTTCTTAATCTTAAAGCCTGCCTTGTTGGCCTGTGAGAATGTCATCCAACGTGGGTCACTATGCCCGCTCATCCATAGGAGCGGGACGTTAACCCCACGGTAGAATCTGCCCTTATCAGGCTCCATAGAGAACATGTTGTAAGGAAGGCTGTAGCCTCCCTGCCAAGGCTTTGCCCAAGGCACTACCCCGTTGTCAAGAGCCTCAACAATACGGTCAGTAACAATCTGGTACACTTTCTTAGACATCGCAAACCTCCTCGGTTCGTACTCAAAACTTATCGTATGTCTTTCAATTTGTCAATGGAAAACATGAAGAGGCATGTGGCTGTCGCCCTTACCATAAGGCGGACCTTCGCGAGTTACAGGGTTAGGAGACTACATCCTGCCTAATTCCTTCAGTTAGCCATACATGCGCTGTAGTAACGATGTATGCAGCTTCTTTGTTACTCTCGCTCACAGCCACATGCCGTCTCTGCTAAGCGTCCCTAGCAGCCTCATGTGAAAACAATCTATCGTGCTTTGCTCTATGTGTCAAGCACTTTGTTCAATCAATACAAACTTTCTTGGTGCAAATGCCATCCTCGATGCACTGTTGCCCGCTGCGACCGTATTCATAATCCACGCAGCACATGACTTCTACTTCTTTCTTTTCGCAGAAACGCAGCTTTACGCTTTCATAAACCATTATGGCTACCGCGAAACCTATCACTAGTGCTGGTATGGCATCTCCCGTTCGCTCTGTGACGCCTTTGTATACTCCATATATACACCAGCATATCAGTCCTGTCAAGTACAAAAAACCATATGCTGCCATAATGAAGTCTAGGATTGCGAAAATCATTGACAAGCCCTATCCCAGCACTTGTTGAGCACGGTGCCTCGCGCTAGACCTCCCCATTCGTTCTTAATCCAACATAGTGTAAAATTTGTACGGTCCTTACAGTCAGCTTTCGCGGAACAAGACGCCGCCATGTCCGTCCAATTAGGCTTGCTTGGATACGCGAGCTTAAGATCGGTCCTAACGCATTCCCAAAACTTATCCTTTCTTGTGGAAACAGTTGAGCCTTGACTTGAATTGCTCGGACTTTTTACTGCCCTAAGTTCGATTTCTTTTTTCTTAACTCGCTCGTTAGCAACATTAAGCTCAACTTGCTTAGATTCAACACGCTTGTTTGCGCTGTCAAGTGCTGCTTGCTTAGACTTAACACGCTTGTTTGCGTTGTCAAGTTCAGCTTGCTTTTCTTCTAGCAGCTTTAGCGCAGCGTCCTTTTCCGCCACAAGCTTAGAGAAAGTATCTTTGGAGGACTTTCTAATATCTGCGATCTGCTCTGTGAGCGTTTCGTTTTCATTCATGGTTTCAATGAGCTTACCATTATACCATTCCACGCCATGTGTCAAGCCAAAGTAGGCGACATTTGCAACAAGGATATGGAAGCCGATCTTACTAATCGTCTCCACAACCCAGTTTGCAGTACCAGAAACAGCGTTCTTGGCACCTGTTGCGGCTCGCTCAACAAACGTCAGGAACCTATCGAAGCGAGAATAGCTCTGGGTGTTCTTCTCGACTTGGACTCTAACCCAATCTTCAATGAACTCACGGTCTTCCTCTGGAAGATAAGAGAAGATGTTTGAACGCATGTTTCTCTCCACGATTGGAGCATATACTGTCGTTGGATATCTGTCAAAGAAAAAGTCAGAACAGTTCTGGTCTGCTTCGTAGACGGATCTAGTCTCCACAGAATCAGATAACGGGCTGTTCTACCTCCGGTCCTAGGCGGACACGCCAGCTTTATTTATGTGGTGACTAAACCACTTCTTCATCCGGTCATTCGCCACACCGGACTAGCTACTAGTCTAGTAGCACGTCTCTCTCTATGTGAAGACAACCTAACCTACACTGGCTAGGTTGTCAAGCAAATATTCTAAAAGTTGTCAGAGGACACAAAGCCCATCGTTTGGCGCTTTAGGTTCTCTAGGTAAGAATCAAAGTCCTCATCGCTAAGGCTTTCAAATTCGTCTTCTTCCTCGTCACTCTCCTCAAGTGTGGAGTAGGAGTTCCGTACCTCGTCAAGATTAACAACCTCGGCATCGGCTTCTGGAGATTCCTCATCAGAGTCATGCTCAAGGTAATCATCTAGGTCGTCGTTGTCAACAACCTCTGAAACCTCTTGTGGCTCTGTTGGCTCCTCTGGGGGAGAGTCGTCCGCAACATCCTCTGGTTCGATGCCAGCGAGGGCGTTGTAGACTTCTGGACTAATCACATAAGCGATAACCTTCTTATGCTTTGTCACAGCTACAATGTTCTCGTTATCAAGGTCGCCAATAACCTCGGTCAGATTAACACGCATGTTAGTGGCGGAAACATTCTGAATGTTGCGAACGGTCATGTTAGACTCCTTCTAGCTTACTTGCTCTAATCAGTCAAGTGTCTGGTTAAGAAAATCACGAAGTGCTCGTGCATCACGAAGCGTCATACTAATAGTAGTATCGTCAATACGCCAATCATTAGAGAGCGTTGTAATTGCAAGGCGGTTAATACCGGCCTTCTTTGCAATATCATTACGACGCACGCTGAACGTAGCGTGACGAGTGTTCTTGGTCTTCTCAAACTTCATTGTTGTTTCTCCTTTGCCCTTTGGCATTTGCAATGTAACTCATTCACTCAAGCTGTCAAATTCTTTTTTTTTGGAATGCTCTCGCTTCGTCATAGTGTGAAGGATTGTCCTTCACTGTTTGCAGCATAACCTACCCAAACGAGAGTGTCAAGTGGATTTAGCCGAGAATTTCCATAACAAGATCGTCGCCGCTACAAACCCTACAAGGCTTGAGGCTATCGGCATTTTCCTCAACCCATTGCTCATCAAGTTCAACGGTCTCGGTATCCTTGATTGCCCTCACATACCGACAATCATGCTTATGAATCTTCCCACCTCCTCGCTTTGAGCGAGTAACAGAAGTCCCAACTAAGTCAATAAAAATTTGACGGATCATTTCCTTAGTATAGTCAGAAGTCCTCTTCGTCTGAACAATATCGTGGAAGGTGTACTTTGCCTCGCGGGCTAACTTCACCTTCTTCATTAGGCGGTATTCGTTGATTTCCTTCCACATCCCGATATTCTCCTGCTTTGCGGAGAACTCGGCCCTACGATAATCGGCGATAATTGCGTCTTCGATAGGAAAGAAGTCTACAATCTCGGCATTACCCGCTGCTAGCATCTTGTGCCCAAATAACTCACCATCAACCTTGATGTGACCGATAATTCGACCGTATCGATCATTGTATAGGTTATATTCATTAATGCTCTTCTTGTCAAGAAAAACCTCAAATCTCTCCCCCTCGGAAATAATCTTTTCCGCAGCCGCCGACGCTTGGATTCCCCAGTGCCCAAAGCCCTTCGTGGGATGGCACACCTCGGGAGTATCAAAGCCCATGATCCTGAGCCTAAAGGATTTGTCCTCCACTCTTACTAGAAACGTATCCCCGTCTACAACTCTCACAATCTCACATGGTGTGGGCTCTGTACCTACCGGAGCCACAATTCCGACTTCCTCTGCCTTTTTCTTGCAAAGCTCGATTTCACGACGGAGACTTTCGAGTTTTGAGAGGGGCTTGCCAAGATGCTCCTCAGTAATCCGCTCCGATGCTGCGGTCGTGATGGGTTTAGACCGAAATTGTGCCATTCTTTTCTGATTGGTCGCCTCCAATCTTTTAATATATGCATTGGCACGTCGACCATATGGCGCCATCGCTTCTAAAAGGTCACGAGAATTCATGACCCTTGAAAAGTGCTCGTAGGAAATTCCCGTAAGATCCTCAAATTCCTTGTGAATTTGAGCCCTCATGGTCTTGGTTCTCTTTGTTAGGGTAATGTCTTGCTCCGCTTCTAGCGCCAGCTTTTCTTTCTCAATCTGTTTTGTAAAGTGAGTCTCGTAGAGTGACTTGGACAATAGCAAAGATGCTACGCAAGTAATTACCGAACCAGTAATAACATCAAAAGTAAAAATATCAAGCATTCTGCGTCCCCTCGTCTAAAGAAGCAGGTTTTGTCTATCATCTTCTTCCAAGATAACTCATTCGCTCAAGCTGTCAAGATGCGAGAGGTGGGACTCGAACCCACACTCCTAATGGAACTGGATCCTAAATCCAGCGCGTCTACCAATTCCGCCACACTCGCTAATACTCTATGGGTGACTATCCCAAACTTCAGGATACAAGCTACCCCCATACAAGTATGTTCTAATATACTCTATATATCTTTTAAAGTCCTTATTCTCTTTAACTATCCTATTAACTGTCGGCCAGTCAACTTTATTCCTTTCCTTCGCTTGGATAAAGACTTCACTATCAGCAGGCGTCTCGGAGTTCAGGATTATAACCCCAATACCATGTAGCCCGCAAAGCATTCTTAGTTCCTCTTCGACTGCTGGGCTGTACCCTTGCGCTACAAGGTAGCCATAGTTCGCCCAAGCAGAATTAGAAACCGCTTGAAAGAAGCTTTCTCTGACGTTTCCGCTTGTAAGAAACTTCTTAACCTCAAACGACCACAGCCTTATGGTACTATCTCCACTACCTTTAACAAGGTCTTTAAGACTTGAATCCCATTCTCTATCCAAGACCTCAAGTGACACAACATCTGGATGTAGCCAGTGATTAGCTCCGCTACCCCTTGTGTTTGAAGAAGTCTTTTCGTCAATCCTTTTAGAGTATAGGCAACGATCGGATGCCAAATACTCTCCCAATATAGGGTATAGATCGTGCTCTGTCAAGCTTTTCTTTGCTCGTTTTTCTTGTCGAGGCGCTTCCTCTGGTGTTTCACCCTCAAACACCGCCTTTAGCGACTGCTCGGCTACTCTATCGCTATCATCCTCATACCAAAAGCGCATAGGCGATGGCTTACGTCTTACCATAATGTTTGGGTCTTTTAGTGAAAAGGAAGCATTCCTGCTTGAGATTTCTGCTGCTATTTGGTTTATCATATCTGCATCGCTAGAGAACCTAGGGTTTTGTCTCTTTTCTGCATAGCATTCAGGATATTCCTCCACCAGTATAGCAGCAATTTCTCTAGCCTTCAGCGCTAGTCCTGGCCTGGCCTTTAGAACAGCTACGACTCTTGAAAGTTGTGACAATTTCCGCTCCTTCCCGCAATGGCTTATTGTTCGTTGCCCACTACCATGACATATTCTTCGACGATATCATCGGTCGATAAGTCATTGAGCTTAGCACGCATCTCAAACTGTACCCATCCAATTAGGTTTGGAATATCCCAGTTGTCTACATCTTCAATAATGGCATCAATCATTTCTTCTCGCGTCATGACTACTCCATGTCGTAAAGTGGCACGCCCTAGAGGACTCGAACCTCTGACCCTCGGTTTAGAAGACCGATGCTCTATCCAACTGAGCTAAGGGCGCTGATGTTGTCTCAAATATAATCTTTCCACACATCAGTGTCAAGGCTTATTGATGCAAGATACTGATGATAAGTCAGGGGCTTTGGTTCTCTTCGCAGTTTCATGCTGGCTTCTTCTGGTGTCCTGTTGCCCTTCTTTTGGTTACAGGAGAAGCAAGAGAGCACCACGTTGTTCCAGCGTATAACACCGCCTCTGGACTTTGGCAACACATGGTCTAGTGTGCTCTCCTTCTTGCTAACCTTCTTCCCGCAATATTGGCAACACCCCCCATCACGAATGTAAACATTCTTACGGTCACAGGATAGTTGCCCTGCTCTCTTGGCTACTCTATTCAGTACGACAACGGATGGCAAGTGAAAGGTGCAGTGAGCAGAATTAATCTTTCTTTTATGACTTTCCAGAATTGTTGCTTTGCCCATGAGAGAATACACTAATGCCTCGATAGAAGGCACAACGCCCACGGGACGGTATGTAGCATCAAGCTTTAGCGCTTGGAAACTCTGGACAAGCATATCGTCGCTCCCTGTCATGCTGTAATTATAGCACGCTAGATAAAAATGTCAAGTATTCAAAGGCCAGTATCAATGCTATCGAAACTATCATACGCTTCTAGCATCTCTTCGTGGCTCCTGATCTGTCGTAGCCGGCGTTCAAAGCGCTCAACAAGTTCATGAGTTGGCTCCATCAAGGCGTGGCCAATATAAGCTAAGATAGTTTCAATCTCACTTTTCGTCAGACCAACTTGATACCGGTGTTCTAAATTACTCATCGCTCGCCCCTCAACAGGAAAGCTCTACTTCAAGGCTCATTCCGCTTGGAAGGTCAACTGATGCGTTGCAAGAGGGCCAGAAAGCGTCCTGGTGCTCCTTGCAGAAACCAAGGGTAAAACCCATTGAAAAATTGAGATCGACTCGGCCTCGCTTGTAGTCGTACTGGATCAGGTCGTAATCAACGACACTGTATTCAAACCAGTTCTCTCGTAGTTCTTCATCGAGAGCATCGCGCAATTCATCTTGGTATTCCTCGGTTTCAAGCGCATCCTCGCCGTGCTCCTCTTTGTATTCAGACTCAAAGCTGCAAACAGCATCGGACTCTAGGAGTTCCTTTACTGTCACGTCCTCCTTGTCGAAAAAGGGGGTATCAAGCAGAAAAGCGCAAACACTGTCAATAAAGTCAGTCTTTCGCATGGCGTCATCAAGATACTCGCCTGTGTAGTGCATAACCTCGGCAAAGTCACTGATCGTGAAAGTGATCTCGTGATCGTCGGGCAAGTTGTTCTTCTCAAGTTCAGCAAGAAAGCTCTTAAAATCCATCGTTAACTCCTAAATGGTGATTGTTTGTACTTTGTCAGCGCCGTATTCAGACACCAGATTATTCCAACGAGTAGGGCTCACTAACCTATACTTGTCGAAATGTCGAGCAACAGCAAGTTGTTTAGCCCAGCCACCAAGCCAACTACGCGGCTTTTCAGTGTAAGCTACGCCATCTATAACAATATATTCACACACCCTATTCATCTCGGCCCGTCCCTACCATTAAAGGCAACAGTAGCAATGCCGAAATTAATATAACAAAACCAATTTCCATAGCTACCCATTGTCATCCTCAAGAAAATCAGTGTGCAGGCCCAATAGATCGCAGACAGCCTCTAGGTGTGTCACCAATTCGTTGAAGTCAGGCTCGTCCAACATCTCGTTCCTAATCACTGTGTCAAAGATAGTATCCACAGCACTCTGGCAGTTTTTGGTTGCCAATGACATACTCATAGCCCAAAGAGTCATTGCTGCTTGTTCGTTGCTCATCTTCACTCCCTCGCTGTGTCCTCAACATAGCATTGGTTGTTTCGTTTGTCAAGTAAGCTGGGGTGGTAGGACTCGAACCCACGGTAGCTGGTGCCAAAAACCAGCGCCTTACCAACTTGGCCACACCCCAATAATGTAGGTTGGCACACTTTAACCGGTGTGCCAGCG
>Ga0070746_10000998_pt1 | contig 16951 bp, 28 predicted proteins | sample VirMetDEL_Mar_21_FD_77016 | JGI IMG/M metagenome (GOLD analysis project Ga0070746, IMG submission 77016) | Aqueous microbial communities from the Delaware River and Bay under freshwater to marine salinity gradient to study organic matter... | ecosystem: Environmental > Aquatic > Marine >... | reverse complement strand
CAATTACTTAAAGAGATAGACAAAGCGGAACGCAAGGCAGAAAAGACGGGCATTCCCGCGCTATTTAGGTTAAATGGCACAAGTGATATTGACTGGCGGTATATAATAGAACAGCGTCCTAATAGTCAATTTTATGATTACACTAAGATTTTAAGTCTAATTAGAAAGAATGCGTTAAAGAATTATTCGTTAACATTTAGCGGATCAATGTATTCTAAAGCTTCAAAATCTGCCCTATCCAAAGCAGTTAAACAAGGTTATAATGTCGCGGTGGCTTATAATACGAAAGGATTATCTAGCGATAATATAGCCATCCCGAATAGCCTTGCAGACTTCGACAAGAGCGATTTAAGGCCATTAGATAGTAAAGGCGCTATAGGCGCACTTAAGCGCAAGGGGAGTAACAAAGCCCAAAGAGCTGCGGAGAATTATAAAAGCTTCTTTGTTACTAAAGACAATGAGAAAGAGTTTAATAATATAATAGCGAAGGGATAAGACAATGAAGACTACAAGAATGGAGTTGAACAGTGATGGCACTGAACAAGTTTTAGCACTAGTCACGCCAGACGGCGAAGATTGGGGAGTATTCATCACTGATAGCGACGGCGTAAACCATATCAGATATTATAGTACTTGCCAGCATATGCACCACAACGGATCGTTAACGGTATCTAAGAAGGTGCGCGATGAATTTGGTATAACTCGCACATATGCTATAAAATAGTCAGCTAGCAGGCATCTGAGGCGGTGCCTGCAATGGTGATTATTTGCCACAACTTAAAAGGATGACAGAGATGAAATATATTGTTGAAACTGAAATGATTTTTGGCTGGGAAAACTGTTGGTTTGAGGATGACGAGAGGCCAACAACGTTCAATAGTATCCGTGAAGCACAAGCAGCGATTGATGAGCTAGTTGACGATATAAAATATGCTGTTGAGCTAGGCCATATGCAGGAAGATCTAGGAACTTATAGGATTGTAGAGAAATGAACACATCAACTAGAACAGAAATTATAGAATATCTCGAGTGCTTCCTTGATCGATGGGATGCTGCACAGATAACCGGAACTATTGACGAGATGTCAATGGAATATTGGAGATACTTAGACGATCACAATCTGCCTCAATGGTCAGCCGATGAACTTCTGTGCGACCTGTTAAATGCGGAGGTTTAAAATGAAAGACTTATATGGTTGGGATGTACTGGAGCAGGTAGCTATATTCAGCCTTAGCGTAGACTTTAATGCAGGCAATGTTTTGAAGGATACTATTGATGGCCAGTCAGGAATGATGCTGCTGTTAGTTGAAAACGCGATAGCTTTCTGTAAGCAGTACAGTGCAGAAGATGTCTGGGAAGATAAGGACTGGTATGATGTTAGTGATGACTGGTTTGAAACTAAAATAGCGCCTGAATTGTATGAGGTCTAAGATGAAACTAAAAAAAGAAGACGAAGAGCTGTTACACTTGACAACTGCAATATTTATAATCATAATCTCAACTGTACTAATGATTGACCTACTGTGATGGTGATTTCGATGGAGAAACAAAGCAGAGAAGCAAGGCAGAAACGCCGAAACCTGACAGCAAAACACGCTAGAAAGTTTGTGAAGGCGCAGCGTTTTGATGATAAGAAGTCTAAAGCGAAAGCTGGATACATAAAACACAAAGGGGAGTTCTGATGAATAAAACAAAGATAAGCGCCTGCGTAGGGTATGAAGGTGAGCAGTATTGGATAGAGGGTGTCTATGATGAAGACGATAGATCGCTAGAACTAACCTATGCTGACATCGACGGTGTGACAAACTTGGTCGAGAGTCTAGGCCAAGACGCGATAGAGTTCTTTGAATACGAACTATGGGATAAACTACATAATGCGGAGGAAGTGTAATGAATAATGGAGACAAGCTAGCAGACACTTACGTTACGTCCAAGATCAGGAACGGCCAGACATATAGCTCCGTCGTTGAAGGGTTAACCAAGCGAGAGCACTTTGCAGGGTTGGCTATGCAGGCGGTCATGGCTGACAGAGAGTGGGATATACCTGTAAGCAGAGTGGGCAGGGTCGCAGTCAAGGCAGCAGACGCACTCTTAAAAGCACTGGAGAATAACGATGAATAAGAAAGAAGCACAAAAGCAATACGATGAAGTACAGGCCAAGCTTGTTAAACTGAAAGCGATTATTGATGCGCCAGATAAAACTGACTCTTGGCCGCAAAAGGGCGATAGGGTTTACGGTTTATTAGCGGATGGCTGCATATCCAAATACACTTTTGACGGATGTGATTCTCTATTAGCCTATCTTGCAATGGGCAGTCTTTACAGAACCAGAGCAGAAGCCGAGGCAGCAAGAGATAAGCAACAAGCTACTGTTCGCGTACAAGACAAACTCAAAGAACTGCAAGGTGATTGGGTGGCTGATTGGAATGATCCAAAGCAGAATAGACATTTCGTATTTTATAACCACCATATAGCCAAGTGTTTTGTGAGCTGTAGGACATATAATCAGCATCATAACATATATAGCACCAAAGAAGCTTGCGAGTGGGTACTGGAGAACATGGAAGCTGACGTTAAGCTGATGCTGGGAGTGGAGTGATGAATAACCTAGAATGGATAATCTACGAAGGTGTAAGGAAAGCGCAGGACGGCTCAAGTACCTACCGTGTCTATCCTTCAAGGCACAGTTACGTCTTAGAAGTATGGAAAGGTCAGTCACTAAGAGAGCTGAACAGATTTGACACAGAAGGAACTGCGATGGAGTACGCTGAAACACACGCAAACAGACAGCATAACGACAGGGTTAACATGATTGAAGCTGTTGTAGCACTGTTTATTTTCACTATTTTCACTGTTATACTTTACAGTTGCTCCTAAACGTGCTAAAATATAACTCTATAGTAAACATTAAAGACAAACATTAAAGTAAATTATCATAATGATATACTTTACAGAGGAACTGTTATGACCTTTAGAAAGACACACCAGCCCTGCGAATCCTGCGGTTCAAGCGATGCAAGGTCTATAAATGAGGACGGTTCTAGTTACTGTTTCTCTTGTCAGGAACGTACGCCAGCCATCACAACAGCTAAAGAGGTAACACCTACATCACCTAAACAGATTAAGATACAGGCTGCTACAGGTACATACCAAGCAATTATTAATCGTAGACTAACAAAGGAAACTGCTGAGAAGTATGGAGCACTTGTAAAGGGAGACAAGACAGTCTTTAATTATTACGGTGCAGATTCTATGGAGCCAGTTGCAGTTAAGAACAGAACCGCTGATAAAAAACAATGGACTGAAGGAGACTGGCCGAATACGTTACTGTTCGGACAAAACCTGTTCAGCGAAGGCGGAAAGTACATAACAGTAACTGAGGGCGAGTTCGATGCTATGTCAGTATCGCAGATATTTGACGGTTACCCTGCTGTTTCTGTTAAGAACGGTGCCGGTGCCGCCGCTAAGGACTGTCGGAGGGCTTTTGAGTATCTAAACAGCTTTGAAACGGTTGTTATATGCTTTGATTCCGATGAACCTGGACAGAAAGCGGCGAAAGACGTAGCAGAACTGTTTGGAAACAAGTCTAAGATTGTTAAAATGACGGACTATAAAGACGCTAACGAATACCTAGTAGCTGGGGCTATCGATGCGTTTAAAAAGCAATGGTGGAACGCAGAGTCTTTTAAACCAGACGGTATAGTTTCTATTGGAGACCTTATTGAAGACATAATGATTCCAATTAAACGCAGTAAGATACGGTATCCGTTTGAGAAACTTGACAACCTCCTATATGGTATCAGGGAAGCGGAACTAGTGACTCTCTGTTCAGGCTCTGGTCTGGGTAAGTCAACAATACTACGAGAGATTGCGTTTTCTATGTTGGAACAATCAACAGATCCGATAGGGCTTATGTTTCTTGAAGAGACACCTGAACGTACAGCTAGAGGACTCATTGGGCTTGACATTAACAAACCAATACATCTACCTGACGTTGAATACTTACCAGAAGAAATTACAGAATCTGTAGCGCGTCTAAACTTAAACTCTCGTGTTTACTTATGGGATGCCTTTGGTAGTAACGAGATAGAGCGCGTACTAGGCCGCATGAGGTATTTGGTCAAAGGCTTAGGCTGTAAGTTTATCATACTTGATCACCTGTCTATCCTAGTTTCTGACCAGACTAATGGAGACGAGCGAAAGAGTATTGATATGATAATGACTAAGCTGCGCATGTTTGCACAAGAGCTTCGGATTACGTTGTTGCTCGTGAGCCACCTTAAGCGCCCTGATGGGAAGTCTCTTGAGGATGGTGCAATGACCAGTCTAGGTCAGTTAAGGGGCAGCGCAGCGATAGGACAGCTTTCTGATGCAGTTATCGGAGCAGAGCGTAACAGCCAAGCAGCAGATCCAATAGAGAGGAACACAACCAAACTTAGAGTGCTAAAGAATCGGTTTTCTGGACAAACAGGGCCAGCAGGTGAGTTGTATTACAATGCAGATACTGGTAGACTTACTGAAGTTGATATGGAGGATGCGTTATGAACACCAACAAGGTAATCATTGAAGATGACGACACAAACTACTCAAACTGCTGCGGAGCAGAGATGCCGGACTGGCCTGACAGTGACTTTTGCCCTCAGTGTAAAGAACACAGTGAACCCTTTGAAGAAGGAAAGGACTTATGAGGTGTAAAGCATGTGATGTTGAACTAAGTAACTATGAGAGCACCCTGCGGTGTAGTAATACTAATGAGTTCATAGACCTGTGTACTGTTTGCCTTGCGGAGAGTGATGATGTAAACTATACGGATCGAGCTGACCTAAGATCGTTAGCTGACGTTACAGAAACAAAAGTAGAGAGGTGAACGGTGATGAGCAAGATAGGTCAATACTTTTACGAAACAGTTACGGAGAAGCAGTATGAACAATATAGCTATAGTGGACATCGAAACAGATCTTTCCTGGACACAGATATGGATGGCTGGTATTCACTATCCCGCTCTTGGCAGAAATACTGTGACTTTGAACAAGCAAGAGCTGAGAGAGGAGCTATCAAAAAACAAGACTGACACCATTGTTGGCCACAACCTAATTAGTTTTGACCTGCAGCGTCTGTCTGACATCTGGAAGTTTAACTGGACAGGTGCTGTTGAGGACACCATAGTTCTTGGTCGCCTCTACCATCCTTCTATTGAGGGCGGTCACTCGCTGAAGGCTTGGGCGCAGAGAGCTGGGAAGACTTTGAAGGATGACTTTGCAGTAGAGGACTTCGATAAAGGTGTGTCTCCTGATATGATCTCTTACTGTAAAACCGACTGCGAAGCTACAGCATCGGTACATCAGTACATAAAAAGTCTGTTGAAGGCTGATGGGTTCAGTCAAGAGGCTATAGATCTTGAACACACCGTTGCTTTTTTAATGACTGAACAGGAAAAGAACGGATTCTGTTTTGATTTCGACAGGGCTTGTGCGTTACATGAAGATCATCAACAACGCATGACACAGATTGAAGACACACTCAGAGAACTGTTTAAACCGATTGTTACAGAACGTATATCGGAGAAGACAGGGAAGCGTCTGAAGGATGATGTTCAGGTCTTTAACGTAGGGTCTAGGCAACAAGTAGCAGAGCGTCTGTCGGGGCTTGGCGCAGTCTGGAAAGACAAGACACCTACAGGCAAGCCAGTTGTAGACGAGGGTTCTTTGAAGGCTAACGATCATATACCAGAGGCACGGCTGGTGCTAGAATACATGACGCTACAGAAACGGTTAAGTATGTTGGCATCATGGCTCAATGCTTATGAGAACGATGGTCGCATACACGGAAGCGTCAACCCATGCGGCGCTGTGACTGGAAGGATGACACACAACAGTCCTAACATGGCACAGATCCCATCGGACAAAACGTACCGCGCTTGTTTCATCCCTGCGAAGGGTCGTGTTCTTATTGGTGTTGATGCTTCACAGTTGGAGTTGAGATGTCTAGCACATTATATGAAGGATGAGGAGTACATTAATGAAGTCATCAGTGGAGATATTCACACTACTAACCAACATGCAGCGGGACTTTCGACTAGAGATGCAGCAAAAACTTTCATCTATGCTTTCATCTACGGAGCAGCCAACGCAAGACTCGGATCTATCCTCGGAGGAAATACAAAGGATGGTAAACGAGCTAGAGAGAAACTGCTTCGCAACTTGCCAGCTCTTGGCTCTCTTATCGACAGAGTGCAGCGACTTGCTGATAACGGAAGCGTTCCAGGAATCGACGGTAGGAGACTTAGGATCAGAACAGCACACGCTGCATTGAACACTCTCCTGCAGGGTTGTGGTGCTATCATTATGAAGAAGGCTTTAGTGCTAGCTATGGAGAAGCTGGACAGGAGCCGTTGTAAGTTGGTTGCTAGTGTTCACGATGAGTATCAGTTTGAAGCTGACCCTGACTATGCAAAGGATGTTGGAGAGACTGTAGTGCAGGCTATAATAGATGCTGGCACTGAGCTGGGTATGCGCTGCCCTATGGACGGTGAATATAAAATCGGTAATAGTTGGGCAGAAACACATTAAAGTTTGACAAACAAAACAGAACTGTGTTATACTATACGTATAGTAACAAAGAACAGGAGAGCAGTAGTGGATAATTTAACGAGACTAGAGCTGATATGGTCACAACGCTGTGCAATTAGACAGCAGATGATCCTATCAGATTTCTGGACAGCCTACATAACTAACACAGGAGAACCAGTAAACCCACAGCTACGAGAGTTTTACGATTCAAGGATGGATGTACTTCAGGATGAATCAGATACGATTCAACAACAACTAAACGAGGAAATATAATATGACCGAATTAAAACCATTGACAGTTAAGGGCACTCTTTACTGGGTAGAACGTGACCGCCTTAACAAGTTCAGCAACAAGTACCAGATTGTTCTTGGCAATCTATCTGAGGAGGCTGTTGCAGCCTTTGAAGAACGCGGGATAGTACCTGCTAACAAAGGTAATGACCAAGGATACTTTATTACTTGTAAGTCTAACAATCCAATCCATATCCAGGATGCTGATGGACAACCAATACCAGATGATGTACTTATAGGTAATGGGTCTAAGGCAGTATGCGTAGTTAGTTATTTTGACTGGAGTGTTGGAGAGGGACGCAGCCCTTCCTTGGTACGTTGTAAGGTAACAGAGCTGGTTAAGTACGAGTCAGACATTGATGAAGAGGAAGCCCTATGATCTTAATTGATGGGGACATTGTAGCTTATAAGTGTGCTTACAAGGCTCAAGACGACCGCCCTAAGTATGCAGCTTATACAGCTAGTAGTTATCTCAGTGACCTCATCAGTGATCTTTATGTTAAGCTCAAGGACGAGCCTGACTACTTAGTGTATCTCTCTGGGAGGTCTGAGGGTAACTTTAGACATAAGCACGCAGTGACTGCTGGATACAAGGAAAACAGGAAGGACAAGGAGAAACCTAAACACCTTTCGGTAATTAGAGATCACCTGATAGAGAACTGGAATGCAATCGTGAGTACGGACTGCGAAGCCGATGACCTGATTGCAACCGCCGCAACAGAAACTAAGGGATCTGTTATTGTCTCGGTTGACAAGGACTTCGATCAAATACCTGGATTGCACTACAACCCTAACAAAAAAGAACTTTATGATGTATCTGAGGAGGAGGCAGTTAGGTTTCTTTATGAGCAGATCCTGACTGGTGATCGTGTTGATAACATTATCGGTATCTACGGTGTAGGCCCAGTGAAAGCGCGTAAGGTGCTGGCTGAGTGCTCGACTGAGCTGGAGATGTTTGAGAAGTGTGTTGAGATGTATGAGGGGAGTCGTGAGAGGGTGATCGAGAATGCTCGGTTGTTATATCTGCGTAGGGCTGAGGGTGAACTCTGGGAACCTCCCCATATCACATAGGAAACTATTATGAGTAAACGAAACAGACACACAGGTAAATGTAATGCATACAGAACAAGAATACTAGAGACCGGAAAGGTAGTTAAGGACTCAAAAGGGTCGGTCTATATGCAGTGCCGATACACTGGAACACTTGTTAGGACGGAGGTAAGACGATGACGGAAGAGGAGAGAAACGAGATGAGTTTCATATTGTCAAAGTGGTTCACGTTACCTCCCTTGATTAAGTCAGACATTTTAAGGATAGACATATCAGAACCTACACACGCTAAGTATCCTCTAAGTAAATATTGGTCGTTCGTCAAAGGAAGCGGTAACGATTGTTATACTACAAAGAAATTCCGAACACTTAAAACACATCTATTCGGGGCTGACTTATGAGAAGGACACTGAGCAACGTACCTTCGGGTTACGACTCATGGCTTGAATGGGATCTGTTCCAGGAGCTGAAGGCGTGTGAGTATCATCCATGTACCGTTGCATATATACAGGAGAAGAACTATCACCCAGACTTCGTATTCTTTGATGGCTCTAACACAATCTACATAGAAGCTAAGGGACGCTTTCGTGAGCAATCAGAGGCTCGGAAGTACATAGATGTTCGTAGCTGTCTTGGGCCTGAAGAGGAGCTGGTGTTTGTTTTCCAACGTCCTCAGAACTCTATGCCTCATGCAAAGAAACGTAAAGATGGAACTAAACGAACACATGGCGAGTGGGCTACCTATCATGGGTTTAGGTGGTTTACTCCCAAGACTATGCCAGAGGAGTGGAAGCAATGAAGAAGATAACAATGGATGGGTCTTATAAGACTAGGAACGGCAGAGCTGTGGAAATACTACGCACTAATATCAACACTGAACACTACAAGGTAGCAGCTTTGGTTACAGACAGTGATGGAAAGGAGGTAGTAGAGACTTACCGCGCTGATGGTTGTTATATGAACAATGGCGAGCTGTCTAATTGGGACTTAGTAGAAGCACCCACAGTTGTCTATGTTAATCTGCATAGAAATGGCAATGCTTACTGGTACGGTACTAAAGCAGAGGCGCAAGTCAAAGCAGGCGTACATAATATAGCCATAGCAGTACCAGTGGAGGTCTCACTATGAAGCGCCACCTAGTTATTCCGGATGCTCAGGTCAAACCAGGAAACACCATTGAACACCTCACTTGGGCTGGTAAGTACGCAGTTGCAACAAAGCCTGACGTTATAGTAGTCATTGGAGACTGGTGGGATATGCCTTCCTTGTCCAGTTATGACGTAGGTAAGAAATCTTTTGAGGGTCGGCGCTACTCTGCTGATGTTAAGGCTGGCAACAAAGCTATGGATGCTTTTCTGGAGCCTATACTGAAGGAGAGTCAACGGCTGCGAGAACAGAAACGTAAGCGATGGAAGCCCCGTATGGTATTTACTATGGGTAACCACGAGGAACGTATTAACAGAGCTGTTGAGAACGACCCAAAGCTGGAAGGGCTAATGAGCTTTGCAGATTTAAACCTTGGACGCTTTGAGGTTTATGATTATCTAAAGCCAGTCATTATAGATGGTATTGCCTACTGCCATTACTTTACCAGTGGTGTTATGGGTAGACCTGTATCAAGTGCTAGGGCGTTGCTGCAAAAGAAACACATGTCTTGCGTGATGGGACATGTACAGGATCGGGACATTGCATTTACTAAGGACGCTGCAGGTAGTCGTATGACTGGACTCTTTGCAGGTATCTTTTATCAACATGATGAAGAATATCTTAACGCACAGACTAATGGTTCTTGGTCAGGTATCTGGACTTTCAACGAGGTGAAGGACGGTTCCTTTGATGAGCTTCCTGTGAGCATGACTTACCTGCGTAGGAAGTATGGAGGTAAAGATGTCAAGGACGTTTGATGAGCTACTTGAATACCTAGCTGAACAGATCGACGAGGTAACTTTGTTAGAGGTGTTAGAGATAACCTCCTACGATATTGTTGAGAGGTTCGAGGATAAAATTAAAGATAAGGAGTGGAAATTTAATGACGAGACTGAATGATGTTAGTCCTGGAGAGTGGTCACTGTCACACGCTAAGTGGAGAGCCGATAGAGGGCAGCAAAAGGCACCGCTTGAGAGGCGTGTTAATGATAATGGCGTTAGCCTTGGGAGACGTATTGATGATCTACACGACCCTGAAGCGATGCTTGATAGCCCAACACAGTCTTTACCTAGAGGCTTCACTGATGCTGAGATTACACAATCAGTTGCACGTTATGCAGCCAAGATCCCTGACGATCCTTCTGCACTAGACGTACAGGTTGGTGGAGATCATTACAAAGACTTTGAGATACAGCCAATCGAGTTCATCACTTCTAACAGTCTTGGATTCTGTGAGGGCAACGTTATTAAGTATGTGTGCCGACACGCTTCTAAGGGCGGCGCTGCTGATCTTGATAAGGCAATACATTATCTGGAGTTGTTGAAGGAGGTCTGTTATGAAAGTAATTGAGGGTGGTTTTGATAAGATTAAAGAAAAAGAGAAGAGAGCTGAGGAGTTGTTCACAGCGTTGATTGAGATATGTAAGGACTTAGAATCTGAAGACATAGAGCTAGAGACTCTAGTGATCCTTTCAATACCTGGACAGATGTTTGAGATGGCATCTACTATGGATACTGCAGAGGCTTCTGCTGCTTTACTGACTGCACAACACGTTGCAGCTATGGTTAATCTTAGTGAATATATTGGGGAGATAGATGACGATGAGTGAGTTTAAGAACAGTTTTGGGCAGAACATCTTTAACAATAAATATGCGAACTTTGAAGGGCAAACGTGGGCTGAGAAGTGTGAGTTGATTGTTGATGACGTAACTGAAAACATATTTGATGAGGACTCTCGTGAGCAGCTAAAGACTTATATGAGTTCGTTTAAGGTACTGCCAGGAGGTCGTTACATTTACTACGCAGGACGCGAAGCAAAGTTCTATAACAATTGTTATCTTTTGAAGGGCGAGGAAGATACTAGGGAGGAGTGGGGTTCTTTGTTGAAGCGGTCGAGTGACTGCCTTATGTCTGGTGGTGGTATCGGTATTGACTACTCAGTTTTCAGGCCACACGGAGCGCCTCTAGGCAGAACAGGTGGTGCAGCGTCTGGGCCACTTCCGCTGATGTGTTCCGTTAACGAGGTAGGGCGTAACGTGATGCAAGGTGGATCAAGGAGAAGTGCCATATACGCTTCGCTGAACTGGAGACACGGAGACGCAGGTGCATTCCTGAAGATGAAGGATTGGAAAACGCAGAACATAGCGGAGGGTGTTTCCTACCACGACAGTAAGCAGTTTGACTTTAACGCTCACGCTCCATTGGATATGACTAACATATCTCTTAACTATGACAACGCTTTCCTCGATCACATTAGTCAAGGTCATTTGCCACAGATATTTATTGATAACTGTAGGAACGCTATGCAGACTGGTGAGCCAGGCTTTAGCTTTAACTTTGGAGATAAGGAGAATGAGACACTTAGAAATGCTTGTACGGAAGTTACGTCATCGGATGATAGTGATGTATGCAACCTTGGTTCTGTCAACATGGGAGCTATTGAATCAATTGATGAATTCAGGGATGTTATACGCCTCGCCTCAGGGTTTCTTGTTTGCGGTACTCTTACGGCTGACTTACCCTATGATAAGATTCGGGAGGTACGCAAGAAGAATCGGAGACTCGGCCTCGGACTAATGGGAGTACATGAGTGGCTGCTGAAACGCGGCTATGAATATGGAATGAATAAGGAGCTGAGACAATGGATGGAAGTCTACAGAGAAGAAAGTGAACGTGCTGCTAATAGTCTTTGTGATCGCCTTAGTATCAGTCGTCCCGTTGCTTACCGTGCTATTGCACCAACTGGAACCATTGGAATCTTGGCAGGTACGACTACTGGTATTGAGCCGTTGTATGCTGTTGCTTATAAGCGTCGCTACCTTGTTGACGGTACTAAGTGGCGTTATGAGTACGTAGTTGATGCAACTGCGGAGGAACTGATTAACAGGTACGACCTAGATCCTAACAAGATTGAGACCAGTATAGACCTGGCCAGTGACTATAAACGCCGCCTTGAGTTTCAAGCAGACATACAGGACTACGTGGATATGGCTATTAGTTCGACAATTAACATGCCTGAGTGGGGTTCACCCTCAAACAATGAAGATCTGGTTGAGGACTTTGCGAGGACGTTGGCGCACTTTGCACCGCGACTACGTGGCTTTACTGTTTACCCTGATGGGGCTAGGGGAGGCCAACCCTTAACTGTTTGTTCTTATAAGGAAGCTAAACGGCACAAGGGTCAGATCTTTGAAGAGAACTCAGAGGCGGTTTGCTCAGGTGGGGTGTGTGGATTATGAAGCACTTCGTTAATCATTAGTTAGTAACCGATCACCTGTAAGCATACGCTTTACTCTATCAACATTGGAGAAACCAGGGACATACGTTTGAGTTGCTTTTAACAGTGGCTCAAACGGTGCTCTCTTTCCCGTTATCAAACCCTCGCCAGTTTCATATAGACCTGAACCGAGTCTAAACGTTGCACTGATTGGAGCAGGGACAGGCTCTATAGGTTTTCCACCGTACTGTTCTGATCTAATGTTAACAATTCCAGAGGTTACGTTAGAAGCGATCTGGTTCATAAAAGCATTAGAGACACCCTCTGGAGTCATTAGCTTATCCAGAGTCTTATCGCCCTTGCTCTTATCCATAGTCGTGCGTAGGTCATCCCAGATGCCTGCACCAACACCAAAGATGCCAGCGTACTTCGCAGCGTTGACCATTGCCTCACGCATAGCAGCCGCACCTTCCTTACTGTTGACTCCTAACTCTTGGGCTTTAAGCATGTTAAGCCCTATGTCAGTACGCAGACCGTTCATCTGACGGTTCATATACGAAAGCATACTGTATAACATACGTCCATTAGGGTTGTCATGGAAGGCTTTAGGCAAGGTAGCTGCACTGACTGGCTGCCACTTATTCAAGGACGCGCCTGCGAAGTTAATTAACCAGGGGTTCTTTAGATCTCCATCCTTCAATGCTTTAATAGTTGCTTGGAACTCTGATTCAGATAACCCGCGCATACCATCATGCTTTCTAAGTTTCTTTAGTGCCTTCTCTGATCCGTTTTTAGCTAGACGCTTGCCTAACTTAACAGCACTGTTTGCGAGCATCTCTTGACCCATACGGTTAACATCAGTAACACCAGATACCTTATAGAGTCCTTTGTTTGCCTTGTCTAGCCAGTTAGGTATGCGAGTAAACCATACGTTCTTTGCAGCATCCTCTAGGGATTGCTTGCCTGCTTGTGCTAGTTCTCCCATGAAGTCAGAATCTAAACCGAGCTGGTGCTGTGAAATCCAATTCTTGTTTTTAATTCCAGCAGTCTTTATAAATGATGACAAGATACCTTCAGGGATTGTTTCAGCCCACGCCCGTATACCGTTCTGATATATAGGAGCAGTAATGCCTTCAGCTATGTTAAGGACGGCGTTCAATGGATTCGCTAACAACGCTGTTGAGGCGACTCGTCTAAGAACTGCACCAACAGCGTTGCTTCCCTGCTTAGATGCTATGAACTGTGAACGTAAACCGTTAGCTAAGTTAGCAGCAACGTCAGCAGACGCACCTTGTTTCTTTGCAGCATCTTGGATAGCTTCAATGACAATGTTAACACGGCTTTTAGCTGAATCTGCGCCCGGCTGTGGAAGTTTTTTATAGTCTATATTGAAACGCTGTGCAAGCACCTTAGCAGCAGAGATGTCTTGTGCGTAGTCTTTCAATGCTAGAACAGGATTGAAGTATTCTTCGTCGTTAGCCTTAACAGCTGTATCGTATCCTGGCTTTCTCTTAGAAGGGAAGTAATCTGTAACCTTAGAATCAACAAAATCATCAGCCTGTAATGCCTTAACCTGACTCTCTACTTGATCCAAAAGCTTACGCTCATCAGCGTTACGGGCAGTCTTCTTTACATCAGCCCAGCTAGCTCGCTTGCCTTTCGAGATAGACTCGTTCATGTTCAGAACCATAGTCTTCAAGTCTCTGTTGTTGTCCATTAGCTCATACAAAGGCTTAAAGGTAGTGTCGAAGACCTCCTCAATAGCCTGCTCCTCATGTCTAATCATTATCTCTGCATCTTCAGCAAGACGCGCAGCCCTAGCACCTACCTTAGAGACCATCCACTCTTTAGTTGAGAGGAACTTTGAAGAAAAGAAATCACTTAAGGCCTCTTTAGGCTTCTCAGCAACACCCTGAATTACTTCTCTTACAGTACGTTTACCCAGCGAAGTGTCTGCTGAGAAGCCGAGACGGGAGCCTTCTCTGACTTTACCTACTTCTACAAAGCCTTCATTGCCACCTAAAAAAGTTCCTTTACCCGGTGCATCCTTAGTTTTAACAGGGGTACCTTTAGTTAATAACGCTCCAGACGCTGCTCCTAGAACGCCACCAACTCCAGCGCCCATAGCAGCACTACTTACTCTGTCTTCTCCTTCACCTGCAAGGAAACCATAGACAGAACCTTCAGCAGCAGAAAGAGCGCCTACCTTCAAAGCTCTCTGGAGCTTAGTGCCAGTCTGCGCAACTTTAGCCATACCAGCTCCAGGAATAAACAGACCAGAAACAATACCAGAACCAGCCAGAAAAAAGGACGTTAATGGGTTCTCATCACCAAACCTTTCTAGGTCTGCTCTTGAATCTGTTATGGCTTCTTCCCAAGTGTCTGCATCGCCTGACACCCTACGAATAATCGCATCAAGCTCGTCACCAGCGCCTATAGCACCTTCAACAAACTCGACAGCTCCTGACCTAAGAGCACTATAGTCTTCATTCTTTTGAGAGACTCCAAAGTAATCTGAAACTGGATCGTCTACAGCTACTTCAAGAGGTACTCCAAAGTAATCTGCTACATCTTTACTGCTCATACGCATCCCTTCTTCTTGCTATGAATTCTGAAGCTATAGAAACAGGAGGTTCATTCATGTCGACACTAAGTATACGCTCCCACCAAGGAGTACCAGACTCTTCTTCAACAGGCCAACCAGCCTCGCTAAGTATCCTGTCCTGCTCTTCAATAGTAAAGTTTTTGTTTTCTAAACCAGACCTAATCTGGCTCTCAGTTAATGGGCCACCTATGGCCTTCGAAACCATATCAATAGCCTCTACCATAGGGTCTGTAACTGGACTTTCTTTCCCAAATCTCTTATTAAGGTTCTTTACAGTATCTCTATACTGAGCTTTTTGAGCTGATTTATAAGAAGCAGTAGCATTATTGTAATCGTTCTTAGTTGGGTCGTCTCTATTATCCATATTAGCAAACTGAGTAGCTATGGCCTTTATCTTAGACGGGTCTGCGGGACGTGCTGCTACTTGCTCTGCTGTGAACAAGGCATCTTTATATTCTTTATCATTCCTAATAACCTCATCAGCCTGAGTCTGAGCATCAGCTATTGTTGCGCGTTCAATAAAGGCAAGTGTAACTGCTTCTAAATTCTTATACTTAGTGTCCATCCCTAGAGTCCAAGTACCGTCCTTCTTTAGACCTTTATCTTTAACTCTTTTCAGTTCATCTATGTATGTACCTACTTTGGCTTTATATGCCTCCGGTAAACCACTAGCTAACACTTCAATTCCTTCAACATCAGGAGTAACCTTAACACTCTTCTGTTTCTGCCTGAACTCCCAGTTCTGTCGAGCAGCAGTAGCGGCAGGATCTGCAATCTGTTTAGTAGCAAGTCGAGCATACTCTGGCGTGTTCTCTAACAAGGCTTCAAGTTTATCTGGATTGTCTATATCCTTAGCAGTAGCCAGTATAGTTGTTAAGTTTTGTTGAACATACGCCTTGGCATCTGCTGCCTCTTTAGCTGTTGTGGCTCTGTTTATCTCGTTCTTATGAGACAACACCGCCATCTCAACTTCAGGGTCTTGAAGCATCAACTTTCGTCTTTCCTTAAAAGCGTCCTTAGCTCTGGGGTCTACAGATGGATCATCCAGTGCTTTATCTATGTTTAATACCGCAGTAGCAGCAGCTTTCTTCTGATTAGTTTTTGCAACGTGCTGTTGATTCTTCAAGGCATTAACTTGTGAGAGTATCTGAGCATCCTGGGCTGGTTTTATATTAGGATCGAGACGCAACTGTTGTAACTGGTTAATCCTCTTAGTTAAAGCAGAGGTGTCTCCTTGTTCTACAGCAGCCCTGCCTTGTTCCTCAACAGTAAGGACTTCTTTACGTCTTTCCATCTCCTCTTCCTTTTCCCTAGCCCTACGTGGAGCACTCCCCAGCAACATACCAACCTGAGCTAGTTTATCGCCGTACGTTGGATTAGTCAGTCCTTGTAATAATTGATTACTAAACTTTGGCATATCGTTCTCCTATTATTCCCAAGGCCATCTAAAGCCGCCATCTTCCCTATTCTGGTTTCCACCAACAATTCCTGCAAGCAATCCTGTAGAGGCGTTGCCTAGTAAGTTACCTGCACCAAGGTTCGCACCGAGGTAAGCATCTAAGCCACTCATTTTAGTCTCGCCGTAGAGTCCTAAACCGTACTGGTTTTGTTGCTGTTGTGCTGCAGCTGCTGTCATTCCAGGTTGGAACTGGTCTATCATAGAAGCCTGTGGAATGTAAGAACCCTGTAAAGCACCGAGGCCACGTTGTTGCTGTTGTGATAACAATCCGGAACCCTGTCCTGTAAGTGCGCCACCCATATTAGTAAAGGTAGAACCTATCTGTGCTTGCTGTGCCTGTTCTGCTTGGGCTTGCTGCATAGCCTGATAAGCTGCCATATTCTGCGCTTCTGCCTGTGCTTTATTCATTGCCAACTGCTCAGGCGTACCACCGTACATAGCAGTGGAGACTCCTTGACGGCCTTGGTTGAACAGACGTTCTTCCAACATCATCCGTTGACGTTCCTCTTCAGGAGACTGCATAGCTCTCATTCGATTGTATATGTCTGACTCGCGCATAGCTGTATCTTGACCAGCTCTATTCATAAAGTCAGAACCTTGAGTGAATGCCTGT
>Ga0070746_10000993_pt1 | contig 16979 bp, 26 predicted proteins | sample VirMetDEL_Mar_21_FD_77016 | JGI IMG/M metagenome (GOLD analysis project Ga0070746, IMG submission 77016) | Aqueous microbial communities from the Delaware River and Bay under freshwater to marine salinity gradient to study organic matter... | ecosystem: Environmental > Aquatic > Marine >... | reverse complement strand
TTCAACTATGGATCCAGAAGAGCAGACCTTTACCTTAGAGTTTACAAGTTCTACGAATATAAGGTCACATAAAGTTGTAGCAGGCCGTGCTATGACTCTTTCATATGAGGTGGTTGAATTTTCGGATGGACCAGCGGCAGGTTACGCCAACAATGTAAACGGTGTATCAAATGCTAATATAGGCGAAGTTATAGATGTGTTAAAAGCTAATATTGATAATGTGATGGGGTCATAATGACAGAGGAAATAAAAAACATCTTAGAGGATATTGATGAGTTGAAACGTTCGGACAAAGATGGGGCGATATCTATTGCTAAACTTGAGGCAAATGCTTTAGCGAGCGTTGAAATTCAAAAAGACCATTCCTCGGAGATAAAACAACTTAGAAAAAGTAAACATGAGCACGCTAACGTCTTACAGAGGACATCTTCTCAGGTGGGTAACTTGGAGAAATCCGTAGATCGTATGGAGAGAGGTCTAGATATGATGGGTAAAGATATAGACATCATAAAAAACCATGTGATTAAAGATGAAGGTCAGAAGTCCATATATGGTCCAATGGCACAAAAGGCGGTAGGGGTTGTTATAACATTAGTTGTATCTGGATTATTAGCTTTAGTTTTCATTAAAGGTGGTCAGATTAATTAATCATTTACATTACATAAATGTCGTGTATAGTTTACATATAGGAGAAATAAAATGAGTAGAACAGTTAAACTAGTTGATAGTCGGGTTATTACTGCGGCAGGGACAGTTACAGATACATATGGTGAAGTTCACGAAGACGTGCAGGGTATGAGCCTTTGGGCTAATTTTACACATGGCTCAGGTGGCACAAGCTGTAAAGCTTATGTTCAGACATCTTTTGACGGCACTAATTGGATAGATGTAGCGTGCTTTGCGTTTACAACATCTTCCGCAGGTAAGACTTTGTGCGTCAAAGGGGATCAGGCGGATGCGGCGGCCAATACGGCAACTGACGGTTCTTTGAGTGACGATACCGCTACTTTTGGCGTTGTAGGTAGATATATACAGGTTAAAACAGTTAGCGTAGGTACATACGGTGATTCAACAACTTTAGACCTTTGGGCTAAATTTAGAGGTTAGATATGAATTATTCGTTAAGTTTAGTTACAGCCCCTAGTAAAGAGCCTATACAGGTTAACGAGGTTAAACATGCCCTACGTATAAGCCACAGTAGGGATGATTCTCTTATTGAATCTTATATTACGGTAGCTAGGATAAACGCAGAAGCGTTCACACGTAGAGCCTTTATGACTCAAACTTGGCAAATGTTTATGGATAGCTTCACAGGTTATAGTGAAAACTACCCTTGGTGGACTGGTCCGGGTGACAATATTATTAGGAATCTCATTGAACCTAATTGTATTGAGATACCTCAAGCCCCTTTACAAAGTGTAACGCATCTTAAAACCTATGATGATTCTGATTTAGCTACAACCTTTTCTTCTTCAAGTTATTACGTCTCAACTTATTCTGGACCTTCCGCTAGACCGGGTAGTATAACTTTAAGGGAGTCAGACACTTGGCCGACTTTCGATAGGGTTAAAGACGGCATAGAGATACAGTTTGTAGCGGGTTACGGTAGTAATGCTTCAGATGTGCCGAGGCAGATAAGGACAGCAATACAAGAAGAAGCAATATTTTTATATAATAACCGAGGTGCTTGCTCAGGTTCAACAGTATTTAGCCCGACAGCTAAAGCCCTGCTGTCACCTTTCAAAGTGATGAAGATTTAATATGGCGTTTAAATGTTGTGATTTTGCTCAGGAAGCTAATGAGATAATAACTATCAGAAAACAGATACTTACTAGCGACTCGCACGGTGGTCAAACTATGAGTTGGGAGGTTGTGTTAGAACCTTGGACGTGGGTTAAACCTGTTTCAGACTTTAACGTTGCAGAGCAATATAAAAACGACCAACTACAGGCTACGGCTACACATAAGATGGTTATACGTTTCGATCAGGATTTTAAGAACGTTAAAGACTTTGCAGCTTACAGTATCTTATTCGACGGTAGAACTTTTAATATTTTAAATATTAAAAACTTTGACAATACGATGAAAAACTACGGTGAGGAGTTTCAAGAGATATTAGCTCAGGATAATGGTCCGGAGGTGGAGGCAGACTAATGGGTAAACCTTCAATTAGAATGAAAGTCATAGGTAAGAGAAAACTACGCTCACAATTAAAAGAGATGTCAGACGACCTCCGTTTAGATTTAGCTAAGAATATGCGAGCTGTGATGCCCGCTATGGAAAAGGACGCTATAAAGAGAATAGATACAGGGGTTAGGACAGGTAGAAAATATACTAAATCCGACGGATCAGAAGGTGTTCGCTCTGCTCCAGGAGAGTTCCCTAAGACAGATACGGGTGATTTAGTCGATAGTTTTTCTAAAAAAGTACTGGTTCGTAAAAATAAGGTCATAGGTGTTTTACAGAATCATTCTGACCACGCTTTCGATCTTGAGTTTTCTCCTTTATATAAAGGAGGCAGACCGTTTATGCGACCCCTTTATCACGCTTGGCAAGAGCTACTTAGGGTTAAGTTTCAAACGGTTATACAAAGAAGTGTGAGGGGTAACGGCAAATGAGCGATACAACTTTATCGGCACTAAAAGGTGTAACGACTAGATTACTTGCGTATACAGATTTAACAGACGTGGTTGGTACTAAGATTTATTCTAACGTACCACAGCAAACTAGTTTTACATACATCTATATGGAGATGGAATCTTTCGATTGGAGTCAGCAAGATGACGCTAACCTTAGGCATATCTTAAAGATACACGCATATAGTAGAAACAGTAGTCCTAAAGAAGTGATGACCATAAAGCAAGAATGTTACAACGCTTTGAACAGACAGGAAGAAAACATTTCCCTTGACGTTGGTGTTATGGTAATATTACAATATAGTGGCATTTCTACAACGTTCAAAGAAGTAGACGGGAAGACTTGGCACAGTGTAGTAGAGTTCGAGCTTATAATAGATTAGGAGTTTTTCAAAATGGTAGCGCAACAAGGTAGGGATTGTATATTAAAAAGAGGTGACGCAGCTTCGCCTGAAGTTTTCACAGCGATAGCGGGTGCAACTTCAACAGGTATATCTTTTTCAAACGGTGAAGTAGATATAACCACTAATGATGAGGACGGTATTAAAACCTTACTTGCAGGTAAATATGGATTAGCAGGTTCAGTTAGCCTTAGTGGTATTTTTAAAGATGAAGCTACTATTTTAGCAGAGAGAACTGCTATGTTAGCAGGGACTATAAACAATTATCAGTTAGTTATACCAGGTTCAACTGCCGGAGAAACTTACGAATTTGCGGGGATGATTTCATCTTTTGAGTACACAGGTGAGATGGATAACGCATTGTCGTATACGATAACTATTAACACTTCGGGAACAATAACAGCATCATAACATTTAAGAGGACATATGGAAGTAAAAATAGGTAACGATAAAATTAACATTGAGTTAAATTTTAAACGTATCAGTGAAATAGAGAAACAAGTTGGTTCAATCTATTCTTTGTTAGAGAAAGTTACAAATAAGGAGATTAGCTTTTCCGATGTTATCTGTTTCTATTATAACGGTCAGTCCGATGCTTCCTACAGTGAAGAACAACTTTACAAAATGATAGCGAAGGACGGTTTAACGGTTCATATTGGTAACGTCTATAATATTACATTAGAGCTTTTAGTTGGTGAAGAAACTGTTTCCAAAATCACAAAGGAAGCTGAGAAGGAAGAAGCGGATAATTTAAAAAAAAATTAACCGTTAAAACTTCTAAGAGGGTAAAAACTTACACAGAGGTTATGTTCCCTGTAGCTGTAACGATTTTAGAGTTACAACCTTCTGAGTTTTGGCAGATGACACCTGAAGAATTTAGATGGATTTGGGACTTTAAATTCAAAGGCGATAAAGAGCAAGTTGAGGAACGTATTGAGAGGAATAAAAAGATTCTCGAATTACCTGAAGCCAGACCATCTAAGAGTATAAAGAGAAAGCAATGGCAGTAACCTTAGAAACATTAGCATTACAGATAGAAGTAAACCATCAGGACATGGTGGCAGGTCTAAATAAAGCTGAGAAGTCTGTTGAAAAGTCTACAAGTAAGATGACAAAGCATTTTAAAAAACTCGCAGCTAAGTTAGCTATCGGTGCTACGGTGTTCAAGGTGGGTAAGGCTTATTTAGCTGCCGCAGATAAGATGCAGCAGTTGGATTTTAGGTTGAAAGCCGTAACAGGAAGTATGACTTCAGCTAATATTGCTATGGAATATGTGATAAGTACCGCAAATCGTCAGAACGTATCTATAGTACGTATGGCCGACGCTTACACCAGATTATTACCGTCAGTAAAATCAGGCGCATTGGAGATGGGTGAGATGCGCACCATCGTGGAACTTATTAACGATAACATGAAAGCTTTCGGAGTTACGGCAGGGAACGCTGAAAGACTATTCTTTGGGTTATCTCAGTTACTTGGTTCGGGTGTCGTGACGATGGAGAACTTAAAGCAGGTTACGGAGCATTTACCCGGATCACTTATGGACCTTGCGTCGGCTATGGGCACTAATCTGGACGGTTTAATAGACATGGTGTCAACAGGTAAGGTAACCGCTGAGATGATGAAAGGTCCACTAACGGAAGCTTTAGGTAAGAACACAGGGGCGGCCGAGTCTATGGGTAATACCTATGACTCAGCTAAAGTAAAGTTAAAAAACACCTTCGATGAGATGGCTAGAGGTTCATCCATATTAGATGTGGCGACTTTAGCTATAAATACCCAAACCGAGGCATTAAAAGCTACAAATAAGGTTTACTTACATTTGGAGAACATAGGTAGGAAAAGGGCAGACTTATTCCATAACCTATGGAAATCCAGAAAAGAAATAGAGGAAGAAGAAAAGTATTTCAGAGAAGCTGCGGAGAGAGGTAATAAGGTAAGGGAAAAACAAGCTAAGATAGCTGAGGAAAATCTTAACCGAGAGGCCGAAGCTCAGAAGAAGCTCAATGAAGCTATTGCGGCTAAGGTGGCCTTAGAGGAAGAGCAAAAAAAATTAAAGCCCAAATTAGAGGAAATAGAAGAAAGAATTATGGGTGAGCAGCAGCTAATCATGCACATGTATGAGAAAGAAAAAGAGCTACTTCGTCAATTTGAAGAAAATAAGTTAGAAATAAAAGGTGGTTATATTGAAGCTGAGAAGGAACTAAGACGCCAAGCTGGAGAAGAACTTAAAGAGATTGACGATAAGAAGAATGAGGAAAGACGTGAAGCTGAGGCTAAACTCTACGGAGACCTGTTCGCCAAACAGCAAGAATTTTCAAACAAATTTAAGAAGTTAAAAGAGTTAGAAGGTAGCCAACTTATCGCAGGGACGATAGGTACGTTAATGACGGTAACAAGTGAGGCGGCTAAACATAATAAAAAAGCTTTTGAACTGCATAAGGCATTAGGTATAGGTCAAGCGGTCATATCTACTGCTGCGGGTATAACTAGAGCTTTTCAGGACTTCCCTTTTCCAGTAGCTGCCCCAATAGCGGCAGGTATAGGTGCCCTAGGTGCGGCTCAAATAGCTACAATAGCTAGTCAGCAGTTCCAAGGTGGAGGTTCGTCAGGAGGGGGCAGTGGGGGTACAGCTTCAATAAGTTCCGCAGGTTCCTCTACTCAATCGGGAGGGTCTCAAGAAAGCACAAGAGGCTTAAATATAGGTATAAGTGGTGTCGACAAAGATCAATCATTCTCAGGTCAACAGGTTAACGAGTTGATTAAAGCTATAAATGAGGAAGTTGAGAACGGTGCAGTAATTAAAGGTTTGAGTGTTGTGTAATGGCGTTAGTAATATCAGGTGCATTGGCTTTAAGTACTACAGCGGCAGAGCAGTCGTTAAAGTATCCTCGTTTCGGTTATGCTAATGTTCTTCGTCAAAGTGACTGCACGATAACAGCGAGTACGGAAGATGGTGACAACGACGGTGAGAGTGTTATCAACGGTTTAACTTATGACTTTTGGGAGCCAACGGCGGTACCTGCAACCTTAACCTTCGAGTTTTCAGAAGCAGTTACAGCGGACTATTGCGGTATAGCAGGGCATACGTTGACTGAGACAGGTAATCAGGTTGAGTTAGAGTATTGGGACGGTTTATCTCCAGGTAGTTGGGTGTCGTTAGGATCAGTTCTACCTGGTAGTGAGAACGGCAATAAGACAATAATGTTCATATTTGACGAAGTTACGTCTTCCAAGTTCAGAATAACTTTATCAGGTGGCACAGGTGCAACTATGCCGTCGGTAGCGGTGGTTAATATTGGTAGTGTTCTGGTTTCCCAACGTATGATTTACGGAGGACATACCCCTATAACATTATCTAAGAACACGGTTATTCGTCCTCAATCTTCTGAGAATGGACAATTCTTAGGTCGTTCCATAATAAGAGAAGGTGCCTCCACGACAATAGCTTTAGATAATCTTACAGCACCTTGGGTTCGTTCAGACTTCTACCCCTTCATGGAGAGCGCAAGGGTTTATCCGTTCTTCTTCGCTTGGCGACCAACAGTAACTTACGCAGATGAGGTAGCTTATGTCTGGACAAATGGTGATATATCTGTTACAAACAAAGGTCAGGCGAACTTAATGACCACAAGCTTTAAAGTTGAAGGATATATTGAGTAATGGTAGATGAAAACACTATAGGTAGAGAACCTTTAGTTATAGTTGAGATAGACCAAGACTTCTGTAGTAGAACTTACGGGACAGCTCCCTGTACTGCCGCAGTGAACACAACGGGGGCAACCAAATGTTTTAATACTTTCAAAACATGTCAAGATACTGCCAACTACGATAAAACTACTTTAACTTTGAAGTTCGTTAAACCTAACAGCTCTTTCCCAAAAGGTGAATTCTATATCCCGTCATTAGTAGATGTAACCAATATTCCAAGTGAACTTAGCATAGGTTCATCTGACCCGGACAGTAGACCTCTAGGTAGAAACTCTTCAATAAGAATCACTTTCAAAGACCATCCTTATAATGATAAACTAGTTGACCCATATAGGTCTGATAGAAGTTACGACCCACTACAACAAAGTTTCTTCTGGTCGAAGTGGTTAAGTAGAAACCCTTACTATCAAAATAGACCTCTCAGGGTGAGGCGTGGGTATGTTGGTCAAGATGTTGCCGACATGCGAGTTTACAATTACTTAATACAAAGAATAGATGGTCCTGATTTTAACGGTAAGGTTACGGTTGTAGCTCAGGACGTTTTAAAACTAGCTGATGATAAACGTGCACAATGCCCTGAACCAAGTACAGGTAAATTAGACTCAGGTATATTGTCGGGTGCAGGTTCTTTAACCTTGTCGCCATCAGGTATAGGTAACAGCGAATACCCCTCATCAGGTACGGCTATAATTAGTGACGAGATTGTAACATACACCCGATCAGGGGATACCGTAACGTTAACCGCAAGAGGTTTATATGGTACTGAGGATGTTGACCACGACGCAGATGAAACTTTCCAACAAGTTAAGATATATAGTAACGAAAGAGTTGACTTAGTTATTAAGGATTTACTTGAGAACTTCGCTTCTGTAGATAGCTCATATATCCCTGCCTCAGATTGGTCAACCGAAGCCTCTACATATTTATCAGGATTCACTCTTAATGCTAAGATAACTGAACCAACAGGTGTGACCAAGTTATTGTCAGAAATAGTTCAACAATGTACGTGTTATATTTGGTGGGATGAGGTGGATCAGGAGATAAAGTTCAGAGCTATTCGTCCGGCTGTCCCAGATGAGACGGTGATTAAAGAAGTGGATGAATCGGCTAACATAGTGGCTAATTCTTTGAAAATAGAAAGACGTACCACTGAGAGAATATCACAGGTTTGGGTGTATTTCGGATTATATAATCCTACAGAATCTTTAGATGACGCTTCTAACCACAGAAGATTAAACATTACAATTGACACTGACGCTGAGACGACTAATGAATATGGTGAAAAGAGAGTAACCAGAATATTCAGCAGGTGGTTCGATAGCTCCAACGCAGGTGCGGCTAACACGGCATCAAGTAGGTTACTTGCCAGATATCGTGACGACCCTATCTACATCACATTTTCTATGGACGCTAAAGACCGTAGTATTTTATTGGGAGATGTGATAGAATTGACACATAGGTCGTTAGTTGACTTTAGAGGTGCACCTCGTGTTGACGTACTTCAGGTGGTTAAGATAACTGAAGTTGAAGACGGGCACAGATACGAGTACAGGTGTCAGGCGTTCGGTTTCGCAATATCTGGATTTGGATCTAGGTTCGCTTACATAGAGGATAACGCACAAACAGATTACGATAATGGTTCAACGACTGACGCAGATAAAAATTTCGGAGGATTCATATGTGATGATTCCACAGAATCGTTCCCGTCAGATGATGGTGACGCATACAGGATAGTTTAGGAGATAAATTATGGCAACATACAGTGCAATAGCAACATCAGAATTAGCGGTTAATAAACCAGTCACTTCTTCTCTTATGACAAGATTAAGAGATAATCCTATTGCTGTATTTGAGCAGTTAGGATATTCAACAACATCTAGGGTTTTTGTAAGCGCAGAATACGCGATAGGATCAGGAACGTCGTACACTATCCCCCACGGTTTAAGTATAGCTGCATCTGATATTACGAAAACTGATTTTGAAATTTTCCTAGTTTGTAAGACAGCTGAGTTAGGATATGCTGTAGGGGATATCGTTAGATTTGATAGTATGCATCCTACATCAGCATCAACGGCCGGTGTTGGAATAGTGGTAATAATAGATAGTACAAATATTAAAATTAAATTCGGTAATAATTCACCTAACGGTATATATGCTTTAAGTTTCGCTACAGGTGCGCCAACAGGGTTCACAACAGCTAACTGGAAAGTTATTTTTAAATTAAGAGGTTGATATGGCATTAGCTAGATGGCAGGGTACGGTTTTAGATAGTTCAGGAGATGTGGTTGCTTCTGCAACAGTTGCGGTGTATTCCGAAACAACAGGAGCTTTAGCTACTATTTATTCGGATAGGGCCGGAACAGTTTCTATAACAAACCCGACTACGGCTGATTCAGATGGATTTGTAGGGTTTTATGCATCAGGAGATGCTTATAGGATAGTGGCCACATCGGGTGCAACTAGTAGGGAGTTTAGGTATGTTGGTATAGGTACCAACTCTGAAAGAGATTTAGAACTGGTGACGATAGCTGAATCAACACAATCAAACGTTACTGGGGTAACGGCATCGGGTCTAAACTTATATCGTAAAATAAGTTTGGAAGTAGATTACTTGTCGTCGGTTACAGACGATGTTGAGCTTAACGCTAGAGTATCAATAGATGGCGGTTCGACGTATGTAACCTCGTCTAGTTACACATACACGTTAGATAGGAGAACGTCCACCACTCCGGCTTTAGCGGGGTCAGGCGGTACGACAGGTTTTGCCCTTAGTATCTCTTTAGGTACAGGTGTAGGTGAGTTTTATCAAGGTGTTATAACTTTACAGAACCACACATCTACTGCTACATTTAAATACGTTAACGCTTACGGATCAGTATATGACTCTGCACCGGTATTTAGGGCGGCTGACTTTAGGGGACTTGTTGCTACAGGCTCAGCAATAACTGACTTGCAGTTGTTCGCTTCTTCAGGTAACATTAACTATAAGGTAAGATTAAGAGGAGAGTTATTATAATGGATAAAGAACCCGTTCAATTAGAACTTAATTTACATGTTGACCATGATAACCCCGGAGGATTATCTTCTTCGGTGGATATCGATACAGATATAAAAATAGATGTAGAAAATGAACAATAACCCGTTGGTGTTACAGAATGAGGAGTACCTTTTACCCGCATCTTACACTATAGTGGAATCAGTTCCTAGTGCACAGATAACGTTTAGTAGGAGTGGAGGAGCTTCTTATTTCGATAGTACAGGTAAATTAGTCAGATCCGCAGGGAATGTTGCTAGAGCAAACGCCTACCTTCAAGATGGTTCCGGCGATTTCGGACTATTTATAGAAGGTGGCTCAACTAACGTCTGCCTACAGTCTGAAGACTTGTCTACCACTTGGACAACTAATAATAGCACGGTTGTGGATGATTCTGAAACAGCACCCGATGAGATAGGGACCGCTGACCTCATATTTGCCGATACCGCTACCGATGTTCACAATATTGAGCAAACTTTTACAGGCTCCACGTCTAACAACTTCACAGCTTCTGTGTTCGCCAAACAAGGCTCCTCAACTGATTTGCATCTAAGAGTGTCAGATACAACTGATTCTCATTATATAGATATGATAGTGGATTTATCTGACGGCTCAGTTAGTCAAGCTGCGGCAGCTACAGGTGCTAACGCTACTTTAAATGACAGCGGCGTTGAGTCTTATAACGACGGTTGGTATCGTGTTTGGATATCAGGTATAGCAGATAGTACAACCACATCGCAAAAGTTAGTTGTAGGTATCGCTGACGGAACAACGTTAAGTTTCACCGGTGTAGGTGATGAGTCTATATCTGTGTGGGGATGTCAACTTGAAGAATCTGACATACCTGCAACATACATTAACACATTCGGTACGTCTTCCACTAGGGGTGCAGATGAGTTCTTATTGGATTTAAGCTCATATAGTTGGTTCAACAACACTGAAGGTACGATAGTTGTAGACTTTAAGCGTTACGCTGAAGTTGATAATACTAAAACTATGGTAATTCAATTGGATGATGGCGACGTTGATAACTCTATTAATATATTTCAGTCGGCTACATCTAAACAGATTGTATGTGAGGTTACAGACACAGCTTCATCGCAGGTTTCAATTACCACATCCACAGGTGATTCTAACATACGGGCGAAGGTCGCTTTCGCATATAAAGCTAATGATTTCGCTGTATCTGTTAACGGTGCGGCTGTTTCTACAGATACATCTGGCACTGTACCTACAGGTATTGTTAACATGCGTATAGGTTATGACGAGACAGGTAGTCAGTTAAATGGTATAATAAGAACATTAACATATTATGACACAAGACTTGACGACGCTGACTTAGTGGCGTTAAGCACATAGAGGACGATATGAAAATAACTTTGACAAGATTTTATAACGGCGAAGACTGTACGTTAGGTGCACTATCTAACGATAAGGGTTTATTGTGTTATATGTTGGAAAATCCTTGGTTAGATAATGAACCTTTCAAATCATGTATACCTGAAGGGACTTACCCGTTTAAATCATACACAAGTGATAAGTTCCCATATACTTGGGAGATATATGATGTTAAAGGTAGGTCAGGTATATTAGTACACCCTGGGAACTATGTTAAGGATACGGAAGGTTGCTTGTTACCAGGACTACATTTAATTAAGAATAAAGGCGAGAAGATGGTAACACATAGTCGTAAAACTTTAAACATGTTGAGAAGTACGATAGGTGTGGGGAGATCAGGAGCAATAGAAATAAGGTCAGTGGAGAACTTATAATGGCGTATAGTGACGTAAGGAAACTAATGAAGACTGGTGACTTGATTGCTTTTAGCGGAAAGTCTAGGGTATCTAACATTATTAAGTTCGGTACTAATTCAGATATATCCCATGTTGGAATGGTGTTTGAATCTAACCGAACTGGTGAACATAGGGTGGAGATTATAGAATCAACATCTTTAGCTACGCTACCTGATAATCGCTCAGGTGAACTTATAAAAGGCGTACAGATGCAAATGTTATCGCAACGTATGGATATGTATGACGGTCAGGTGTATTGGCAACCTTTGAAAAAAGAAATATCAGAAGCAAAACAAATTAGGATGTTATCTTGGTTATATTGTGCTTGGGCTTCTAAGACTTTATATGATACCAAAGGTGCGGTACATGCGGGTATAGATATATTAGGTTTAGAAAAAGAACCTGACTTTAGCACGTTATTTTGTTCAGAGATGGTGGCAGAGGCGTACAGACTTGCAGGTTTATTACCTGAAGGTTATAACGCAAGTGAAGCTACCCCTGCGGACGTGGTTAAATATCCGTTTTTGGGTGACAGAATCCAGATTAAATAGATATAGGGTGGGTTCAAGAAAGGTATAGTATTGAGCCTATCCTTCCTTTGGGGGTTTTGGGGTGTGGCGTTTAAACCATTTACGACTTAAACAAACCCACCCACTATGTTTATATCTTTCAAAATAAGGGTGATTTATATAAATCCATCTAAGACTCACCTTTCTCTCGTGACAGGGGTAATTAAACCTTATAAATCCTAAAGTTATAAGTTGTATGAATTTAGCTATGAAAAATCTCATCTATTCACTCTCCTTCTGGTGGACTGCCATATAAAATGTCACCTAGTCTAGATTCCCTAATGTCAAGATTTACAGCCTCAGCAGCTTCAAGGACTGCTTTTGCGTATTGTATAGCACTATCTGCAATATCTATAAAAGTATCAATATCAACTCCCTCCTGCTCATGTAATAAACATTGCTCTTCAAAATACGTAGCAAGCGTATCTATTTGTCTATCTGTTGGCATTACTCACTCTCCTTATTGTTTATCAAACCTAAATCTTCTATATCACATCTGGGAAAACAGTCAAGAGCTGAATTAGGCGTACAGTTATAAATCTTAACACCCTTCTCGTCAGCCGCTTTCTTAATGTCCGGGAAGCGTTCTATCCATTTATTATACTTAGCCGGATCACCGTCCCCACCGGGGTGTTCGCCAAACCAATGGGAGTTCTCGCCCTCAGCGTGCATATCGTAACCAAGTAAACCTATCGTGGTCGCACCTAGCTTGATAGCTATCTGTAAAGCCTGATAACCTGAGTTACCACCAGTTCTAATCCTATCGTCCCTATCATCCCAACCGTATTCACCTGATGACAATATCATATCTATACCCGGATAAGGTTTAAGTATTGAACTGTCGTCAGGTCTAACGTCGAACTCATGTTGTAACTTGTAACCTTTAAAGTCCTCCGCACCTTTATGTAAGTCCCACCATTTCCTATCACATGCGTATAATATGTCAGCATGGGGTGCTAACTTGTAAGCGTCGTTTATAGCTATAACCTTATAACCTTTTGTCTTATCGACTTGTTCTTGCGTTAAGGAAGCCCCGCCTCCGATACATATAGCGACCTTACCTGTCCATATTGGGAATAAAGATATGTCCATTACACCATTCCTTTCTTTAAATGTTCCCAAGCTTGCCCAGAAGCCATCTCCTCAATCGTCCACTGACGATAACATATATTATTAAACCATTCCATACGTTCGCCACCGCTGTAAAGTCGCCTATCGAAACGTTTAACCATAGACACATCACTGTCGGTCATAACTAACTTACCCATAAGTAAGCTATCTACACCTGCGTTACTACTTAAACTCACCGTGAAAACGGCGTTAATTATATCTTCCCCGACAGTACGCCCTTCGCTTACTTCATTAACTAAATCAGGTATAAATGGCTCTTTATCCAACGGATGAGGGCGATACCTTATAAGTATTTCAGGATATTCTTTTCTGAGCCACATTACTTTATCTTGTAACCATTTATTATAGTTAACAGGTTTTACTGACATATCACTTGGAACTTGCCCCAACACTAGTATATACTTACCCCTACCTTGTCCGATAGCGTACATGTTCTTACAAGCTAAATTAACCACTCTATCTGTAAGCTCTTCTGGTGGTCTGGGACTATAACCTCTACCGTTTAAGCCGTTGAAACCTGTGGAGGTATACTCTTCCCTATCTCCAACATAACCTCGCTCTAATATGAGGTAGTTTTTAGATTTACTTATCAGCTTTTGATTCCTAATACCCCATTGAACCACAAGGTCTTCATTATCATAGTCGTCACAATCGGTAACTCTAACATCAACCTTATGCTCCTCAAGCCCCGCTTTAAACGCCATCTCATATTTGTAACTGTGAGACTGTTCGCCTCGTGTGTATATTAAAACTCTTTCCATAACCCTAACCTCTACCTAGAACTAATTGGTCTATTATACCTTTACATTGCTCAACACAATAATCATTAGTTCTGATTAAACCTTCATCAAACCCGTAGGAGGCTTCTTCCACTATATCTGCCGCAGTTGGATCTACATCTCTTAAAGCATCAATATCTTTAGCGTCATAAAGATGAGCACAGTCGAACCCTATCCACTTGTCGGTACAGTTACTGTCAGTAAACTGATAATTAAAGAACGTGCAACCACCGTGCATATCTATATTTATATCCGATTCATCTTTTTTATTATAAAGAGGGTGGTCTTCGCTTATAGCAACGTATCCACACCTGTGCCCCCTTTTTGTTAACACTACTAAATACTCATAACCTTTGTACTCACCTAATGCGTCCACATAGGGGGAATAGTCTTTAGAGTTAACTCTTTTCGCTTTATTTTTCTCTAACTTAACAATGCACGTCATTTCTTCGACCTCCTAATTTCTTCAATTTGCTTATCTAAGTCTTCAAGTAGTTTTACCTCTTCTGAAGCATCGGAGTTATCTTTAACATAATCCCATATCTCTTTAATGATTTCTACAGCGTGTTCGTTACCGTGTGCATCACTTATTGTAGCTATATCCTTAGCTATAGAATCTCTGGTTAGTATCCCACAAAGACCTGCTAACTCGACCAACTCTTCATAGGAAACGTCAAACCTTTCATAAGCTAAGAACACCGCCACCTTTCTTACGAGCATTTCTCCTTCATTTATATGGAGTAAGTCTTGTAATCTTTTAAGCTTATCCTGATTATGGTTAAAATACTCACAAGTAGTTCTAATCACTGAGTCAACAGAGATTATTCGCATACGAACTTACCTTTAACTTTTACGACACGCTTATCTTTAGGGAAGTTAGTAATGTAACCCTTTTCCATTTGTACCGCATTTCCATCGTAAAAATCTAAAGCCACCTTCATGTATATAACCTTACCTTTTTCAAGTCTAAAAGTTTCTCCCACCTCTATTTTATCTATTGTGGTCACATGAGGCTCAGATATAGGGGTAATACTATCACACATGTGGAAAAACACAGTGTTACCTTGGTAGTTTACGGCGTTGATAATGTTACCTAACTCAGTTACAGAGTCCTCCATTCTGATAAATGTGCTACCACGATATCTAAAGTGGTCTCCGATGTCTAAGTCCGCAAAGTGGTCTCCAATGCCTATGTCCGCAAGGTGTTCTTTATCTTTTTTAATTACTTCCATTTTCTTTATCCTCTTTAATTAAATTTCTTCTTATTTCTTCTTGCCGTTTGGAGAAATCTTGTATCACTTTAACCTTGTCCTCGTAAGACGTTAATCCGTCGTCAAAAGGCTTAATCTCAGTTGACACACGATTCTTACCATACTCACTTGACCTTACCTGTGGTAACTTGTTCTTAGGTCTGTACGCACTTCCGAAAGCTATAACTAACGTTGTAAGTACGAAAAACACAAAAACTCTAATCCATAAGTTAAAGCTCCCGTACTTCTTAACCACGTACTTGAAGCCTTTCTTACGCCCACTGTAAAATGGAGATAAAGTCCACATGAAAACAAAAAAGTAAAACATGTAAGCTAAGTAAGAACCCCACAGGTAAATATCAAACATAAGCGTCTCCTATTTTTTAACCGGTATAACATTTTTATTATCGCCGACTAAAACTAAGTCGGTACCAAGTGGGACATATATAGCGCTACCGCTTTTAGCAACCTGCTCCATAACTTCTAGCTGACGATACTTAAGGTAATTACCTGTTACAGACTTGGCAACCAATAAGTTCTCTTCACGTATTGTTTGAGCCTTTTGAAGTCTAACCTCTTTCTCTTTTATAGCCACCTGTAAATCTGCATCGGCTCTAGCTAATCTTATTTCTTTCTCAGCTTCAGCTTTCTCGATCTCAACTTCACGTTCCTTGGCAACCTCTTTAGCTTTAACAATAACTTCAGGGAACTGTACGTCAGCTAAACCTAATTGTAATAACTTAACTGGCGTTGGCTTTAACGCCTTAACTAGTTCATCATACAACTTTTGTTCAACTGCCGCCCTGTTCGACGCAACCTCATTAATAGTGTACTCGGATAACACGCTACGTGAAACACTTCTGAATTTTTGTTGAGCGTAAGTGTTGTAAACCTCACTTAAACCTATTTTATTATTCTTACTTGCGACAACCCTGTCGAAAATATCATGAACTGTCTTAGTGTCATTACTTATAGAAATGGTTGCACGTATATCGAAACTCATATTAAGCTGATCTTTAGGCATAAATAATTTCATAGATTCAACAATACCTCTGTCAGCCGTCTCTAAAACAACTAACTTATCACAATAAGCTAAACACATAGGTAATCTGAATTTAGAAGGCGGTACAACGTCTTCACGATAACCTTCGGCGGTCAATATTTTACCTACGTATGCAGGTGGAACTTCAACACGCTCTCCACATCCACTTAAAGCTGTAGCTAACGCTGTAGTTAGTAATAATTTCTTTAACATTTTCTTTACCTTCTTTAATTAAAATACAGAGACGAAGGTTGCATCTATCTCCGCCTCTCGAAAACAATTAATAAACTATTCTTTACCGACTGTAAAGAATTATTTTAGTTTTAATTTCAGATATTCGATTAATTCGTCCTGTGTCTTAGCTCCGCTTTTTAAAGCCCCCATCACTGTTTGATCCAGACCTTTTTTCATAACCAGATGTAAAATCTTAACATTTCGCTTCTGACCCTTTCTGAACAACCTACCGTTTAACTGTTGGTAAAGTTCTAATGACCAGTTTAAACCGAACCATATTAGAATAGCCCCGCCATCTTGAATATTTAAACCGTGTCCACCGGATGCGGGATGAACCGCCATAAGCCTTATCTCGCCCTTATTCCACTTAAGTACCTCTTTACCTGACTTAGATAATAC
>Ga0070746_10000992_pt1 | contig 16980 bp, 20 predicted proteins | sample VirMetDEL_Mar_21_FD_77016 | JGI IMG/M metagenome (GOLD analysis project Ga0070746, IMG submission 77016) | Aqueous microbial communities from the Delaware River and Bay under freshwater to marine salinity gradient to study organic matter... | ecosystem: Environmental > Aquatic > Marine >... | reverse complement strand
TCAGAAACAATCAGTAGCTATAGCTCTTAACCAAGCTGGTAAATCTAAAATGAATGAAGTAGCTTCAAAATTTGTTAATAAAGAAATTACTGAATTACTCGAAGCAAGAAAAGCTACATATTGTGGTAGATGTGGTCATACTCACGTAAAAGGTACTGCATGTCCAAGACCTTTTAAGAAGAAAAGATCTTGATTGTTTCAGATACATACCTATAATATGGTATGGCTAATTTTGAAAGTACTAAAATTATTGAGCTTGGTAGTTGCGCATTTCGTCAACCTCAAGCAAAATCTCATTGTAGATTTCTTCACGGTTATAGACTAACTGCTAAGTTTTGGTTTAGTTGTAATAAGCTTGATGAAAATAACTGGGTAGTAGATTTCGGTGGCCTAAAAGGTCTTAAAGATAAACTTCAACAGCATTTTGATCACACTACTATTGTTTCAAAGCATGACCCTTTCTTAGATGATTTTAACGACCTGAACAGAAAAGGTGTTATTGATCTTCGTATCGATGATGGTGTTGGTATTGAAATGTTTGCTAAGAAGTGTTTTGATATTGCAAGTATCTACGTATCAGCAATGACTGATGGTAGATGTGATGTAGAAAAGGTTGAAGTGTGGGAACATGAAAGCAATAGTGCTACGTATACTAACAAACAGATTCAATCGATGATCATTAAAGAAGAAAATAAAAATGTATTTGAACCCGTTGCACCGGAAGTTACACCCACCATTATTAAACCAGAACCAGAACCTAAAACTAAAGAAGGTTTATCGAAAAACCCAGATGGTTCAGTACCAGCACCAGTAGGTAATAAAGTTTCCGGTGGTTTGGGTGGTAATACTTTTGCTGGTACTTCATGGGATACTAAAAGTGGTGATAGTATGAGATAATGGATATTGAAAGAGACCCATCTATTAATAAATTACAAAGTGATGTTTTTGCTAAAATGGCAGAAATATCAAAACCCGGGCCAGGTGAAAAAAAGCCTCTTCAGAATGATATAAAAACTATATCGCCTGAAGAGGCTATTAAAGAATTACTTGAGCTGGAAAAGAATCAAAGCGATTCTAATACCTGAACAATATGTTTAAGTAATTTGCTTCTTACAATTTCAGATTTTTCAAACTTAAATGTATGAATACCGTTAACCATACTATTATCGGTATCAAATGCTTGTAAAATAGGTTTAAATCCTGATTTGCCGTTAATATCACTTTGGTTAGTATCACCAATAATAACATACTTAGAATCTTCACCAAATCTTGTTAATAAAGTAACAAGCTCTTGCCTTGTGAGATTTTGAGCTTCATCAATTATAACAACAGAGTTATGAAATGTTAAACCCCTTGTAAAATTAACAGGGAGGCATTTAATATACTCTTGTTTCATTAATTTATCACATGTGGTTTTGGAAACTAATTCATCAAGTTTATCTAATAACGGTAAGGAATAAGGTTGGAATTTTTGGTCTAATTCACCTGGCAAATGGCCTATCTTTTGCGTAGCTGATTCAACCACGCTTCGCAGGTAGATAATTTGTTCTACCTTTCTAGCTTCTAATAACGTCAATGCTCCACAAACCGACAAATACGTTTTAGCTGTACCTGCAAACCCGTCTGCAAATACCATTTTCGTTTTTTCATCTATTAAGGTTTGTATAAACCTTTGATGCTTTTCAGAAAATTTAAACTTCGACTTAATGTTAAAGTTTAGTTCCCAATTTTGTTGTTCATAATCATTTGTATTAAATGATTCCGGTTCGAAAATTGCGGCTAACCGCGAGTTTTTTCTTCCCATATATATGTATTTATGCTTGAATAGTTAGTTGTTTATATTATAATAATGGTATGAGTGAACTGAAAGATGATACGATATTTCTTAGTTACGATAAAGTATTCTATACAATAGAAGGAGAAGGCGAGTATGTAGGCATGCCATCTGTGTTTATGAGAATGTCGATGTGCAATCTTACATGTATAGGTTTTAGATCTGAAGATGCACCTTATGGTTGTGATAGTTATGTTTCATGGAGTATAAAGAATAAAATGTCATTTTATCATATTAAATGTATGATGGAAGATAATGGTTATAAAGATCATTTGTTCAATGGCGCTATTCTTAAACTAACAGGTGGTGAGCCTCTTATTCAACAATCAAAGCTTCTTAGATTTATGGATTACTTATTCGTTGAATGGGGTTTTATTCCACGTATTGATTTTGAAACTAACGCAACTATCGAACCATCTGATAAGTGGGTATCAAAATATATTGGTGCTACATTTACTACATCACCTAAACTAAAGTCAAATGGTGATCCACGAGGTAAACGTTATATCGAAGAAGTAATTGAATGGCATTCTAATCAAGGTTCTGGGTTTAAGTTTGTTGTTCAAAGTCGTCGTGATATGGATGAAATTATGACTGAATATGTTGATAAGTTTGATATTCCAACTGGTCGTGTTTGGTTGATGCCTTGCGCTGGTAGTCGTGAAGAACATATTAGAGTTGCAGCAGATGTTGCTGAGCTTGCTAAAGAGTATCACTTTAATTTTAGTCCAAGATTGCATCTACTTCTGTGGGATAAAGCATTGAAAGTTTAAAAATGAAAAACGAATACAAAACTATATCAAAAGAGGAATGGTTTTCAAAACCACATTTCTTTAAACTTCTTCTAGAGTACGGTACCTTACCTAAAAATCCAAAAATAGCTGAGTTAGGGGTTTGGATCGGTGAAACAACAAATAGTTTAATTAATATGTTAAAACAAAACGGTTATAACCCGGAATATTATGCTATTGATATTTTCACCGGTTCAGAAGAACATCAAGGTTTTATTCAGGAAAAATATAACGGTAGTACTTTGGATATATTTAAAGAAAGTTTAGCGAAAAATAATAATTCAGAATGTGTCACTATTATTGAAAATACAACTCATAATGCGTCTTTAAATTTTACAAATGAATATTTTGATTTCATATATGTAGATGCAGCTCATGATTATGATTCAGTTCGTCAAGATATATTTGACTGGTATCCAAAATTAAAATTTGATCGTTATTTTGCAGGGGATGATTATGGACCTTATGGGTGGGAAAGTGTAACAAAAGCAGTAGATTCAATTTTTACAGATATAGATTGTAATCATTTTGTTTTTTATAAAATGAAAAAACATTGAAAGTATAAATTCTATTTTTAAATTATATTATGTCAGATTGGAATGTACCTAATTTTTATAAAGCTCCGTCAAATTCTATTTTTGATAAAGAATTTGATTATTATGTTAGTTTAGGTCATCGATGTTGTGTAGGCCAAGCTCTTAATTATATGAGGAAATCTTCTTTTCCTTTTGATTGGCAAATTACCGACATTAATGTTTTGCCTAATATATTTAAAAACGAGTTTTCGAATTTTTATCCAGATTCTGGGGTAGATTTTGCTCATGTAATTTATTACCCAGATGAAAATGGTAATGAATCTAATAGAATCAATCACGAAGAAACTAATAAAATTTATACAAGAAGAAGTAACAGATTAGTTAAATTGCTTAAAGAGAACGAACGTAGATTGTTGTTTTATAGGCATAAGTATGTTTGGTATTGGTCCAAAGCTGAAGGTAATAATGACCGTCAGAGAGATATGAATCCAATTGAATATGATATTGAAAAGCTTATTGAAGTTTCAGATATATTAAAAAATCAATATAACAATGATAAGTTTGATATAATTTATGTCTATCAAGATATGAGTGAGTTCGAACAATTACCTTATGATTTAAACGGTGATGTTTCATACGATGATTTAGAATTACCTGACGGTCAAACTCAAATTGAACAAGCTAAAAAATTCACATATGTAGAGCAACTTGGATTTAAAGATCATAATATTACACCTGTTATTGTTAAACCTGGTAAAGTACGTGTAGAAGGAAATGCAATGTGTAGTTGTATTAATAATTTTCTTAATTTATCTGATTTACAGGATTTTGAACTACCATATGGTTTTGAGAAAAAGGTTTTAAGCAGAAATATAGACATAGAATAACATGCCTGGTATATTAGTTAAAAATATTAGAAAATTTTTTAATAAACCTACTGTAAAAGATATAAATCAAAAAAATTTTTATATTTGCGGTGAATTAGGAGATATTATTTACAGTTTACCTTCTATAAAATATTTAGGCGGTGGTAATTTATATATAGGTGGTCAATTTAAAGAATTTCCTAATTATAAACTTTTAGATAAAAATTTAGTAGATCAGTTATCTGCAATTTTACTTCAGCAGCCTTATATAAAAAATGTTTATTTTTCTGAAACTCTACCTGAAGGTGCTATAGACTTAAATCAATTTAAAAAAAGATATATTGATTGGAATAATAATAAGTTAAACATTAATGAAATTAATGAATTAAGGCATACTAATATATCGGTTCTTTTTTCAAATTTACTTAAAGTACCAACAACAGTCTGTGATGATAAATGGTTAACAAATAAAATATCTCAATCTGAATTTATTATTGTAAATAGATCATTAAAATATCATAATGAAAAATTTCCATGGAAAGATATAGTTTCTAATTTTAAGGAATATATTCGATTTATAGGTCATAAAGACGAATATGACGATTTTTGTAAAAGATTTGGTGAAGTAAATTATATAGAAACCCTGAGATTAATTGATGTTTTTAATATTATTTCTGAATGTACAGTTTTTATAGGTAACCAATCTTTTTGTTATTCCCTAGCTGAAGGGTTAAAAAAGAATTGTATTCAGGAAACTGATACATGGATAACAAACTGTCAATATTTTAGAAATAATAGTTTAATTTTTGAAAATGGTGAAAATTGTAACTTTTCTGATGTTGATTTCTTTTTAAGAAAAAATGGATTTAAAAAAATAATTGAACCTAATACTGTTACTATAAAATCTAATAAGAAGAAAATATTTTATATTGGTCAGTCTGGTACTAGTGGTTATGCTAAAGCAGCTAAAGGTTATATATACGATTTTTATAAACAAGGTCATCACGTTGATTGGTTACCTTTGAAATTTGATCAAAGTGTTGAATGTAGAACTGAATTAGATTTAATTTGTAAAGGCTTACAAATAGAGCATACTGATTTAAAATATGATGAAATCTATTTACATTGTACACCAGATCTTTGGCCTTCTTACAGAGAAGTATATAGAGAAACATTTAAAGATGCAAAAGTAATAGGTTATTCAGTCTGGGAAACCGAAACATTACCCCACTCATGGGTATCTTTAATTAATGAAAATGTAGATTTACTTCAAGTACCTTCTTTACACAATAAAAGAGTATATATTGAAAGCGGTATTACTGTACCTATTGAAGTAAAACCTCATTTATTTTTTAAAGAAGAATTACCAAATATAGATGATGTTAATATTGTTTCTATAGATGGAAAAAAATTAGATAATAATAAATTTACATTTTATAACATAAGTGAATTAAACGAAAGAAAAGGTATATTAGATTCTTTAGAAGTTTTTGATAAAGTTTTTAATAATAACAAAGATGTTCAATTTTTAATAAAAACACATTATAAGGATTATACAGAAGAAAATAAAAAATATGTTTTAGATAAATTACATGAATATATTTCAAAACCAAATATTTTTATAATAGTAGAAAAATTATCTCAAAAGGAATTGCAATCTTTTCATAGCGTTGGGGATTGTTATTTTAGTATGCATAAAGGCGAAGCTTTTGGATTAGTTTTACATGAAGCTTATAATTATGGTAAAAAAATTGCAACTAATGCTTATGGTGGTCAGGAAGATTTTCTTGGTAAAAATTACCCCTATTTTATAGACTATAATCTAAGAAACGTAAAAAATATGAATCAATTTAATAAATGGTACGATAATAATCAACAATGGGGTATACCTGATTTAAATCATGCAGAAGAAATTTTGAATAAAATTAAATATGAATATAGACTTTGATATATTTGGGTTAAAAAATCCATATACAAGATTTGATAAATCATTACTCATAAAAAATTATAAACATATTAGTAATAAAGAGTATTGGTTTTATAAAAACTCGATACCTCTTTTTGAAAGACTAATAAAAGATATTAAACCTAAAACTATTATTGAAGTAGGTTCATTTTTAGGGTATTCTGCAGTTAACATGGGAAAAATTTGTAAGGAAAATGACTTAAATACTAAAATTTTATGTATAGATACTTGGTTAGGGAGCCATGAACATTGGACTATTGATAATCACAAATATTTGGAAAACTATGATTATTTTGAGAATGGAATTTCTTCTATGTATGATAGGTTTATTCAAATTGTTTTAAGTCACAATTTAGAAAATAATATTATACCACTACCTAATACATCTTATAATATGTATCATATTTTAAAAAATTTAAATATTACTGGGGATCTTATTTTTGTAGATGGAGAACATTCTGCTAAAGGGGTTTATGAAGACTTAATAAATTATTGGCAACTTTTAAACCCCGGTGGTGTACTTTTTGGGGATGATTTTACTTGGTCTTCGGTAAAAGAAGGGTGTAAAAAATTTAGTAACGAAACAGGGGTAAAAATAGAAGATTTAAGAACGCTTAGTAATGAAAAAGAGTTTTTAGAAGATTTAGGAACGCATTTTATAATTAAAAAATGAAATTTTCAATCATAGATCATAATAAATTAGGTCACAGTGTAGATGGTTATACAAACGAAACGTGGGTACGCGGTCTTAAAAATATAATTGAGTATACACCTAACCATGAAGAAGCAGATTTTTCATTACTGTTTTTATTTTACCCGGGTGAAAAATATGAATATAATGATGATTTAGATAAAGTAAAATTTAATAATATTATTATAGTTGATTATATGGAATTTGATTGGGATATTCTTTATAATAAAGATTATAAAAATTGTTATTCTATATACGGTTACAACCATACTTTAGATGTTATTAAACCTGGTTTTTGGGAAAGAGACCGTGTATTATTTTGTAAAAAAATTCATGATAAAATTCAAAATGTTTTAAAGCCTTATATAAGATTATATTTTAAAAGGGAAATGAGTTCATATTTGGATTACACCAATATTGGTGTGGATGTATTACCTTGCGATTATTTGAATTATTTAAAAGATTTTGAAATTTTAAATAAAGATGATTTTTATAATAAAAAAACTGTAGATTTGCTTTATATTTGGGGTAGGAGTAGTCAAGATAGAGTTAAAATGCATGCTACATTTATGTTGGAAATGGACCGTTGGGGTCACAATATGTATTTTTCTGAAAAGCAATTCGAAAACATACATTTAAAAAATAATAATTCCAGAGCTATTGTTACAATACAGGGTGAGTGGTTTGAAAGAATTAACTACATGTATTATCAAAATTTTAGTCAATGCGTATTAGATATGTATGGTGCCGGTATGAAGTGTTTTAGAAATATTGAATCTAGTTTTGGAGCTGTATCTATTAAGCAAGATCCATCTGTATTGATTCATAAATACCCATGGATTGACGGTGTAAATTGTGTTACATTACCAACTAAAGAAGATAACCGTATTGATATACATAATTCATTTAACAAAATATGGGAATATATTAGAGGAGATAAAAGAGATGATCTCTATAATATATATCTTAATAGTATTGAAACAGGTAGAAAATATGAAACAATGACATACATAACTAACTATTTACTCCCTGAAATTAAATGTAGGTTAGTTTAATGGGTAATATTTTTAATAAAAAATTTGATAAAGTATATTTGATTACTTCTCCTTTAACTTATAAGGAAAGATTACAAAATATACAACACATTAAAAATCAAATAAATTTACAGTTAATTGTTTCAACACATAAAGATAATATAATAAAAATAGATAATGTTAGACAATCTGACTTAAGTTTGAATAATTCATATTATTCTATTTTTATAGATGCTATAATTAATAATTATAATACTATTTGTACATTAGAAGATGATTTATTTTTAACAAAAGGTTATTCTAAATTGTTAAAAAAATATTTTAAATCTATTGATGAAAATTGGGATGTTTTAAATTTAGGTTATCATGTACATGGAGAATATTATATAAATGATAAAAAAACATGGTCTTTAAAATACGACGATGAAAGTATTATCTTTCATAAAATAAAAAAACCGGAAGAAATTATAGGTACCCATTGTATGGCTTTTAAAAGTACCATTTTTAAACATATTATAGAAAAATTGAAATCTAATACTGAGCCTATGGACTATTTTATGTATAAAAATGTTTATTATGATTTCAATTGTTATCAGTTAAGAAAAAAATTATTTTATAGTAGTTCATATCGAGATTATGAATATGATAGTAAATATTTTTATAAAAAATTTAAAAGCTCTATTGATTAATGAGTATATTAAATTCATATTTTGATAAAATTTTTCTTATTACTTCTCCCGTTACTTACGAAGAAAGAATTACATCTATTAATAGATTGAAAGAACATAACATAGACTTTCAGATAGTTGTTTCTCCACTAAAAGACAATTTTAAAACCGGTGATTTAATTAAGCAAGCCGATTGTAGTTTGAACAGCGCTTATTGTTCAATTTTTATTGATTCTATTATAAACAACTATAATAAGATTTGTACATTTGAAGATGATATTTTTCTTAACCCGGGTTTTGAAAATATTTTAAATGAATATTTTTCACTGCTTAATACATGGGATATTTTGCATCTAGGTTACAACCCTTTTAATACATTTGATAAAAATAATGTTTTTAAAAAAATTAACAAAGGGGATATAATCTTAGGAACCCACGCAATGGGGTTTGTAAGTTCAACTTATAAACATATGATTAAAATGTTAGAATCTAATATTGGTCAACCAATAGATGTATTACTTTATGAAAAATTTTATAAAGATTTTAACTCTTACACTTTACTAAAAAATATATTTTTAAGTAGTTCGTTTAGATCGAACGAATTAGAACTTGATAACTATAAACTTTATAAAAGCTCTATTGAATAAATCTATTTTTTTACTAAAATAATTAAGTGATTAACGAATATACAATTTCTGTAAATAAACGATTTATTTCTAATAAATCTAAATTTAAGGTAGTATGTTTTATATTTGAAGATAACAAAAGAAATCAAATTGATAGATTTGAAATTGAAGACTTAAAGGATACTCATACTTTTAAAATTGATAGTGAAATTGAACCAACTTGGTGTGTAGTTTGGCCTATAGATAAACAAAATAATTGGCTGAATAATGAAGAAATTAATTTAACACTTAATAATAGTAAAATAAAAACTAAATGGCCCTATGCTAAAGGTCATAATTTATCAGAAATAGAATTAGGTGGTTATGGTCAAAAGTTTATTGAGTTTAACCCAATGCATAATACAGTACCCGAAACTGCTTTAATTGATCAAAATAATTCTTTTAAGGAAATAAATTTTAACTATAATAATAAAAATTATTTTTTTAATTCTGCAATTTTTGAGTTCTTAGGAAATACCTATTTTTGTGTTAGACATGAATTTGTACAAAATGCTAGTTTAAGATTTAATACATTTAAAATTTTTAATTCAGAAACATTAAAAGAAATACCTTTAAACATAACAGATGAAATAAAAGATGAACAGTATGAAGATCCTAGAGTTTTTGTACATGATAATAAACTTTACATTAGTTGTTCAACTTATGAACATGGTAAGTCTAATTTAATACATATTAAAATTTTAGTGTTTGATGAAGATTTTAACCATATTGATAATATACATATTAATTATGGCAAAAATGGTAGCGATATTAAAACCTGTTCTGGGCAAGAAAAAAATTGGTGTTTTTTTGTAAAAGATAATTTTTTGTATTGTATTTATGATATTGACCCTTTCGTTATTCTAAAGTGTGATTTTAAAGGAAATATTATAAATGAATATGTATTAAATCGAAATTTATCTAGATATTGGCCATTTGGTAAATTAAGAGGAGGTACTAATCCTATATTGATAAATGGTTCATATCATTTATTTTTTCATAGCAGTTTACCTTACAATAATAAACTACAAAGAAGATATTTTGCAGGGTACTTAAATTTTGATTTTGAAGAGCCATTTGAACCTAAATTAATTTCTAATAGCCCTTTGTTTTGGGGTAATGAAATGGATATTAGAAATGGATTAAACCCCCCAGTTGTATTTCCATCCGGCGCATTATATAAAGATAATAATGTTGTTGTATCGTTTGGTATTAATGATGAAAGAACAGGAATCATAACATATGAAATATAGTATTATTATTAAAACAGCAAGATTTCGCCATGGATTAGATTTACTTTTTGACTGTATAGCTAATGAAGTTAAGGGTAAAGAACAAGACTATGAAGTAATATTAGTTGATTATTGTCTTTTATTTGATGAAGTTAAAGAAAAAAGAGAAAAGGAATTTTTTGATAAAGTAAACCATCGATTTAAATTTATACATGTTCCTTGCAAACCTTCTATATGGCAAGGACCAAATAGATTAACTAAAAATGTATATTTCGATGGACCAGCAGCTATTAATACAGGGTTTATAGTCGCTGAGGGGGAATATATTATACTTCTTGATGATACAAGTTGGATATCACCTGGATATTTTACTCATATAGAACATGCATATAATAACAATAGACAATTTATAGCAAATTATCATACCTTTAATAAATTTAAAGCAGAAAACGGGGTTTTAACAGAGGGGTATTATATTATTTCCGGTTATACAGAATGTGATCCAGATATAGATATAGAACAACCGGAATTTTTAAAAAAACGTAAACAAGATTTTTATAACCCTCAAATATGTCCATATAAACATGGCTCTGGTGGGTTTTTTGGCGGGTGCAGCGGCGTGTTTTTAAAATATATTTTACAAATTAACGGTTCTGATGAATACTTTGCTAGATACGGTTGTGAAGATATGGATTTAGGGGGAAGATTATCAAATGTGAATGATAATTTCTGGGTATATCCTCAAGCAATATATGTGGAATACCATACTGAAAATAATGAAAATTGTGAAGAAGGGTGGCCACAAAGGACCTTATGTATAGAAGACAAATATTCTGAAAAAAATAAATTGTATACGGAAAAATTTCATGAACCTATTTTTAAAGCAAATGGGGGTTCATATCATCCTTTTCAAGAAAAGCGAATAAAACATATTGATGTTGAATATAGTAAATTTGATTTAAAAGAGGCAAGAAAACTTTTTAGAGAAACTGGTAAATTTCCAACACCTAATTATAATGTAGAAATAGACCCGGTTACGGGTAAATATTTTAAAGATTTATGAACGAAAATTACCCAATCAGTATATCCATGACTCCGTCATTTTATTCTGATGATGATTTTATTTTAATAACACAACTTAAGCATTTAAGTAGACAAACTGTAAAAGATTTTGATGTTTGGTTATTTGATATACATTACCGTAAAAGAAAAAACAGAATACCTGAACTTGCAGAAAAATTAAAATTAGATATAAAACATGTTCCCTATTTACCACAAACTAATGTTGCAAAAAGGTTAGATTGTGCTATTTTTAATACCGGTTATTTGTTTTCTAAATCAAAAAGAAATATTAGATTATCTTGTTATCGCTATGTTAGAGAAAATTTTATAGAACGAACTTTAGAGATACCGGAAGAAAAAAATGTTGATTATTATTTCCATACTTTAGGACCTGATGTTTCAGAACGAAAAGAATTAATGGAACAAGGATTAACTTTTACAGAAGCAAATTATAAATGTAAAAGACATCTTGATATTTTTGATTATGAAAATTTTGATATAAATTGGGATTTAATTGGTAAAGAAGGGCTTTGGGATGAAGAAGGGCTCGTCATAAGAGAAGGGTTTGACAACCCACCAAATTCTTATCAATTTTGGGCATGTTCATATGACAAAGATAATTTAGATAGTCAATGTAAAGGTTGTTTTGGTAATATAGGTTGGAATAGAGATAATTTTTTAGCTATAAACGGTACAAATGAAGTAATTACAAACTTCATTCATTTTGAAGATTTAGATTTTACTGTTAGAGCTGATTTAGCAGGTCAAAGAGTAGCTAGGTTATCTAATCTTATGTATAGGGTACATCATGCATATGGTTCTTTTTCTCAACGTTCTAATGTTAACCCGGATACACCTTTTATGCCTTTATGTCCAAGGTGTGTTAATCAAGTAGCTGAAGAATTTAGTAATATGCAACCTATATTATACCATAGAGTTGCATCAAATCAATTTCATGTAGAATTTGACGATAACGTTTTAATATGCAAAACCTGTAAATTAGTTTATCCTATTGTTAAAAAAAGTTATGATGAAATTTGGCATTATTATCATAATAATAATGTTACTCAAGCCCCTATTTTAGAAAAATATAAAATAGGAAGAAATTTAAGAATTTTAGCTGAAGATCTAGATAAACAAACAACTTTGCAAGATAAAATAGATATTTTTGCGGATTCTTGGTATAATAAAAGATATTATAAAAAATGAAAGATATAATTTATAAAAATAATATACAACAAATAGGTGGGTGGTTAAGTGAGGAAAAATTTAATACTTTATTTGATTTAGTTGTTAATTCTAAACCTTCCAACATATTAGAGATTGGAGTTTTTATGGGTAAATCATTTTTTACTCTAGCTTGGGCATGCAAGTATATTAATCAAGGAAGAGTTATAGGTTTAGATCCATTATCTACTCAAGCAAGTACAGAGTTTATGGAAGACTCTACTAATATTGAATGGTGGACTCATCTTGATTATGAAAAAATTAATTCTGATTTATTATTTTATATTGAAAATAATTTGTTATCTAACTATTGTGAATTTATAAGGACAACATCACAAGATTATATTCATAATGTTAATTATGAAATAGACATATTACATATTGATGGAAATCATGAAGAGCAAAATGCTATTAGAGATGTAGAATTATACTATCCTAAAGTTAAACAAGGCGGGTATATATTATTTGATGATGCTAAATGGTATCAAACGCAAAAAGCAGTAAGTCTGTTAGAAAATCACTTTAAGTGTGAATTATTGCAAGAAATTCCTTCTGAAGATCCTAATAATTTTTGTAATTTATATAGAAAAGTATGAACCTTCCACGTACGCTAGGATTATATTTAAAAGGTCATCAAAAAAGAAAAGATATTACTGATAGTTGTTTAAAAGAGTCTAATATTAATGTTGAGTGGATTAATGGTATAGATGCTAAAGGATTCGGTTTAAATAGTAATATTCCAAACCTTATTGATCAACAAGGGGTTTTACCTCAATATATTAATCCTTATTTTATGTCGCAAGGACATTTAGGTTGCTATTTATCACATTATCTTATATGGAATATTATAAAATTTTTACCAGAAGAAGAATTTATAATTGTAGAAGATGATGTATACCCGGTTCATGAATGGGAATCGTTATATGAAAATTTTTATAATGCTTTACCTAATGATTGGGAATATGTATATTTAGGATATTGTTGTGAGCCAGAAAAAGATAAAATAAAAATTGTAAATGAACATGTAAGATCGGGAATTATTTCTCCATTATGTACACATGCTTACATGATTAAAAAATCTACTGCTGAAATGTTAATTGATAGTTGTAACAAACCCTGGGCTCATGTTGATATAATAATAAGATTTGCAAATATAAAATTAAATTGGTATATGCCTAATAGAGAAATTTTTTGTCAAAGAAGTAATAATAAAGCTGCTGCTGGTACCGATTTTATTTCCTTAACACATACTTATTAAATATATTCATGAGCCTTTTTAATGATAAGATTAATAAAATCTTAGAAAAGACTGATTTAGATGCTAATGAACTTCGTCCTGGTGATCTTTGTTTAAACACAAACAAAGAATGTGATCATTACGGTAGTAAAGGTAAAGTATTAAAAGTCTTTAAATTAAAAGAACCTAATAACACAATTGGTAAATTTATACGTTATAAAGTCTTAAATAATGGACCTTTATATAAAAAGGGTGACGTTTTAGATAAGACTGAAATTCAGCTTAAAAAAATAAACGAACAACTTAAACCAAGACCACATATTAAAGCTGATCCTAAAGAATTAGCCATGGGTATAAAAGTTGAAAAGGAACACACTACAAGTGATAAAGCAGCTAAAACTATTGCTTTGCAACACCTAGCTGAAGATCCAAAATATTACTCTAAGCTTAAAAAAGTAGAAGGTAGTGTTCATGAAAATTATGCTGATGGTAAAGTCAAAGGTAAAAGCAGACCTGGTAGAGTAAAAAGATCAGGTGCAAGTTGTAAAGGTTCAGTTACTTCATTAAGAGCAAAAGCTAAAAAAGCTGGTGGTGAAAAAGGTAAGATGTACCATTGGTGTGCTAATATGAAGGGTGGTAAGAAGAAATGAGTTACGAGTCTAAAGTATATCAATTATTAGAAGCTAATACTGCAAAATACTATGCTGAAAAACTTTCCTATGGATTAAAAGACTTAGCTCCAGTAATTAATAGACAAACGATGAACTTTCATTATAATGTTCATTATAAAGGTTACATCAAAAAATTAAACGAAGCTTTAGGTAATAAACCAAAACCACCTATTGTTGAGTTAATTAAAAATATTAAAAAATACGATGATAAAGTTAGAGACAATGCTGGTGGTTACTACAATCACTCACTCTTCTGGAAATACATGCATCCAGGAGGGGCTCCATTTGAAGGTAAATCCGAACTCGGTAAAGCAATTAAAAGCACTTTCGGTTCCTTCAATAACTTTAGGAACGAGTTCGTTGAATCTGGCAAGTCCCAGTTTGGATCAGGGTGGGTATGGTTGGTTAAAAAAGATAATAGGTTGGAAGTAGTACATACACCTAATCAAGATAACCCTCTTATGAGTAATGCTGGTAAACCTATATTAGGTTGCGATGTATGGGAACATGCTTATTATCTTATGAATGGTCCAGAAAGAGGAGAATGGATTAATAACTTCTTTAAGATTGTTCATTGGAATCATTGTAATACTATTTTTATCAGTGATTAAGATTAAATAATTACGTGGATAAGGAATCACACATATTATTTGAAAAATATCAATCTGTTAATGAAGCTAATGGTATAGTACCTTATAATAAAAAAGAGGTAGAAAAAAGAAATAAACTTCAAAAGAGAGAAGATAAAGATGATGATTATAACACTTATTCTAGATCTTTTTCAAGTGATGATACTCCAGAAAATGTACCTCCGGACCCAAGTGTAAATTATACATATGCCGGTCCTGAATCAGGAGAAAAATTCGCAGGTAGAGGTACAGGTGAAAATCCGGAAAGAAAAAAATTACCTCAAGGTCAACAAAGTCTAAAACCACAACCAGCACCACAACCAAAACCTAACACTCAATCTCAATCAGCACCAGCCCTAGCACCACAACCAAAACCTAACATTCAATCTCAATCAGCACCAGCCCCGGCACCTAACGTTAACCAACCATCAACTTTTAAAAATTTCATAAAAGGAGGTAAAAAGGGATTAAAAGGTTTAGGTAAAGCATTAACAATGGGGGCTAAAGCTGTAGACCCATTTAGTAAACAAGGTTTATTAGGAAAAGCTGCTACTGCAGCTAAAAATATAGAAAATTGGGCTAAAACAGGATCGGGATTTGTAGATAATATATACGGTAAAAAGCAAGGTTCAGCTGATGATGCGGTAAAAAAGGGAAATGAACATGAGTTTTTTACTAATATAAGAAATACTTTTAAAAACAATAATAAAACTAAAGCAGCATACGCAGATGCTGTTGCAAATTCAGTTATCCCACCCGGTCAACAACTATCTTTAATACACCCTAAAAATCCAAACAAACCTAAACAATATACCAATATAGAACACTATGCTAATGTAGTTTTAGATCAATTTAAATACTATTTAGTGAACAAAAACTATAGTGAAAACGATTCAGGTAAATACACAGTACAAGCATTTACAACAAGAACAAATACTGATAATAATAAAAATAAAATCATGCTGAAAATTTTAAAAAAACATGGTTTATTGTATGACGCTGTAGCTAAATTTGTACCTTGATATTTTTTAGATATTCCATATAATTTTATATATGGAAGTTAATCTTATTTCTGTTACCGATCCTAAAATTTTTACTGAAGATAACCAAAACAAATCTGAACGTTGGAGTAGGAGATCTTTAAATTCAGAAGAGCTTATTGCTTATTGTGCTCGAGTTTCCAATCCTTCTAATCAAATGAATATGGAGACTGCTCCGCGTTTGTTAAAGTATCTAATCAAACATAAACATTGGTCTCCATTTGAAATGGTAGATATGTGTGTTGAGATTAAGACTAGTAGAGCAATAGCAGCTCAAATTCTTAGACATCGTAGTTTTTCCTTCCAAGAGTTCTCTCAACGTTATAGCTCAGTTACTGAAATAGAACCTATTGAACTGAGGAAACAAGCGGAGACCAACAGACAGAGTAGTGAGCAAGTAATTGACGAACCGGTAATTAATAATGTCGTGCAATATGCAATTGATCACGCTGTACAAACGTATGAGAAGTTGATAAAAGAAGGAGTTGCAAGAGAGCAGGCTCGTTTAGTTCTACCTCTTGCAGCTCAATCGTGTCTTTATATGAAAGGTTCGGTAAGGTCTTGGGTTCATTATATTGATCTTAGAACAAAAGAAGATACTCAAAAAGAACATCGACTTATTGCGGAGAGTATTAAAAATATATTCAATGAGCAGTTTCCAACTGTAGCAGAAGCCCTTGAATGGTAATGAACAAACAATCAGATAACAATACGCAGTTTTCAACAGGAGCCCAACGTGATGATCGTAAGGGTAAACTTCGAATGAGCTTAATGCCTCACACAGCAATGAATAGAATCATGAAAAGATATCTAGACGGTGCTGAAACTTAT
>Ga0070746_10000986_pt1 | contig 17003 bp, 19 predicted proteins | sample VirMetDEL_Mar_21_FD_77016 | JGI IMG/M metagenome (GOLD analysis project Ga0070746, IMG submission 77016) | Aqueous microbial communities from the Delaware River and Bay under freshwater to marine salinity gradient to study organic matter... | ecosystem: Environmental > Aquatic > Marine >... | reverse complement strand
TGCGAGTACAGATGCCAACAGAGCCGTGGGTATATCCTCATTCTTTGACAGTACAGACAGAACCTTTTTTCTCACAGGTGTTCAGTTAGAAGTAGGGCAGAACGCAACAGAGTTTGAGCATGAACCTTTGGAGAGGACGTTGGCTAAGTGCCAGAGGTATTTTCAATATCTCCCATCAGGAGCAGTAGGGCGTTGGAATAGTTCAACTGAATGTGAGGTAGGTGCTAATTTTCCTAGTGTAATGAGAGCAACTCCTAGCACTTCAATTAATCCTAATGATAATACTGTTAATATTTTTAGAATGGGTATTTCTGTAAATCCTTGTACTGTATCTGCTGTTGATGCATCTTATTTATCACCTTCAGGGGGTGCTACTGGTATAACAGTTAGTGCTACAAGTTCAACACCCAGTAGTGGGGATGTTGCTCTTTATGATACTAACGGAGATAGTGAGGTTGTATTTTTGGCATCGGAGTTATAAAAATGAATAGCATGAACATCACACAAGCACAATATCATCAAATTAATAGTGTAAACGTAAGTATAAAGGCAACTATAGATGGCACAGTATGGTCTGTTCCACTAGACCCTAACAACACACACTACGCAGAGATACTAAAACAAGTAAAGGAAGGCACACTGACCATCAAGGACGCTGAGTAGTGTTCGACCCAATCACCATATCTGCTGCAGTCGCAACTGCAAGCACAGCCTTCAACGGAATCAAGAGGGCATTTGCAGCAGGACGAGACTTGGAAGCAATGTCACAGGACTTGTCACGGTGGATGGGAGCAGTCAGTGATGTAGACAACGCACACAAGTCAGCCAAGAACCCATCAATGGTACGTAAGATGTTTGGTGGTGGCAGTATAGAACAGGAAGCCATTGAAGCTTTCACTGCCAAGAAGAAGCTAGAAGAGCAACGCTATGAGCTAAAACAGTTTCTGATGTTTACCCACGGAAGTAAGTCATGGGACGATTTACTAGCAATGGAAGGGCAGATACGCAAGAGAAGACAGAAAGAAGTATATGACAAACAAGTGTTCAGAGAAAAGGTTATAACATATGTCGCTGTGGCAGTGGTTCTGGTTGTTGGCTTTAGTATTCTGGGTACTGTTATATACGGTCTTATGGGGGTCGACAGAGGATGGTGGTAACTGCGTAAGAAAAGACGGTGGACAGTACACGTTTGAGTGGCTTTGTACAGACCAATATGGTACAATAACTTTAGCACAATCCGACAACATCAAGAACTGTTACACCTGCTTTCTCAAGAAGTTCAGCGACTGGACATGGGAGCAAGAGAAAAGACTAGGCAAACGTGAAGACCCAAAGTATATCACATGCCGTAGATACAAAAGAGTGCAAGCAAAGAACGGACAGCAGGTCTGTTTGTACAAGGGAGCAAACGATACATATACCCTCGTAGTAGAGGGAAACTGCCCAAATGAGTACCGTTGCAAGTATGACCCTAATGGTCAGCCACCTAACATAGATAGTGTAGTAGACTCACTCAACGATAAGTTTAAGAGGTAACGATGGAAATAGACCCAGTAATGTTTTGGAATTTAATTCTAACCCTTGTGATAGCACCTGCTATATGGACATTTCGTAATGTAATGATTGAGTTAAAACGCATAGACATACTCCTGAATAAAACGAGAGAAGAGTATGCATCAAGGGCAGAGATGAAGGACGAGATGCACGGAGTGATGGAAGCATTACATAGACTAGAAGATAAGTTAGATAGAGTTTTAAGTAGAGAGAGCAAATGATTCAGTTTCAAGGATTTAAGCCATCAGGCATAGAAAAGATAGCCAACGCTATGGGCTTTCAGGGTGAAGAGAAAGACTTCCAAAAGTTTTTAGAAGAGAATCCTGATAGACAGGCAGAGATGATGCGTTATCAGGACATAGCACGTAAGATGGTATCTGGGGGTTACGTAAATAAATATCAAGAAGGTGGCACAGTAAAGAAAGACATACGTGATATATCCTCTAGCATGGTTACAAATCCTAAAGTACCTGCAGGTGCAAAGGTTACTCCGTTTGGCATACCTCAAGGTGATACAGGACAAACTGTTCCAACAGATTCTGGACAGGTCACTGGTACACCAACAGCCACTACCACTACAGCAAGCACAGCTACTTCAAAAATTCCTGATACACTAGATGCAACCACAATGCAAGCTGACACAGCTATAGACAAAGTGACAGCCGTAACAGACGCACTTCAAGCTGCTCAATTAGACCCAAACGATCCACGAGCAAAGGTAACTGCAGCAGAAGCTACCAAGTCAAGTGTATCCGATCTAGCGTCTGCACAAGGTACAGCTATCAAGCTAGAGAATCCTGTACAAAGAGAGATACAAACAGGAGAACTTATTGAGCCTGTAGCTAACGCAGAGAAAGCATCTAAGTTTACAGAACAGATACAGGCTGCAGAAGCTACACCCACAGACAAAGCTACTGTACAAGGACAGTTAGCTACACTCACAGCAGACTTCGATGCAAAGAATCCACCTGCATGGGCAGCAGGAGCATTAAGAGGTGTACAAGCACAGATGCAAGCCAGAGGTATGGGAGCATCTAGTATTGCAGGACAGGCAATGGTACAGGCAGCATTAGAGTCTGCCTTGCCCATAGCACAGGCTGATGCACAGACAGTGGCATCTTTCGAAGCACAGAACTTATCCAACCGACAGCAACGTGCAATGCTTGCGGCACAGCAACGTGCTACCTTTATGGGCATGGAGTTTGACCAAGCTTTTCAAGCAAGAGTACAAAATTCAGCACGTATAGCTGATGTAGCTAACATGAACTTTACTGCAGAGCAACAGATAGCTCTGGAGAATAGCCGTATTGCTAACACTATGAATCTTACCAACTTGAGCAATAGACAGGCAAAGGTGATGGCAGAAGCAAGTGCGTTAGCAAATTTAGACATGGCTAACCTAAACAATCAACAGCAGTCAGCCGTAATGAACGCACAGAACTTCATGCAGAGAGATATGGCTAACCTGTCAAACCAACAACAGGCAGAGATATTTAGAACACAGCAACGAGTACAGGGTTTGTTTACAGATCAAGCTGCCGTAAATGCATCACGACAATTTAATGCTACGAGTGAGAATCAAACTAAACAATTCTTTGCTAACCTAGATACACAAGTGTCGCAGTTCAATGCTGCACAAGCAAATGCACAGGCACAGTTTAATGCAGGTGAAGAGAACGCAGTAGCAAAGTTTAACACAGAAGTGCAGAATCAAAGAGATCAGTTTAATGCAAACAATAGACTTGTCATTGACCAGAACAATGCACAGTGGAGAAGGCAGATAGCAACAGCCGATACCGCTGCAATTAATCGTGCCAACGAAATAAATGCACAGAACCTGCTTGGCATATCTAACACAGCCTACAATAATCTGTGGAGCTACTACTCTGACGCTATGCAGTACGCGTGGACAAGTGCAGAGAATGAGAGAGATAGAGTTGTAAAGTTAGCCGAAGCACACTTAGTTGCTGACTCTAGCTATGACATACAGCAGTTAAAGAATGACCACTCTTCAGCCACAAGCTTTGGTAAACTTATAGGAACATTCTTGTTTAGCTCTATGAATCCTCTATCTAATATAGCATTAACAGTATAGAGGTATTAATGTACAACCCTACTAATCCTGCAAAACAAGTTTATAAGACAGCAGATATGCTTCTTACAATACTAGGCTCAAAAAAAATAGAGAAGCCAGAAAATAAGTCAAAGGGACTTTTAGCAAAAAGTAATTATATGAGAACTATGGCTACACCTAGAGAAGAAGAGCCTATGGATATTGCTTTACAATACGCAAAAATATTTAGAGAGAAAAGAGAGAGTTTAGATAATGAATCAAGTAGTTAGTAAACAGCTTACACTGGATGCTCCAATTCCCGGAGAAGGAATGACACATGAGCTAGGGGATAGACCTTGGCAAAAACCTGCTCAACACACAACAGTAGATGAAGTTATACCCTTTTATGTAGAGAAAATACGTAATCCTGACTTTACTCCAGAACTTCTTGAAGTAGTAGAGCTTGGCTTTCCACTTACAACTATTGCAAACTCCATGCAAAATGCTGCAGTTATGGAAGGGGTACACAGTGTTGATGTAGGCATATTAGCATTACCTGCTATTGTGGAGCTACTGGCATTAGTATCAAAAGAAAATGATGTGCCTTATAAGACTGGACTAGAAAGACCTGAAGCACCAGAAAAACCTATGGCAACAGAAGGGGATATAGCGTTGGCTATGAAAGAGATAAATATGAAAGAACCAAAGATTGAGGAAGACATGCCTGTAGAAGAAGAACCACAGGCTGAACCTATAGGATTAATGGCAAGGAGAGAAATGTAATGGTATTACCGTTGTTAGGAATTTTAGGATTAGGTGCGGCAGGAGCTTTTGGAGCTGCAGGTAAGGCTATTGCAGGAGGTGCAGGGGAACAATATTCAGATTTATATGCACAAGATAGAAAGAATGTAGTAGCTGAAAAGTTAGATTATCTAAAAAGAAAAAGATTAATGGACGATGCTGAAGCAATAACAAGCCAAAAAGAGTTACTAGAGAAAAATAAAAATAAAAAAGAAGCCAGAGCAAAAATTAAAAATACCCTAGCTTCTATACAGACTAGAATAACTCCAGAGGATTATCCTTATTTAAATTTTGCTGCTCAAAATGGTGAACCGGGATTAAATAGATTTGTAACAATACTAAATGAGAGAGACAAAAATCCTAATTTAAAAGGCACACCATTAAGTGATTTGTATAAGGTTGACACAGAAGGTTTTAATAATTATTTAGGTTCAAAGACAGATAATTTTGATTACTTGACTGAAGCTGTAGATGCTTATTTTGGAGAGAAAGATATAGGTCTGTCTTTAACAGAAACAGAAAAAGCACGAGGTTTATTTTCTTCAGAAAAATCTAACAAAGCAGGGCTACCTACTACTTATGTGGGCAAAGACATTGTGCTTACTGCAGGGCTTGACAGATTAAATGCTACACAAAAGATGCCTGAAAATATAGTTGAAAACTTTGGTATTACCACTAAAGCCCTACTAGAAAAAAGAATAAAGGAAAATCAAGAAAACATAAAAAAGAAAAATGAAGATGCCGCAAAGAAAAATCTTTTTTCTAGAAATGATATTGACTTTATTGTGGGAACTCCCCTAAATAAAAAAAGGAAACAAGCAGGTTTATCAATAGAAAGTGTAGATGCAAATACTAAAGAAATAACATATACAAATATAAATTTGAATGATCTCCTTGAGAAAGGACCAGAGATAAGTTTAAACGCAACTAGAAGGTCTTTGCTGACCACTACAAAATTTTTAAGGGATATTCACGGAGTTACTGGATATAATAGTTCACAGGGTACAGTAACTATAGACCCTGCTTTTGAAGCAAACTACCCAAGTCAATCTAAAAATGCTCTTTTTAATGTTGCATTAGTTAATGAATTTACTAATATTTTAGATAATGATGTTTCCACTTATTTAGCCACAGCCAATCATTTTGCTACAACACAAGGCACAAAAGAAATTCCATATTTAGAGAATACATATGGCACTAGAACTTTTGAATCATATCAAGATAAAAATACACAAATATTTAAACTGCCCTTTGATTCTACAGAAAAAACAGATGCAGAGACTTTACAATTTGTATCTTCTAAAGCAGACTTAAACATGTTTAGTGGTAACACGTATGGAAATCATATAAAATCATTTCAAAATGGAGCTATAATTGTAGACAAAAATGAAAAGCCTTTTGCTGTGCATATGGGAGATAATAATTTTATTACGTTTGGGCAGTTCTTAAACACAGGTGCTTTTGGTAAAGACTTTGTAATACGATAATATGGCTAATTTTCAAAATCAAATTGTACCACAAGACGATGATCTATTTGATGGGTTAGACCCTGCTGTGTCGGTGGACACGGTGGATACTGGCAATACTGCTACGCAAGATGACGTTTTGTTTGATGGTTTTGATGAAGTAGAAACTGAAAACGATGATGATAATCTAAAGCCTACTATTCCTTCACATTTAGATAGTAATAATTTTAAACAAGGTGTTCAAATACCTCCTGTTGAAACAGAGGTTGAAGAGACAGATGATGAGAACTTCACCTTTTTTAGAAATATAAAAAGAGATTCAGCAGAAGTAGACGAAGCGTATCTCAATTCTTTTTCCCCCTTAACTGAAAATAATGAACAACTCGCAGAGTTATTTGAAAAAATGCACCCTGACGGAACAGAAGATGATAAAGTGTCTTTTGTTAAATATGTATTTGATGAACTACACGATTTTGAAAAACAAAAATTTCAAGATAATATGAATGACCAAAAGGGTAGAATACCTTTTAATGAAGTTAAAACGATAGGGCAAGCCTTTAAGAACGCTACTATAATTACAAACGCTGCTAATAATCAAGCTACTTTTGGTTATTGGTCTGACCTAGTATATGATACTAGCAGGTTAATAAGTGAAGATTTGCCTGAAGCGTATGCAAGATATGGAGGTGGTTTTAGAGATATACTAGAGATAGTAGGCTACGGTATGCAGTTATCATTAGATACACTTCAAAGACCTTTCATACCTGTTGGTTATCCTGCTAAATCAAATGTAATAGACGATTCTGTTTTTGATGTTGATCCACAAAAACTGGCTGATGATACTATAGATTTTTTGGGAGAATCGTTTGAAGCTTCAGTAGTATATGGAGCTAGTCCTGTAAACACAGCACAAAAGTTGGTGATGTCTAGAAAAGCTTTTGGAAAAGAGATTGAACGTGTTGCTTTAGATGCCAAATTAGAAAAGGTAATTAACAATCCTAAATTTATGGAGAGACTAGCAAATAATACCTCTCTTCTAAAAGGAGAAACTAAAAGATTGATAGCCAACAAAATAATAAAAACTCAAAAAGAAATAGCTAGAATAGCAGAAGTAGCTAAAAATAATAATATGAAACTCAATATATCAGGGTCTGCACCAGATTTTTATAAAATACTTGGGGCAAACCAACAAGTAAAGAATGAGATAATAGAAGAAAATGCTAAAATTGCAAAGAATAATGCACAGATTAAAAATGATATAATAGAGCAATTTGAAAATAATTTGTTAATAAATAGAGGGCAAGATGCTGATGGTAAAATATATACCAAGAGTAGAGTATTTACAGAGGAAGATAAACGATTAAATAGAATACCAGAGGGTAAAAAAGTAGGAGATGAAAACGATGAATTTGTTTCTATTTCTGTACAAAAGGGTGGCTTTAGAGTTATAGACATAGATAAAGTTAAAGAAGTTGGTAAAGGAGTTTTGACTGCTGCAAACATAACAGATGATTCAAATGCTCCAGAACTATTATTTTTTAGAAGACTTGCTAGTAGTATTGACGAAAATACTTTAACTAACCCTATATTAAAACCTGAAAAGCTAGATGGTCTTGTTTCTTTGGTTACTAGGCTACAAGAAAAGGGAGTAAAGTTTAATAAAGATAAAACTTTTTCTCAAAATTTATTTGAGCTAACATTAAAGAATGATTTAAAACTGGATACTGGGGATTTATTAGAAGAATTAACAAAATCTGGATTAAGCTTTGAAGACTATATGACTGCTGTTGTAACTTCTGGAACTGAAGCTGCTACATTAATGAACAAGTTAAGTCAGATGAGTAAAAGGATGCAAACTTATACTTTTAATAAGGGAGGTGGAGAAAAAGCTAGATTAGCACTAGAAGAAAAAGCCTATTGGAAAGGCTTGATAGGTTCAGAAAATTTCTATCAAAAATTAAATACTTTCTCTATACGTTTTGAGTCAGCTAGAAGAGGTATATTGGTATCACAATTACCTACTGCCGTAAGAAACTTCGAAAGTGTTATTGGAGCTGCTCCTGTAATGGCTGTTGCTAATATAATGGACACCATGATGTATCAAATGGGACAAGCCATGAAAAATGAAAAAGGCTTTATAAATAAAACATGGGGAGTTGCAAAAGGGTTTGGAAGTATATCTCCACTAAAACTCGCTGACGCTAAAAATCTTAAAAATCCAAACATAATAAATAGGCTAACAGGAAAAGGTATAAGTTGGACGGATAACTGGATAGGAAGTACAGAGTCTTTACGTAATATGTTTAATTATACAGGACAAAAGAATTTAGACCTAACTTTAAAATATTTCTTTCAAGAAGCAAATAGAATGGATGATTATAATAGGTTGATGGATTCATTGAATGATATTAATAGAGTAAGAAGACAAACACAAGTAAAAAAAATTCCAGAAAAATACACGTTAAATGATAAGATCATGGGAAATATTCCTCCCGGAAAAAAGGTAGGAGATACTACAGGAAATATAAAATTTGTAGAGGTAGGGCAAGAGTTTGATTCTAGTTCTAAAACTAAGGCACTGGTTACAGGAACAGCCACAGCTACAGATAAAATTTTAACTACCTATGAGGACATGGTATGGGGGTTAAACTTTTTGAACAGGTGGCAAGAACACCACACAAGAAGAAGTATCGCCTACGGAGAACTTTCAAGACAGTTAAGAAATAAATGGAATATAGATTTTACAGAAGCAATAGAACGAGGAGAAATGTTTGATATTCTTAATGATGCTTCTAAATCCAGTAAGACAGGAAAGGTTTTAAGACCTGCTGATGCTCCCTCTATAGCAGAGCTAATGGATATAGCTGTAGAAAAAGCTCTTAAAGGAACTTACTCAGCATCACCTGATAACGCTGCTTTAAAAGCATTAGAAAAACTTATTGTAAACATAGATCCTCTAGGAAATGTATTAAGTTTGGGAGCTAGTATTTCTGGGTTAGCAAAAGGAGATAAAAAAGCAAATGTTATAGCTACACCTTTTAAAGGAACAGCAATACTGCCGTTTCCAAGATTTATATTAAGTCAAATGGAGTTGTCTGCTCAATTTACTGCAGGAGGATTTTCTGCAGGAGGAAATATGTTAAGAAAGTTATTTTTAAGAGGGGCTTTTGGAAGGAAAAAATTATCAACATATTATACAAAACAAGATAAAAAAGCAGGATTAGTACCAGAAGGTAAAAAAGTAGGAGATGTAAAAACTTTAGGAACTGGAGAAGACATTTTTTCAGAAGCCGACAGAGAATTAATAGCCAAAAATTTAGTAGGGTTTTCTGTTCTTGCAGGAGCATGTGAGTATAGAATGTCCGATAAAGCACCATCAGAATACTATATGTTTCCTAATCCAACTGACGAAACAAAAACTATAAACTTAACACCTATGCATCCTTTAAGACCCATAATGTTTATGGGAGAACTGTGTTCAAAATATAGAGAAGCAGGAAATGTAGAAGTAGAAAAAAATAATGTAAAAACTTTAAATGAGCATGACCAACGTGTCGCTTATAGAGAAGCAGGGTATGATGCAATATTCCAGTATATAATCAAAGAAAAAGGATGGAAGGAAGGTATGCAAACTTTCATAGGGTCATCTGTAAGAATGGGCGTAGGGAGTGAGATAGTTACAGGGGTTGAAAGTTTTTTACAGGATATACAATCTCACATTGGAGAAAAAGGTTTAAATGATCTTATGTTGGGAGAGAGAGGTGCAAAACTATTTAGCACTTTTTGGGGTAACTACACTCAAACACACGTAACAACTCTAAATCAACTTGTTGACCTACAAAGATCCACAGGTATGAAGACGGACACTTTTAAAGAAACTGCACCAGAATTTACTCTAGACCCAGTTATAAACGCAAATAACTATTTTGACAGACCTTATATAAAATATGCATCAATATGGCAAGAAAGAGAATTAGAAAATAAGATGTTTCTTTTTGATGAAGACTTTCAAAGGGTAGCAAAAAAAGATGGTGAAATAGTTGTAGTAACAGAGGGACGAAAAAAGAGAGAAGCTCCTGCAGCAAAGTTTATAGGATTAACAGTAGAAACAGCTGAAACAGACGATCAAAAGTTTTTTAGGGATTTAGGATTTATAGATTATACTATAATGAGTAGACAATTTTCAAAAGGAGGAAAGAAGTTTGAGATGCAACTACTTAAAAGAGAAATACCTAAAGTAAGAGATTTTGCAGAAGACTACTTAAACGGTCTTATAGAGAGTGGAGAATATAGTTTAACTGTAGCAAGGACAAAAACTAAAGCTCTAGTACAGGCATCTTTTATAGGATTAAGAAACAATAAGACTTACAAAGACATAACAGGAAATGCCATGTCAGAAAACGAGTTACGGTATAATATATATAAGGTTATTCCGAAAGCCCATAGAGAAATAGGTATGTACGAATGGATGTTACAAAACTCTGATACAAAAACCATGCGATTTGATTACACAAATAATACACACATAGATCAACTCATAATGTATGGTCTTTATTCTGCCAGTCAGACAGGAGAGCTGTCTCAAAAATTAATAGAAGATACTTTACAAGCACTTAACAATACTAATGTAAGGAAAAGTAAACTTTCAGAAATAAAAGAACAAATGAAAAAAGCTTTTAGTGGGGAAGATTAATTTTATTAATTAACTTTTTAATCTCTCTCAAATGCTTATCATACTCTTCTAGCTTGTGGTTTATTTCTTTCAGCACTTCGAACAGAGTCTTTGGTTCTCTGCTTCGTTTGTCCATGAAATCCTTTGCTTCTTTTTCTAATTCCATCTCGTCCTCTACTTAAATTATCATAGTAGGCTGTATTGAACCCACGTTCCCATTCTCTATACAGCATAGTATCAGAGCTATAAGGGTTGCGAATCTTTCCATAAACAAAAGCATCGTAACCTTTCATCCACTGTATCTTCAGTGGTGCATCATGTTTACCTAGTCCTCGTTCTTTTCTGGATAAGTGCTTCATGTCAAATCTCCTTCTTTAACAAATTTATTTTTTTCCGAACATCCAATAAAAAGAACAGTAGCTCCCTTCTCTTTTTTGTGTATGTGTTCCTCTAATGTTTTATTAATGTGAAGGTTGTATTTTTGTAAATACGAAATACATTCTTCATATGTGTTGAACGTATCGGCTTTGTACTGAATAACATTGACCATGCCGTTCAGAAGAAGTGTTGCATATATTACTACTGCTCCCATACTATGCACCTATATCCACTATTTCACAACTGTCACCAGAACAAGCAAAGGTTTGTGAAGAATTAGTGTGATCTTCCTTCTCATATTTTGTAAACTCATTCCAATCAATATGTCTGAATCTACTGCTAAAATTATTGTATACCTCTTCTGTACAGTCCTGATAGGGTGCTTGTTGGTAAGTATGATCGGAGTGTGGTAAAAATGACACACCTGACATTTCATCAAAGTGTTTGAATACAAACGCACCAACTTCCATCCACTCTTCATCACGTACTGACACAGTAACAGATGGTTTATGCTCACACCAGTGACGCTGATACATGAGCCACATCTCTAGCTGTTCTATTGCTGTCATGTCGTTTCTTAAAATAGATTTCTTTGGTGACTTCATAGGAAAGCTAAACACTGTTTGTGTATCAGGCTTCATAACGTCAGGTTCATTAGGTATTTGGCTATCCATCATAAACTGAGTGAGAGGATCTTTATTGTCACCACGCACAGTCCTAATGTAAAAAGAGCTATGACGAGGGTGTATACCACTGCTTGAGTCAACAAGTTGCGATACCGTTCCACTTGGTTTGACACACGTAATTGCTGTGCTTTGTGGAATACCGAAGATAGCTGACCACTCTTTGTTTGTTTCGACAGCAACTTCCCTGAGTTTAGTGAGGGTTTCTTTAAGCCCATGTTTCCTCCCATTTGTTAATTCATTATCCATAATACCTGTAAGGCTCACACCAAGAAGTCTTTCTTCTTCTGTGTTATCTTTCCATACTTTACGGAGATACGGAAACTTTGTAAGCGTAGACTGTGCTGTGCCAAGTATAGTAGCCAACATAACCTTTCTTTTTAAGTCATCAAATCTATCTTTGGCTCTTACCACAACCTCTGTAAGATTACAGAACTGATAAGGACGCAGTATAATTTCACTGCAAGGATTGCAACCAAACTCATAATCTGGGTTTCTACGACCAAACTTGCTTGCCTGTGCTTTTGCTGATGTTCTGTTAAATATACCACGTTCTCCTGACTTTGATTCCACGAGAGATGTCCACTCACGCAAGAATGTTTCTCCGTCAGGCTTGTCGGTGTAACATACAGAATTGTTTGACAGAGCCATCTGTGGTGCTGTCTCCCACCATGTACCAGACTTAGCATGTCTCATGCGTCCATCAGATAGGTTAGATAAACTAATCATAGCCGATCTTCTTACACCACCAGAGACTACAACTTCCCCAACCTTGCACATAAGATTATGACAATCATAGCTAGACAGCTTGCGTCCTTTGTTTTGACGAAACAAGGATACTGTGAAGTTAAATAAATCTACAAGAGGAGCAGGACCACTAGCTCTACCACCAAATACTTTGAGTCTAGCACCTGCAGGTCTTACCTTTGATACATCCCACATAGGAACTTCACCCATATACAAGTGTCCTATAAGCTTACGCAGAGACTTTGCCCATCCTTCTTTGCTGTCTTGAACGTGTATGATTGTGTCTACGTCTTCTAAATCTTCAGGAATGTCTGGTAGCTTGCTTACGTACTGTCTTTCTACAGAGAAGCCAACACCAGTACCACATAAAAGAATATACATTGCTTCATCAAAAGATTTAGGGTCATCTACAGGTAGATAGCTACAGTTGTACCCTGCTGTATTGTCTCTTTCAAGTGCAGATCCTGCAGTCATTAAGGCTCTCATGGAAGGCATAACTTCTAGCTTAGTTATAGCATCCTTAATTTGTACAAGGGGAAGATGCCCCTTCACTTTCTGTGACATATACGACACGTATCTATCCACAGTTTCTTCCCATGTTTCCCTTCTGTTCTCTTCGTCTATCCACCTAGCGTATCTAGATATTGCAATAAATTTTTGATAATCATTCATACTAATTCTCCATTGTTATTTTTATATGTTTCACTTTTAGCCCATCAATATCATAGATAAACTCTTCTAATGCTTCCTGTATCTCTTCGCTAGGATCACCGTCAGCAGGGATAGGATATTCATCCTTATCTATATCTAATGTTAGAAATACTTTAACAACCATTGTCCAACTCTATACCAAAGCTAGTAAACACATCAGTCGAATCTTTACTACCTTTTTTTACTTCAATTAACTTATTGAGATACCATTGTGCTTTCTCTAAATCCTGCACACCGTTCTTGTATCGGTATCTCCAAAGGTACTTCATTATATTACCTTGTAGATAATACTCGTAGCCTTCTCCTGTAGCCGATTGAATAGCTTCAATACATTCTACACCAAACTTATTATAATGTGGTGGACTATTTACCATATCTTTATCCTTACAATTCATTTCCCATTTTGCCATATTATGCACTCCCATCTGTATCGTTGTTAAAGTTTATCTTAATAATATTATCTTTCCGTCCTATTACTTTACCATTCTTTTTGGGAGGGTCAATCTCTTTTTGTATAATATCCCAAAGTTTATTTCTTGACTCTTCATCTTCTTCCATAAGAACAGGACAGGCTAGAATCATTCGTACAAAATCCATAAGAGAGAAATACTCTTCATCGTTCAACGGACTATGATCGAAAGAATCTACTGTAAGGTTTATACTACCTGTCCACTTATCGTTCTTTATCTCTGGCGATACACGTATACACATTTCTTCGTCTTTGAATCCTAGAAAGTTTAATGTTTTATTGTTCATACTTTTTTATTCCTAAACTGTATAACTTTTGGGTGTTCTTTCTTACCTCTTTTCTTCAGCCATTTCTCTGGTATAACTCTGTTACAATACAGAAAGCCATGCTTCTCGCACCATTTGCCATAAGAAGTTTTAGAACCCTTTCTTAACTTACTATTTTCATTTTCAAACACAAACCTAATGTCTAATTTAGGATGTTGCTTCTTTATTAAAATATGCTTGCGTCTATCAGCCACAGTAAACCTGCCTTTAGTTTCTATGATTATACCATTCGGCAAAACAAAGTCAGGAGTATACATTCTGTAAGCTAGGTCTTCCCACTCTATCTTCATACCTTCGTATATAAATGGAATGGAGAGTTCTTTCAACTCCTCTGCGATCTTTACTTCAAGACCACTACGGAAACCTAGCCTACGTGCTACTTTATATTTGGAAGAAGCGTACACTTACCACCAGACAGATGTGGATCTACCAAACGGAAAGGCTTTCAACCCAAGAGCTTTTAGCTCGTCATTAAGAGCTTCGTCTGCAGACTTTCTAGCATCCATTGCTATCTTCAAACCTTCATACTTTCTCTCACGATAAGCTTTCTTCATCTCCATAAGTTGCTTTTCCATTTCGCTAATTTCACTAGCCATTTCATCTAGTGTGGTGTTAGATTTATCATTCATGCTACATTCTCCTTTCCTATACTAACATATGAAACAATTTTAGGTTCTTTAGCTTTGGACAACAGGGAAGGTAGTTCTTGTAAGTTCTCCCAACATGAATTTTTATATCGGCAGAAAGAACAAGTTGTACCTAACACCCTATTGCCTGTAGCTTTACCTCTGAAGGTTTCCTCTACAGACTCAAAACATCTTTTAAACACATTACTCTTTACTACATTGACGTTTGTTTTGAGCTTTTTAACTTCTTCATCTACGTCAATATTACTTGCAGGTACGTACTTAAACTGACCATTGGCTTTATTGACAACCCACCAACCACCTGCTTTCTTACCAGAAGCTTTGGCATAACCTGCCAACTGCCCCACGTAACCAAAAGGATCTTCTTCGGCAAGGGTATCATAGGATTCGAATTTATTTCTGTACGACCAATCTGAAGCAGACTTTATATCGTCAACTGCATCATCTAATATTAAATCGTATGTACCACTTACTTTAGTTTCACCTAGATCTAAAGACACCTTATCGGAATCCTTAAATTTCACTTTAGCTTCTTTCATCAATCCTTTGAATACAGCTTCAACTATATCGCCAAGCATCATGTTCATCACGAATGTTGTAGGCAGAGGGTCTGCGTAATCTGGCATGTTCTTTTCAAACCAGAGTTGGCAAGATGGTCTGCCTACATTTGACATACGTAGTTGAAACTCTCTGCGTTTAGTCTTCTTACCAAATTGACGATTCAAGGCTTCTCCTATGTCTTTCTTAATACCTGCGATGGTTTTAGCAGACATAGAAGTTTTACCATTGGTTGCATCTTCAAGGTACTGATGCAGAGCTATTTCAGAGGGATGGTTCATTCGAATGGAATCTCCTCTGTTTCTACCAAGTCTTGAACGATGTCCATATCCATGTCCTCTTTCTTACGAGAGTTCTCGTTCCAAGCATTGATTATGTAGTCATTGTAATTATCAATCCACTGCATGAAATCGGCAAAAGTTTGCTGATCTTCTTCAGATAGCTTGATAATGCTTGTGAGGTTAAGAGACACAGACGGTATATAGAAACTATTACCATTGGGTAACTTCCTCTGCTCTGTAGCCACTTCGATGTTGTGTTGTGGTGGTAGTCTCTTCATCTTGGAAAGCTTTACGAAACAGTTGCCAAGTATTTTAAAAGCATCTCTGTTCTCGACTTCCCAGATGAAAGGAGTAACACCCACCTCAACGCTATCTCCACTAGCATTAACAGGATTGACCAACTCAACTGTGCCTAGTATAACACGGACTCTTTTGATCTGCTTGATAAGATCCTGTGTGGATTGATCAAGAGCTTTGAAGTCTTGAATGAACCCTGCAGGTTTACCACAGTTAAAGCCACCATCATTGTCCTTGAGGTCAACATTAAGATTGTCGTTCATAACAGTCTTAATATATTTGTTTGGGGAATCGTTTGTACCCATGACAAATCGCTTGTACATATACCTCTGTACGAAAGGGCGAACCTTCGCTGTGGTGGAATAAAATGTTTCACCATCAGGGATGTCAAGTTTGTATGTGCCACCCTCGACAACCTCTACGTTTACATTCTTTCCTTTCACTTCTTCCTGTCCCATGATAGGGGAATGATTGATGCGTAACCTTGCGAGTGTGCTTGCTTTTTGCTTTGTACCTGTGTCAGTAGCCATGCCCATAGCTTTAGCCATGACTGCATAGTTATCTGTGTCGATTGTGGTAATGTTTGTACTCATGTATTATCTCCTTTTCAAATTAACGAATCTATAGTTATATCATAAGACATCTTTGGTGTCAAGCCAATTATCTCCTATTTTAGACTCTAACAATAAAGGTACATTAAAGTCTATATTGAAATGATTGTCAACTATATTTTTTAAATTTTTATTAATATTTTGCATTACTTTTAATACAGCTTCTTTCTCATCAGGATGAATGTCTATGACGATGGAATCATGCACAGAATTTACGATACAACTCTGCATATTTTCTAGCTTTTCGCTGATCTTTATCAGCACCAGAGGAACAATGTCAGCCGTAGCAAAACTCTGTACAGGATAGTTCTTTATCTGCGTGCCATACGTAACCTTACCTTTGCCCTTTCTCTCTACATCTGGAAAAGAAAACTCTCTGCCTGATGGTGTACGTATCTTTAGTGTTTCAAGAGCTTCGTTTGCAAGGTTCTCATGCCATGCTCCAATGCCCTCATACTTACCAGTAAACTGCTCGTAGTATTCAGCTTCTGCTGTAGTCCTACCATAGCCTGTAGCACCGTAAAGAGGTGCAAAAGTATGTGCTTTCGCTTCTTGTCGAGTTGTAGGCTGTCCTGCATCAGAGATAACTTTGGCTGTATATGCGTGTACATCTACACCGTTTGCTATCTCTCGCATGGCTGTCTTGTCTTGAGACAAAAACGTAGCAACTCTAAACTCTAGCTGTGCAAAATCAGACTCTAATAACTGTCCTTCTTGCCAACGAGACACAAACACTCACTTCACAGGGA
>Ga0070746_10000985_pt1 | contig 17011 bp, 27 predicted proteins | sample VirMetDEL_Mar_21_FD_77016 | JGI IMG/M metagenome (GOLD analysis project Ga0070746, IMG submission 77016) | Aqueous microbial communities from the Delaware River and Bay under freshwater to marine salinity gradient to study organic matter... | ecosystem: Environmental > Aquatic > Marine >... | reverse complement strand
TGTTAAAGCTTCAATTTCAATTTTGCCTTTTTCCATATACATTTCAAGTGAAGTGCGGTCACCCATTAAAAATTTAAGGTTATCTTGAATAGGCATTAACCAAGGAAGCATTTTTTCTTCCATCGTCCCAGGAAGGAAGCCGATATCTTTACCTAATGGCTGAACAGGTCGGGAAACAATTAAACGTGAGTAATGATTTTCGCCAGTGCGTAAGCCAATTGTCTGTTGTAACCCTGCTGCTATTGCTAATAAGGTTTTACCAGAGCCGGCGCGACCGACAAGTGAGACAATCTTGATATCTGGGTTCATCAACATATCGATTGCAAATGCCTGCTCTTTATTGCGAGCATCAATTTTCCAATCTGGAATATTTTTAGTTACTACTGCTTGTAAAGGCTCGTGATGGTTTTTAAATTTTGCTAATGCTGACTTTTTCTCGTTTGCATTTGACACCATCATAACATATTGATTTGGATACATCTGCTGTTCTGCCTCGTCTTCAGTGAGCATTATTTCTTCACCAGCGTAAAACCGATCAATAATCTCATCATCAAACGTTTGAACTATAAATCCGTTATACAGTTCCTCAAATGAAGGAGCAGCTTTTTCAGAAATATAATCTTGCGCTTCTATTCCTATAGAATCACATATAACACGCATATTGATGTCGCGCGACACCATAATAGTCTTTCGATTCTCACAATCAGCCTGAATAGCTTTTGCGGTCGCTATAATAGCGTGATCCGGATGTCTCATATCCAGATCAGGTGGGAATATTACTTCTTTTAAAATAGCGTAAGAAACTACTTTCAGTATTCCCATACCTTTTCCAATTCGAGTGCCTTTTTCTAAATTGGCTTTTTCTCTAAAGGAGTCGAGAGTTCTGATAAATTGCCGAGCATTAGACCCAACCGAGTCTTGACGCTTCTTATGACCATCTATTTCTTCTAACACCTTTAGTGGAATAAAAATATCGTGATTATCAAATTTGTAGATTACATCAGCATCGGTTAAACAGACGCTAGTATCTAACACATAATTTTTTTTAGCCATACTTCCTCATATGTATTGCTAAAGTATATAGTTCTGTCACTCTAATTTGTATTCTCAGCTAGCAGATTATCACGGTATTTTAGAAGTGCAAGTTCCTTATGTTTAGCTTCAATCATAATGTCAAACTCATTGCCGTAGTCGTTTAGTGTGTTGTAAACTAGGTCTGAGTGTGCTTGCGGCTTAATCTTTGGGTTGTTGTGTTCAAGTGAACGAGACTCAGCATAGTGCACAACCGGCTTAATATCTCCCCACGTAGACAATGCAAGCTCTAGTGCCTCTTGTTCTGATTGTCCACCGGGATGTAACATATGATGGTGATAGTCAAATACAATTGGGATTCCAATTCGCTTGTAAACACCATCATACAATTCTTTTGTGGAGTATAGCGATGTTTTATCGTCATTCTCAACAGTTAGACGGGAGCGGACATTTTCTGGCAACCGTTCAAAGTTGCGACAGAAGTTATCTAGAGCGAATGGCTTGTCACCGTAAGCAGCACCAACATGAATATTAAGCTTAGCGTATGGTGTACGAGGCAAGCCAATGAGGTCAAACAGATCACCATGTACAGACAAATCAGTTTTAGTAAGTTGAAACACTCGTTCCTTGGGTGATGCTAGTTTGTTAAATGGTCCAGGATGCGATGTGAGCCGCATTCCATGTTCTCGGGCAAAGTTACCCGCCTTAACTGCTGCGGCGTGAATAGCGCCGAAATTAGGCATGTCTGTGAGGTTATACTCCGATGCCCATGGGATAATATCAGAGGAAAGCCGATAAAAGTAAATATCATTCTTAAGATTCCACTCAAGAATAGTATGTAGATCTCGTAGATTTTGCAATGCCAATTCGGCAGCGTACTCGATGCCGCGCTCAGTGAACGTGCGCTTAATCATTGTACGATTAGTTGTGATGCGTTGCGACTTTGGCAACGAAGAAAAGCCCATGTTAATACAGGCGTAGCCCAAGTGATTCATAATACCCTCCTACAGGTACATTAATTATAACCACTCAAAGGCTATCTGTCAACACTTTCTAACTATCTCAAAATCAAATACCCAGATTTTAGGCTTTTCCCCTCGTTTATAGGGAACACCTTTTTTTCGAAGTTTTTCAACTTCCTTCTGATTAGTGATCTGGGCTTCCCATCCATCAACGCCAAGTTTGTGTTTTGAAGCAATGTATCGACGTCGCAATACAACACAGACATTAGCACCAGCAAACGATTTTACCAAAACCCTATCGTTCTCGGTATATCTCTTCTTCGATTTCATGAATCTTATCTATAGTCTTCATAGCGGAGTCAGGAATGAAAAGCACTTTCAAACAAAAGAAAGCAGCTAAAAACATAGACATTCCAAGTATACACAGTTCCGCAAATACTTCTAATTTTTTATCTAACCCCACATTGTATATATGTGGTAAAAAATAAAATGGCTGGGGCGGCTGGACTCGAACCAACAACATCCGGAGTAACAGTCCGGTGCACCTGCCTGTGGCGCTTCACCCCAATAAAAAACCGGTTTTCTGTCTAGAACTAGGATAACCGGAAACCCCTGCCTACGTGACGATCGGCAGCCACGTCCTGCTTACTGAATGCGCGAGCAGAACAGCGCGCTCTATGCGTCAAACGTCAGCGTACCGTTCTCAGTTTCTACTGAAACGGTCCAACCTGAAATACCCCATGGATTAACTTCTACGAAGTTTGCAACTGGAATTTCAACTTGGGCAGTAAGAGTGCAAAAACCACGCTTATGGTCGTACTTCTCAGTCGAGTACTCGATTAAATCTACATCGTAGAAATTTTCTGAGAGCGTTTCGGCGAGGTATTCTGCAAAACTATCCGAGCCTCTCTCATAATCCTCTAGATAATCTTCTCCGCGGAGGTGCTCAATAATGTTGCCACTCCAGCGATTACGCGCATCCAACTTGGTTTGCGCAATTAGAGATGCAAATTCGTTAATGACGTCAGTTTCATTCATGGCGTCCTCAACTTCAGTCTCATTATGAACAAAGACATCAGTGCCTTCCTCATAAGTAAGAGTTACCATTGCATCCTCTGGTAACTTAAGTGATTGTAGTCTTTTTACAACAGACATGTTTTCTCCTTTTTGAAATGGCTGCCTCTCGCGGGCTTGAACCGCGGACCCAGCGATTAACAGTCGCTTGCTCTACCAACTGAGCTAAGAGGCAATAAGCGTTCTTCTACCCATACTACAGTTGTTCCTTCAATGATTTCTGGAGATACCAGGTCTAAAGGAACAATGTAGCACTTTTTAATTTTAATTGGGGTTAATTTTTTATTCTTTCCACCAACCCACGGAAGCACTGTATATTCGCATTCATTAGAAATCAGTGCTGTTGATTTGGTGGGGTAGAAAAAATTCTTATGCCCCACTTCGGATAAGTAACACTTTGTATAACTCATAATAAAAGAATAACATTTTAAGTTTTCGTTGTCAACAAATTACCACAAATAATATTTCCATCTTGGTATTATCTGTGTTTTGCTTATATCCTTAAATATATCCGATTTAGGTACTTTAGGTTTTTTCAATAAAGGCATGCCGGCTTCTTCGGGAGTTTTGCTACCTTTTTTCTGGTTGCATTTCTTACATGCTGTAACTAAATTAAGCCAATCGTTTTTACCGCCCCTAGAGCGAGGAATAACGTGATCAATGGTCAGTCTATCAGTTGTAAAATGCTTAGCGCAGTATTGGCATTGATTACCATCACGCCATATAACATTTTTCCTATGACATGGAATTGTTTTGTAGCGAAACTTAACAATTCTTTTGAGAGCAATAACACAGGGCAGTTCAAACGTTTCATTAACAGAGTTTATTACTTCATTATAAGTTTCAATCGTCTGTGCTTTGCCAATTAAACACAATACTAAAGCTTCAATTGCATCGATTACTTCAATTGGTCTAAAAGAAGAATCTAACTTCAAAGTCTTTGTGTTGTCCATCATAGTATATAGGGCTATAGACTATCTATCAGAACTACGGGTCTTGCTTCTTTGTTCTGGGATTTGAAAATCTCTGGCTTTTTTAGCTAACTCCGAAGAACTGTCCAGCTTTTCGTCGCCGCCAATACTCCACAAAAGCTCAATACCTAGGTCTTCACAAACAGTTTGTTCTGGTGTGTTTGTTCTGCCGCGGTCACCACCATTAGCAAAGAAAGTTGGTTTCAACCTCTTAATAGCTTCGCATACAGTACCGTCACTGTCGTCGACTGAGTCTACCAAAACAACGCCTTTGATAGCATTCAAAATTTCAACGCGGCGATCCCATTCCATAAACACAAAACCTTTTTTTCGGAAAAGCCAGTCGTCTGAGTTAGCAATGACAATTACATCTCCAAACTCCGCGGCGTGTCTAATCATGCGAATGTGTCCCGCGTGTACCGGGTCAAAACCTCCGGAAACCATAACAGTTGGTCTTTCTTGTTTTTTATCAAACATTTCTTTATGTACAGTCATTTTTACTCCAATGTGACTTTTTCAAAGTTGCACAAAACTAATATATCATGTAATTTAGCTGGTGACAAGTCTGCTTGGTCAAATATTTTTATTACTTTCCAATCAATTATATTTGAAATGCGCAATGCATATGAAATCCACTCGCTACAATACCATTTATTTTTTTCTTTAATTCGAAACGGTAAACATTGAGACAACAACATTCCAAACCAATCATATCTCGCTTCTTTTGTTAGATTAAAAAAGTCTAGTATTAGGTTATGTTGTTCTTGGTTGACTGGTATTTCATAAAAATCCCACTTGTCGGGATCATAGTTGTGAACTTTTCTTTGTACAAGCTTAGCTTTAATAAAAGGGCTGATTCCAATCCACGTTTGTTTGTCATCTAATACTAGTTCAGCGTGGCTGTATATACTTTTAGTCCACTTGCGAACAATGTTGTTCACCCAGTTTCCTTCACCTTTATATAATGCAACCCATACCTTCATATATTTACTTATCAGGCGTTTTGTTTTTTGTGCGTTCGTTCATGTAATTTAAATTGTGTCTTTTTTCAAATACAGCTCTTTCAACTTCTTCAGTTTCAAGGTCGTATTCTTTTTTGATATCCCAAAGTGCATTTTCAATTCCGTCTTGAAAATCAAAATTGGGCTGTTGTTCTCTGGTTTTTTCTTTCTTAAACCAATCGAATATAAATATTGACATTTTGTCTCCTATGATGGTGGAGGTGGCGGGAGTCGAACCCGCGTCCAGAATAATTCCAATTGTAGTCATTCACAAGCTTATCTAATTTACTGTCACAAATTAGAAAAGATAGATGGTTATAAGATGTTGCTTACCATCCTGTTGCAACAAATGGTTTGATTTTTACAACTTATCTGTTGTTTTGCTTAGATTGGATAGATGGCTCTAAGCAGCCACCCGATTAAGCTGCTAAAGCAACTGCGTCGAAGTGTTCGTTATTGTTTGCAAAAACTGGAACTAATTTATTTTGAACTGTTAAGGTCGTATCTAACCTGCTTGCACTATTCCTTTTCGCTACCCTGTCGAAGCCGTGGCACCCCCTTACTTCATAGTAATTACTCCAACTGGACTATTATTTTCGCCATCAAGCCAAATAACTTTTGGATTAAGTATTTTACTTTTAACTGCTTTCTTAAAAAATATATTCTTTTTAGCTGATTTCATTGCGGCACTTTCCGTAGTGTGTTTACTAACTAACTCACCCTGGATATAGTGTCCATCATATTTATAAACTTTATACATTATAGCAATCCGTCAATTGTAGAGCGAACATGTTGTTCGTTGAATCCAACTGCACCTGAGTGGATTTTTAAATCCTTAGTAATAAAAACATATGTTGGAAAGCCACCGATTAAGTAACCGTTGACTCCTGTAGAGTCTGCCACACTTCTATCAGCATACAATACTGGTGCAGTTGTAATTCCATGCGAGATTACCCACTCATTAATTTCTTCTTCAGTTGGGGGGTCTCCAGTCATACCATCAATTAAAACAGTAACAAACTCAACCCTGCCTTCGTAATCATCCTGAATAGGTTGTACAAAGTGTCCTGCATTCTGACACGGCATACACCAAACTGTTGAGAAATCAAGAATAATAACCTTTCCTTCGTGATCATACAGCTGCCAAACATCTTTATTTTGATCATAAAAAATCATGTTGCAAACCGGGGAACCAATAGTTTGCTGATCACAACTGTCAGTTTTTATAATACCAAACTGTGTTGGGATTATTTCTTGGTTAGCTGTTGTGTCAACTGCAAGATTGTTATTTTCGGTTTCTAACGTTGCTGGGCATCCAAGCAAACTTAATATTAAGAGTTTAATCATTTTTATTCCTTATCAATTTTATAATTTTTACAGGCTCTTCTGAAATTTTGTTGAGTTAATCCTAAAAATCTAGCAGCATCAGTTTTGTTTTTAGTAACTGAAAGTGAAAACTTTAAAACTGCTTCTTTAGTTATTGCTGACATTCTATTCCAAATATCAAAACCATATAATCTGTGGTTTAGTAAATTAGTTGAAAGTTCTAATTTAACAGCTATTAGATCTTCTAATGATAGATTGTTTAGACATGTAATTAATTGATCATTTAACTTGTTTTGATCTTTTAATTTAGATATAATACTATAATCAGTCATGCTTTCATATGCAGTCAAACAATCACAATTTAATTGTAACCAGTTTTGGAAAACTTGTCAAGTAAAATCTATAGTTTTTTTTAAGTAGTACTAACACCAACGTCGGATTCACTAGCCGCGGCTCCTTCACCACCGGAAGATACGAGAGATTCTGATTTTACCTCTTCTCGAATGACTAATTTAATATATTCATCCATTAATCTTGCCATGGCTCCTTGCAAAGCCAAAGCATCATCGATTATATCTCCCACAGTCACAACACCTTTGGTGCTAGTTGCTAGCGTAACAATATCTCCTCGTTTAACATCAGCACCGCTAGCTCTACCAGGTTGCCAGTCTGGATCGGGAATTAACGGCGGTACATCCAATATTAACGCTGGGAGACCTGGTCCTGCGGGCTCCCCTCTGCGGATTGCGCCGGCGAGATCACTTTTTAATTTTGCTTCAGTAACATCGTTAATTAGAGCCAACATTTCTCTTAACTTAGTTGGTACTTGATCGATGTCTTTTGTTGTATCTAAACCAGTAGTTTCTAATGCTGTTATTAATCTTTCGAGTGCATTAGCCATTATAACTCCAGCTCTAATTCATCCTCAGTACCGGCAGGTTCAGAACCCATAGCACTGTCTTGTGCTGCAGCATCATCATAAGCTTGGTTTGTGGGCTCGTCTAAACTACCCGACAACTCTTCTTCAAACTTGTCAAAGTAAAGCTTAAGATTTGCAATTAAGTAATCGTAAAATAATTCTTGATCTTCAGGGTCTCCAAGAAGTTCATATGAATCAATAATACTAGTTTCTATTTTCTTGAACGATTGGTACGCCACATTGCGCCCAGTCTCGTCACCTTCGACATCTGCTCCGAACGCATCTCGCGGATCTTCTTCCGCTTTTTCATCGTCTGCTGATTTCTCGGCATCAGTGCGAATATCGATAAACTTGTCATCAACAGCATCATCCCCAACATTAATAGATACCTCCTCTTCTAAATCGTCGTCTACACCATCAGCATCATTGTTAATTTTTGCAGGTGTTAGTGAGTTTACTACAGCGTTAATAATATGTGAACGATAAGATTCTCTTTGAGAAGTATTTGTTGTTAAAGACTTGTAATCTGTTTCGATAATTGGTATAATCTTTTTAAGCAGTTCTTCAAGGACGTTAATGCCTGTAGATTTGTTCGGAGTAGGATCAACATCGGGACCACCTTCCGTGAGGGTGCGCATCTCAATATTAATAAACTCACGAACAACCTGACGAAGTTGCTCTTCTTGGGTGTTGTTTTTCTGTTTGACAAGTCTAATGATTTGTCTTATGTTCTCTCTGAGAATTTTTTCTTCTTGGTTCATTTTATAATGCCTCTTTTCATAATTAGTTCAATAACTTCGTCTATCAAGCTTAAATCAATATATTCCTTTTGTTTACTTCTTTTTTTCTTGGGTCTAGCCGACCCATATGCCAAAGGGACTGGTGCCCCGGTAAGACCGACGCCCGCGCCTCCTCCTGCACCGGACATTTCTTCGACTGCTGAGAGTCCAAGTATATCTAATACAGTATCTACATTCTCTTCGCCAACAAAATCAGCTATCTCAGCACGATTGTCTGTGGCACCACCAAGAGCGTTCCTAAATGCAGTTGCGCTATATGGCTCTCCGCTAGGTCGTGTTGTGGGAGATACAGCGGATCTCTCGGGATCTATAAGTTTTACTCCATCTTTAACATATTGTTTGGCACTGAGCCATCTTTTCCAGTCATCATCTTTTGTACTGGCACCTAAAATGACTGTATCACCAATATTTAGTGGACCCTTATCACCAATAAAGTCATATGCCGCGGTCACGGGTGAAGCATGGTCTTTCGAAGCTTCAATTCGAACATTAGATAAACCAGCAGCAAGCGTTTGCCATATTTTGAGAGAATCTTCAGAAGTTATTTCTGTTCCATCTGGTAAATATCGACCCTGCTTGGTTGGCTTAGAGATGATTACAACAACCTCATCTGCACCAGCCGCATACTTTCGTACCATATCTAGATGCCCCTTGTGAGGTGGCTTAAACGCACCTGGAACAACGGCTACTGTTTTAGGGTAGTCAGCGTCGACGACCGGATCGTCATCTTCATCATCTATATCAAATTCATCTTCTTGTTCTTTTATATCGCCAGTGAATTTATCGCCCTTATCGACCGCAAAGTTGGCTCTACTGAATTCTAATCTATCTACAAACTTGATACCGTTGCCTCTGTGATCAACGGCTACATAGCCCTCTGGGTTGCTTGCAACTAAATCCCCGGATCCGTCATCAACAAAGTGCTTAGTGTTATAAACCGCATTATTATATTTTTGAATAAATATGTTTTTTGCTTCAAACAGCAATCTGCTTACTTTGAAGATATTAGTAATGTCCTCTCTCTTGTTGTTGAAAGACTGCATAGTTTCCATAGCATTGTTGGTTGCGCGTTCACGACCTTTTTGACTTTTTAAATTGTTAATTTTCTTTTGAACTCTTTGAGAATACCAGTTAATAAATCCTTCAAATGAAGCACCAGCATCTTCTAAGAAATTACCAGACTTGATTTCGCTGTTAATGTAAATGTTTAAAAATGCCGATGGTAAATCGTCATAATTAATAGAACTGTTTACTTCGTCTGCAGCTTTGACCAGTCTCATTACCTCTGCTTCTTCTTCGTCGGTAAGTGTTACAACACCAGTATCATCAGTAAAGAAAGCATCATCAAACCATACGCCAGGGGCTCGTCTAAGTCCTGAGACATCGGCACCAAAGCTAGCGCCACTATCTAAGCTATCGTATGTTGTGTGAAACACAATTCCAAACTTAGATTGCTCGATTTGCCTTCCAAGCTCAGAATCAACTGGAACAGCATAAACAATAGTGTTTGGTTTAAACTTGTAGTGAGGCTCACCATCAATATTGGCGGTGCTAATCATCTCGTCATCAAACATGAAGTCACCTTGTAGGATTTTCTTAATGTTTAGCGCGGGAAGATATTCTAAAGCTTTAGTTAACTTATCAACAAGACCAGGAGCATGACCGTGGTTCTTAATAATGTCTTCTTTTGTATAATTAATCTTGGGCACCTTGTTGAAGATTGATTTGGTGCCTACAAAGAACTTTCCATTTTCAGGATTTATACCTGCAAAAATAGCCGGCGCTCCGTCCCATTTGACGGACGTTTGAATCTTAGACTTGGTGTTACCCTTGAGAGTCTTTAAAAGCTCTAGAAGAAAAGCCCTAGCCATCTTGTAACCCTCGGGTCCTTTGGTTAGAACTAATTCTTCTAGGTGAGTAAGATGAGTGTTAGCTTTCGCCATCATTCATCTCCTTTTGACTCTTCTAATATATTAAGTTTCTCTTGGAGAACAGACATATCATTTTCCATCCTTCTGGCAAATCTCTTAACTTCACGCAAGTGAGTCTTTGCAATCTGCAATCTGCGCTTTTCGGTCATAGTTCTAGGTTTAAGATTGGAAATTATTTCTTGGAGACCTTGAATATAGGTAAAGATGTTTTTCTCATCTAGACTCTCGGTAAGAAAATCTCGCCAATCGGAATTTAATGACATGTCTTCATCCTCTTTTAAGTTTAATAATAGTTTTTGAATGAAACGGCTTTTACACTTTTTAAGTGCAACTTTTATATTTACCGTTCATTGTCTTAGCCTCGCAAGTGCTTTCTAAGAAGGTTAGCAATAGCCTCTTGAAGAGCATCAACAGACTCGTTCTTCTCTTCCTTTTCTTTCTTATCTTCAGCAGCATCCTTCATAGACTCTTCTTTATCGCCATCACCATCGATGTCAATGTAGTCAGGCTTCGCAGCTTCATCAAGCTCTTCGTCTTCGCCCTCTTCAAGAGTTTCGTTTTCATCAAGCTCTTCCTCGTCACCTTCATCAAGCTGCTCTTCTTCTTCGCCTTCGTCCATCTTCTCTTCATCATCACGGACAGGCTCTCTTTTATGAGGCTTGCGTCGATCGCCAGCTTGTTTGGCTTGTGCTAATTCTTCAATCTCTTCCTCACCTTCAGCTTGAAGTTCACCAGTACCGTTGAACTCATCGAATTCTTCCAGGGAATTAAATTTGAATCCCCATGCTTCTGAAATCAGTGAACCAATTTCTTTGTTTTTCCAATCTTTTGTAGACATCTTGTTATCTCCTTTTTGTAGATGTTCGTAATAAATAGTGTTTTCTTTCTTTAACTTGTCTTCAAAATCACGAAGACACATACTGCCATCTCTGTTGGCATCCATTTCCATTTGTCTTAAATGAGGATTGGTTTGTGCATAACCCTCAACGGCTTCACCAGCGTTATCAAATTGTCCATCACAGTTTTGTTTATGATGAACAAGTTCATGACCCAAAGAACGAAGAATGTCTTTTGGGTGACGACCGGTAATATATAAAGTTACAGACCTGGCTTCTGGATCGTAGAATGCAGTTTTTCCAAGTGGGTTTTGAGCATTTTCAGCATCGCTTCTTAAAAACAAGCGAGGCGGATCTTTAAACCCTATTTGCTTTTGAGCAAAGGGAATAAATTGCTTAATAATATTTCTTAATAGTTCAGTATTCATAAAAAACCCACTATAAATAGTATTTAGCTGTTCATTTCACTATCAAATTCACCGCTCTTGACCAATTTTAGATTTAGTGTAAATAATTCTTTTTCTTCAAATTGTTCATTCAACGGTTTTACTGTAGCTATTGAAACCATTCTATCAGATTTTATCATATTTTCTAACTTGATTAAAATACCGTAGTTGACGTTCCACTCTTCCGTGTATTTATCCCAAGTTGTCCATTGGACTATGTCACCAACAGAAAACTCTTCACTTGTTAATTGTCCAAATTTTTCTTTTTCATTCATCGTTGCTAACTATCCAACCACAAGTACCCTTTTTTAAATATTCAATTAATTTATATTCAGCTTCTTCAAATGTTTTATAAATTGCAACATCTTCAATATTGTCAGCAGATAAAACCTTTAAAGTAAACATTTGCTTGATAGGTTTGGACATCTCAGCGCTTTCATCAAATGCATAAAGTTTATTATTTTTTTTGACCGCCATTCACTTATACACCCCCTATAATAATTATGCCTAATTATTGTTTTGGAATATTATTAAAAGTGCCAAAAGCGTGACAACGCTAAGTTCAAATCCAGCTAAAAAATATAAACCCCAAGAAAATAATAGAGTTGTAACTAATTTCCAAAAAAAATTAAATTGATATAACATTAATCAAACTCAGAGAAATATACCTCTTCTTTATCAATTTCAACCAAAAATCCATCGAAGGTGTAAATCAGATAGCTGTCTTTTCTATCTTCAATAACAAGAGCTTTTTGTCCACGCTTAACGTTAATAAATGACTTACTTTCAGGTTGATAGCAGAAGAGATACCCAGTGCCCCTAATACAAACTTCCGGCACTAATTCTATTTTATCAAGTTCTTCTTGTTCCTTGTATGGTATTTTACCATTCATTTGTTCAGCAGCAAGTTTTATTGTTGCAACTAAGGAACTGCTTATCTTTTTACCCATTTCACATCATATTTGTTAGGGCTAATGCTGATGCCATCAGAGCCTGTATAACCATAAACATGGTAACTGATTTAGTTTTAAACTCCTTTAACTCCTCAATCTCTTGAAGCGCTGTTTTGATTTGAGGTGGGGAAGCCACATCATCCATCTTTTCTTTCCAAGACTTTAAATCCTGTACTCGGTCTTCCTTAGCTTTCAGCTCAGTCAATTGACCTTTAACGTCTTGCAGTTCAGTGCGTAACGCTTCAATGCCGCTTGACATAGTTTCAAGCTGTTGTAAAACTAACTTTGAGTAGGTTTCCCATCCATTTGCATCACTCATTTGCTATGCCTCCACATAATAAGTAGTCGTATCACACGCTCACTAATTCAGGCTTACCGTGCTTAACCAAATATATATCAAATTTTATGTCACGATCGACTGATTCAAGTTCTTTTTTCACTTGATTCATATCGTCAATATTGCCTTGAGAGTCATCATAGAATTCAACTTCTTTAATATTATCATATTTGGATAGTACTGCGTTTGACAGATAACTACCCTTGTTTTTACCTTCAACACCGATCATAATAATATTCTCGGTTTCTATGGGTTTGTCGAACGTGCGCAAAACTCTGTGAATATCATCAATAGACACCGGTGCACGTGCAGTTAACACCATGACTTGTGTATTTGGATCTTTCAATCGTTCTCTCATAATTGAAGTGATGTTTGGATTTTCTGTTGCATCATTTACCTGGTCAAGCGGCGAGAAATCAAACTCATATCTGTCGTCGCCTTTGATTGCATCGTAATCTTCTTGAGATTTGGTTTGGAATGTTTCACCCGTTTCTTTGTTGATAACATTAACAACTCCAGTTGTAAAAGCAATTGTTTCATCAAAATCAAAAATAGATAAACGAGTAGCAGTTTCAATATTTTCAGAGAGAACATTCTCAAATCGTAATCTATCGGTACCTGAACGCTGTGTGTTGTTATTGAAAGGCTCGCCAGAATTTAGGTTTTTATGTCCAGATACGGTTGAGTAAACATCATTTTGTTTTCTTTTCTTTTTGTATTTTTTTTGAGCTTTACTCTTAAATGGCGTAGGCTCCTTACGAGGTCTTTGATCTCGTTGTTCGTTTAAATACTTTCGCCAATTTTCAAGTAGGAGTTTCATTTTATTTCTTTTACAGATTGTTCCATTTCATCGTCAAAGTCAGTGCGCAATTTAATCATAGGATTAAATTTAGCATGTTTTCGCTCTAAAAGCAAGGACCCTTGTGGTTTTACTAAGGTTCCGTCAACCTCAACACCTTCGAAATCGATTTCTGTCTTTTGTTTATAGATTACCTTTGGCTCTTTTTCATCGTTAGCATATGCAACGCCCGATAATAAAAATAACATTAAATATTTCATTTTTGTTCCCCTTCTTCACAATGTTTTTCAGTCTTTTCAACATTTTTACCTGATTCTTCTTTTTTTGACACTGTGAAAGCTGCTAAACTAATACAGGCAAATCCGATGATGAACAGATCAATCACCCCCATAGACCTCATATAATTCTTCGTCTGTTATGGGTTCGGTTTGGTCAGCTAATTTTTGTAGCTCTGGTAATTTTCCAGATAGTGCGTTTTCATACAAGAATGGAAAAACAGAATGTACTAGACACTGTAATTCAATGACTTTAAGAGTGTGTATTATCTTCCAAGAAGATTTCATGTGCTCAAAATAGCTTTTTTCTCTTTCATCAAGATGTTTAGTAAGTTTTTTTAACATTAGTTATCATACTCCTCATTTGTATCCTCGCGGACCATTGATGTTGCTTGCAACATATCTTCTGGCTCCACTTCTTTAAGTACGAGATTACCGGTTTTTGGCTCATAGTACATGCCAATTAGATCCCCTGTACTAACATTCTTCATTTCTTCTTCAGTGATAACAATTTTACCACCATTCTTTTTCACTAGCATGGTAAGAATGCTAAATAGGTAGTCAGGGTCTTGTAAATATTTACTCATCTTTAGCCTTGTTCATTCTCTGAGTTTTCTTCTTCGAGGCTTCTTTACGTTTCTTTGCGTAATCGTATGATTTTTTCAAACGAGCTTTGACTTTTGGATCTTTAGCATTATTATAAGCCGCTCTAGCGCGTTGATGAATCAAATTAATAATCTGTGATTGGCGTTTGTGCGACTTTGATTTAAATGATGACTTAGAAAGAGTGTCTTTAATGTCTTGTACAGTAGAAAACTTTACCGATACTGTATCGCTTGGGTCCTCGTCGGTGTACAATCTCCGACCAGAACCTTTAGGCTTTTTTCCAGTACCCTTCTTTGGATCTGCCTCATAAAGATCCGCATTTTCATTTTTACGTTTTTTACTTTTCTTCTTCTTAACGCAATTTGGGTACATCTTTCCAAACATCTTCTTCATACCTTTCTTTTCATATCCAGGCCAACATTTCTCAAGGAGAATATCTTGCAATTCTTCTTTAACAATTTGTTTTATTTCTTCCGCAGTAATATTACTCATCGTCTTTACCTATGTTTGAGCGTTCTTGCCAGTCGGCTGAAATGTCATCGTCCTCGATCGGACCACCCTTAGCCCAAGTTCTACAAGATCTTGCAGAATGGCATTTAAAATGATGCATCCAACAGTAACCTAATTCTCCATCTTCGTCAGAAGTTTCTCCAGGCATACATTCTTTCATCCTTGGAGAGATATCAAATGCAGTACAAACGCCACAGTTAGAGGCTTCTGCTGCTTCTTCTGTTGTGTTCCAGTACTCCGCGGTTCTTTCCCAGTAATCTCCCGGCTCATCAACGTTTAAAGGTCCGTATTGAATATGTTCAGCTTGAATGGCTGAATCTCTATTCTTAGTATTGAGTTCTAAATCTTGTGTAGCTGGCGGACAAATTAATTTTTTTGCCTCTGCAAGAAACCCTCGCCAGTTTTCAATTAATAGTTTCATGATCTTAAATAGTCCTTCCAATTGCGGACAACTGATTCATTTGTTTGCATATGTGCAGGCTGGCGTGCTTTTACAAACTGAGCCAATACACGTTTGTAGACCACCGTAAGATTGTCTTCATCATCCATAGTGCCTTCTATAAGCTCTTGAAATAGATCAGCCATAATATCGGGCTCATCAGCATTAATAGAGAATATAGAAGTATATTTAATCTCACCACCAACCTCTACCGTTGTGGCATTCATTTGCAGGTAGTATCTGGTGTTTTGGTCTTTTCTGGGCTCTTCAAGCAACTGTTTCTTTAATTCAATCTTAAAGTCGCGAGAATCAAGAATCTGAGCTAATACACGGATATCAAGACCAAACTCCTCCGGATCATAGTAGAAGGAATGTCTTGCTGTGGTTTCGTATGAGTCGTAGTACTCGCCGTCAGTTTCAACGTCCCATTCGTATGAGGCTACCATGCCGTCCTCAATAGCGGTTGCTAGCTGGATGTAGGTCCCGCCTTCCATTTGACCTTCACGCTTGAAGTATGTGGTGAGCACTTCTTCAAAAGTATCTCTTCTGTCATCGATAACAGAATCAATTTTTTGAAGTGCCTCTCGGTATTCATCAGGCAGAGCCATATATGAGTTACCGTAAATGCTTGGATGCTCAAAATTAACCTTAATAGTTAAATGTATTTCTTCTCGAATACGACGGATTGTAGGAGTATCAACATCAGACGGGTAAAATATATCACCAAATATTTCATTTAGCTCATCAACTGAATTCCACACAACTTCTTCGTTGTTACCGGGCAGTCTTTTCCACTCATCAACCGGCCACTTTGCAATAAACGCTGCGAAAGGTCTGATAAACGCTCCTTCACCGCCATCATCACCAACTTCGTAGTCGGTGTATGTTTGAGCCATTCTGTCGTTGAATTCATTCATTATATCTTCGCATTCACCTTCGTATTGTGCGATAATATCGCCAACTAAGTTAGCATCAAGGCTATCTTCGGTGTCTGTGTTTTGTTGCATGTTACCGGTCACTTCATCTGTGCCTAAGAACATTTGCATGAGCTGTGCTCTTCCTGCGGTGCCGGCTGTATCTTCGTAAGAGCCACCGAAAAGAGTAAATCTATCTAAGTTAACCTTGCCATCTTCTCTTGGCATGTTTTGAATCACATCTTCTTGAGACGCTCTTGCCCAGTCTGAGACTGTATCTGCTATGCCGGGAATGTCTGCGCCGTATACACGCTTCTCGGGCATGCCAACGTCTTGACCATCGTCATATCGTTTCGGTTCATCAGTGTCATAGTACCTAACATGACGGAGACGCAAGCGAGAAAGTGGTTTAATATCACCCGTAAATGGTCTTTTATCGTCTGCGAATATCTCACCTTCTTGGATTTCTTGTTCGGCACTATCAATATTTCCCGTGTTAGTGGCGCTCAGAAGCTCTTCAGTCTCTACCACGTATGCTACCGCTCCATGACCCTGAGCCTCGGCTACAGCGCATTTATAGTACGATTGATAGGCATTTGTGCGACTAGCTGGAGAATGACACGAGGTAATCGTATCAAAATCACTCATTCTGAGTACATCTATCGGATGTCGAGTAATAATAATGGAAAATTTGTCACTATCAATCTCATTAATGTTATTTTTGATGTACGCGGCGTTTTGTTGCCAGTATTCACCGTATTTTGTGGCTAAATCCTCTAAATCATAGCCCGCAGGTCCAGCTATGCCGGGATTGGGAATATATAAGAGTCTTTGTTGTGTTAGACGCTTGTAATCTTCATTTTTTTGAAATTCGGGGTCA
>Ga0070746_10000984_pt1 | contig 17020 bp, 6 predicted proteins | sample VirMetDEL_Mar_21_FD_77016 | JGI IMG/M metagenome (GOLD analysis project Ga0070746, IMG submission 77016) | Aqueous microbial communities from the Delaware River and Bay under freshwater to marine salinity gradient to study organic matter... | ecosystem: Environmental > Aquatic > Marine > Coastal... | reverse complement strand
GTATTAGGTTTTGTTATTCTTCTATTTTTAATATCTAAAAATGCTTTTTTAGCTAACCTGTTGAACTGCGAAGTTACGTTCTGAAAGTTTAATATAACTTTACCAATAATAGACGCTTGTTGTTTCGACACCATATCAGGTCTTGCAGACTGCTGTGTTGACTGTGTTATGTCTTGAAAGTCTGTAAACGCTTTTGCTTCAGCTTCTTTTTTACTTAAACCTTGACTTAAGTAAGTGTTAATTCTATTTCTATAGTATGTAGCGCCACCAGTTGCAATTGCAATATTATCACCAATTTGTGTAGGTAAAAATCCTAACTCTAATAATTTAGATATTAAAAACCTGTGAGGATTTTTAGACTTACGCATTTCAGCAGCGAGCTCAGCACCATTAACGTCAGTCATAATACCACCTCTTCTTTGCTTTAGCATGTCAGAGTTAAATATAAATGACCAATCGTTCCAATATTGTTTTTGATTTGCAAAAGCTTTAGCGGCTGCGTAAATATTGTTGTCAGCAAAATTAATATAGTTTACTATAGACATTTGCTGCAATAACGAAGACCTTACGTTAAAAAACATGACAGAACCAACAGATCCATTAACCCAGTTCATAAGATTATTTACCATACCACTTTGACCAGTAGGTTTGTTTCTACCAGTCTTAATTCTATAAAGTATGTCTTCTAAAGCTTCTCTCATACCTTTACCGTAACCAGCTTCAATTTTATTTAAATTTTCTGTAGAAAATATTGTATCAGCATTTTCAATAAACTCTTGAAAAAACTGAGCTCTACCAATTCTACCTGTAGCATCGTCTAAATCCATACGTATGTCTCCAGAATCCCAGCCGTCTGTAGGATCAACGTATTTATCTTGTTTTGATATAGTATTTATAGCTTCTGCATAGCTTTTTAAGCTTGGGTCAGAGTTAACTAACTCGACTAAAGCTTTTTGATCTGTTTCACTTAAACCTGGTATACTATACCCGTGTTTATCCCACAAGTATACTCTTACGGCATCTTGATACACAAAGTCACCATCAGGAGTTTTTTGGTTAAGCATTTTTTTAACATCAGGCATTGCCTTGTTTAAGTTTTTATAATCAGTTGCTACTGATTGCCTAGCTGTGTCATACTCTCTGTTAGCTCTGTTTAAAGGTCTAATTAAAGCTTCTTCAAAAAAGTCTCTGTGTTTATTACCTAAAACTCCTTTACCCATAAAGTTATACAATAAACCTACAAAGTCTTCGTGTGATGGTGGTATAAATAATCTAAACTTACCTTTGCCAGCACCACGTTTTCTAGCCTTTATAAAACCAAATCTTTTTTTAGCGTCGATACCAGAAACATCTTCTAATATTTGATTAAACTCTTCGTTTAAACCTTCGCTAAAGTTTATTTTTGCTTGTACAACTTTTGATTTTATATCTAATTGCTCTAATACGTTTTTAACTGCTGTAACATTTGGTAAAGCATCATCAACAAAGTACATGTCATTATAACCTTCTGCAAACTTATTTAACATCCAAAGAGCTTTTGCCTCGCCAGTGCTATTACCTAGACCAGTTATATTTTTTAAAGGTATGTTTATACCTTCGCTTTTCAAGTATTCATGTATCGCTTGTTGGCTTTCAGGTGCTCTTGCTGTTAATATAAATACGTTTTCAGGACCAAACTTTTTTATTTGGTTTTTCATTTTTTGCATTAACGGCCCTGGTTTTCCATCAGTAACTTTATTAAAATCTGTAAAGTCCATTTTCCAACCTTGTTGTAAAAGCTCGTCGCCAACAAAAGGCCACTGGTCAGAAGCTATACGTTTTGTTTCGCCATCTTTTTTTGCTATGACGTAGTTTTGACTTACACCTACTGTTTCATCAAAATCAAAAGCGCTCATACCTCTTGCTTTTGTATTTTTATTATAACCTCTTGCGTTTGTAGCTGCTTCAGAAAAAAGCTCTCTTTGTTGTATTTGAGTGTCTAAAGCTTTATTAGCTCCTTTGTTATTTACATTAAACATTTCTGCAAAAGTTGTTTTACCGTCTAAACCTACTATTGAGTTAGGGTCAATACCAACACCATCTGCGTTGAAAACTATTTCGTTAAAGTATCTTTCCCACCAACTATTATCAAGAACACTCCAATCATCTGGCATACGCTTTTGTAAACTATACCCTCTAGCTGTTCTTGCTTTAGTCAGCTTCTTGTCCATAGCTTTGTCTAAAACTATTAACTTGTAGTTTTTAATAACAAGATCATAAGCAACCTCAAAAGAATCAACACGTTTATCTAATATACTATTCATTAAGTATAAATAAGCGGCTGTAGCAGGCATAGCATGTTCAAACTCTATTTTACCACCTGTTATTTTTAAAGAGTAACCAGCTATTTGAGCGCCAAGCCTTTGCCAAGATTTTTTATCGTTTGCAGTAAGTTTTAAATAACTACCTATAGCTCTAACAGTTTCGCCAGTTTCGTCTTGAGTTATAGCAGTGTTAAAACGCTCCCACATAACTCTGTGTATTAAAGCTATGTCTTTGTTCCACTTTTTTATTCTTTTTTTGTCTGCAAGCTTTGTTCTATAAGTTTTTTTAGTACCAAATATTGTTCCGTAATTTTTAACAATATCCCAGTTTGCTTTTTGTACTACTTTGCCTTTTTCGTTTTTAATTTCAACTGGTTTACCAAATACACTGTCATCAGTGTTTTGAGCAAGTGTTCTAACGTCGTTTCTAAACTTGTTATAAGCTTCAGCAGCTTCTTTGCTATAATCAGGATTTCTAGTACCGTCCTTTTTAAACTCACTCATACTAACGCCGTAGTTTTTGTTACTACCAGTAAACACATCAATACCGTCTTTTATCCAAAACTCTTTTGGCATATGTGGAAATAAATGAACAGGCATTGATTCTAAAAATTGTTTTCTACCAGCGTCAGTTTTTAAATTATAAGTTTTACCTTGACCTCTAGCTTGTAGAACATTGTCTATACCTTTTTCTTCTAGCTCAAGAGTATTTTTTACCATCAAACCATCAACCTCTGTAAATGCTTCACTAAACGCTGCTTTACCTTGCGCGGCTGTAACTTTAGCTATATCTAACTTAGCAGCACCTACTTGCTCTAGTTTTCTTTGAGCACCAGCTAAAGACACACCTATAGAAAAAGCTTTTGCATTACTTTTTAAAAACTGACCAATATCTCTATCGAATACGTTTGGCTCGTTTTTAGGTGTTATACCTAAATCTTTTTTAAATTTTTCAACAGTATCAGGCGTAGGATTTCTAAACTGTGGTTTTAATATTTTAACAGATGTTTGGGTTGATAAGCCTAAACTTCTACCACCTGGTGAAGTTTCAGCATCTTTTTTAGTAGCACGATCTGTACTAGTGGCTTTTGGATCTGTATAGTCTTCGTAAAAATAATCCATTACTAAACCTTTTAAACCAATAGCCCTACCATATATCTCTCTTGATACATCTATGTTTTCACCAATTTTATTTATATCAGCTGTTTTTCTAGTAACATTTAACAATGGTAAAGTTTTTATAAATTTACTAGCGTTTTCACCAGCATTAAAAACTCTTTGTATACTTTGAGCTTCAGCAGGTATAGGCATGCCTTCTTTATATTTTGTAACTAAAGACAAGTTAGCACCTCCTTTCATAATTTTATCAGCAGCTATATCAAATATAATTTCACCAACTTGTCCAGCGTTATTATCAATTACTTCTTTAAAATCATTACCTTCTTTTACTTTTATTTTAGATTTTATATTATCAGACTTTGTAGATACAATACTAAAGTCCTCAAACATATCTATTTTCTGAACAAATGTTTCTTGTGTGTTTGAAGTGTCGTTTACGTCACCAGCAACGTCTTTTATATTTGGATCATCAAGCTTAACGCTGTCACGAATATTTAGTATTTTAGCCTCTTCGTATATAGTATCATCTTTAGGCTTAATATTTGCAGTTACAAATGTAGAAAACTTACCTTTTCCAGGCAAATATCTTTTTATAAGACCAGGCAGGTAAACAGATAAAGCAGAAACAACGTTTTTTCTAGGTATATCACCAACCCTATCATCAAATTTTATAGCAGTTTAAGCTAATAAATTATATTGAGCTAGTAGTTCCGCATAATCTTTTCTATACTGAGGATTATCTTTAAAATTAGGAAGTTTACTAAGTTTTTTAATTTGTCTTATTAACTTCTCAGGTGTTCTTTGTGTATCTTCAGAAAACACTGCATCACCTTCAGGTGTTGTACCAGCAACTATTAAGTTGTTTTCTCTTACGCCTTTTCTAAAGCTAGCAATGTAAGCGTTTATGTCTGCAGCATTATTAAACTTAAAATACATAGGCTGTTTACCACCATGATACTTGTTAATAGCTTCATTAAGTAAAAGCTTTAGTGAAACAATAAAACTAGTGTTTTCTTTTACTAAACCAGCGTCTTGAAGCTCCGCTAATATAGGCGTTAGCTCTGCTAAGTATGTTTTATCACCTTTGCTTTTATAGACATTTAACCTGTTTAATATTCTATTGTATACTTGCTTGTCTTCAACTTGCTCTAACAAAAGCTCTATGTCTTTAGTTAACTCTTCGTTTAAACCACGAGTTTCAATATCCTCAAACAATTGTATTCTAGCATCGTTTTGATGAGTTAGCTCATGAAACACAGCAAAAGCCATAGTAGACTTATCATAGCTAGTAGGCGCGTTAATTATATTGTTTACTACATTTTGTTCAACAACAATTATATCGTTACCAAAATAACTAGCGTTAGCTCCTCTGTCTCTAAAACCAGCCATGTAGTTTTCTATTTGTTCTTGCGACGCGCCTTTTTCTTTTAACAAAGCTTCTGCATCTTCAAAAGTTTCTGCTTTTAACACGCTACCTTCTAAGCCTAAAACCATTGATAAACTTTCATAAAATTTACCAAAGAAAAAATAATCTTCTGCTTTAATATTTTTAGTATCTACATTAATTCTTTCTGCAAGATTATTAAATTTTTCTTTTTGATCTTTACTAGGCTTGTCTCTTAAGCTAGTTATTTCTTGATCAATATCGTCAATTTGCTGTTGTATAATTTTTACATCATTAGCAATAGTTTGGTTGTATTTTTGACCAGATTGAGCTGCTCCTATTTGTTGTGCTTTTTTTCTTAGATCACGTTTTTTTCTTTGAGCTTCAAACAGTGCAAATATATCTTGGTTGTCCATGTTAGAAACATCAGCAAAAACAGCAGCGTCTTGAACTTGAGCTTCTCTTAAAATTCTCATCAGCTCACTTTCTAAATAAACTTCTAAATCTGTTTTTTCAATATTAGGACCTTTATACAAAGTTTGTAGTTGAGCAGATATTTCTGCAAACTCTTTAGTTCTTTTTTGATTTGCATTTATCTCTTGTCTTGTAGATATATCACTTCTAACTGAGTTTACTACGTTACCAGCAACAGAAGGTCCTTGAATAGCCATTGTAGAAAACAGAACGTTCATATTAAAATCAGCATCAATGCCTTCAATTAAAGATTTGTTTTCACCTAACACGCCGTAATCAACTAAGTTGTGCCCTACTTGAGTAAAAGCTTCTTCAATATATTCTATACCTGTGTTGTAACCAAAACCACCAGCGCCTTTTAACGCGTTACCTATACTAACACCAGCTATATCACTTTTACTTAACAAAGCTAGTTTTTGTACGTAACTCATTGTACCAAATTTCTCTGCATAAGCAGCAATACCACCGTACATAATAGAGCTAAAAGCTTTTTGAAGCTCTGTATAGTTTAATTGGTTTTGAGCAAGTTCTATTTGTTTTAAAATAGATATTCTTTCGTCTACAGTAGTTGCTTTTGTTAACTCGCTATTGTAAAAGTTTATATTTTCTTGTGCATTTTTCTGGCTTATTTCCATTTCAGAAAGCTTAGAACCACCTTCTAATCCAAAAAATAATCTAGTAAGATACTTTGTTGCTGGAGCCACAACAGCTTTACCACCAAGCTTTATAACGCCACCGTATGTAAGCGCAGATCCAATACTAAATATATTATTTGCAAACAATTGGTTTGCTGCTTCACCAAAATTAGCACCTGGCCCAGAGAATTTTACATCTTCCCATTTTATATTTAAAGGTCTTGCAGCCTCTGTGTGTTTGTTTAAGCTTTCTTGATAATCTATAACATCGTTATGTATGTTTCCAAAAAGCTCTATATCTAAATCTTCTTTAAGCCCAGCAAAATTTGTACCGTAGTTAAATAAAAACTCAGGTATTTCTTCTAAATAATCACCAGCTTTAATAGCTAAACCAGCCATATCAACTAAACCTTTTTCTATAGATAACAAAGCACCACCACTAAAAGTATAGTCAAGTGCAAATGCTTGTGCTAAAAACTGAGAGTCATCTAGCTTAGAAGTTGTTTCTAAAAATTCTTGTGAAGTTAAATCTATTGACTCTGCAACTAGCCTTTGATTTGAAAGAGCAGTTCTATACTCAGTCATTATGTTTTCATAAGAACCATAAAGCTCTAAAGCTTTAGACCTGTCTTCAGCAGGAGAATCTGCGTTTATATTTAAATCTGTTATTTGATTAACTAAACTTTCTATATCAGGCACGTATTGCTCAACAACAGTTTTATTAAACTCATCACTTGTTGTTTTATAATTGTTTCTAAGCGTAACTATTTCATCTCTTTTAAAGCTTAGATAATTTTGTAAAACAATGTTTGACTTTCCTTGCCCTTTGTATATTTGAGTTTTAAGCTCAAACTTTTCTTTATCTTCTGTAGACCTACCATACATAGGTGTGCCTCTTTTTTTCATAGGCTCACTAGGGTCTGCAAAATCACTAGGATATAATATTTTTCTATCTTCAGTTAAAGCATTTTTATATTCATCTATCCACAAAACACCTGTGCTAGGATTTACAGCGGCAGGATCAATGTCATCATATACGCCTTCATCAAGATCTGCAGCAGCTACTTTTCTTATTTCATTATTATCAATTCCCGCAATATATAATTGTACTTTTTTCTTTTGTTCTTGTTTTATAGCATCTTGAAGCATAGAATTGCTCACCAAGTTTAAATCAAAATTACCTGTTTCTTGGTAGTTCTTATAGCTTTCGTACTTAGGTATATCAGGACCAATGTAAGACTGTGAAGCAAAAGGTGTTTGAGTTACTTCAGAAAAATAGTTTTTAACGTCAGTATCTAGACTGTTTTCATACTTGTCTTTGTCTTTTCTAAAATCAAACAAAGGAGTACCAGCCATTTTTTGACTACTCTTTTTTCTTTTCATACCTGACAAGTCAAAATATTTATCTGCTAAATTTTTACTTACTTCAGGACTATTTTTATTTATACTATTTTTAATTGTATAAGCGCTAGCAGTTGCCTCTTCAGGTGTTTTTGGTTTGTATATAATTTTTGGCTCTACTTTTTTTATTCCAAACTCTTCAATATATTTAGGCACGCTCAAATTAGATTTTTGAGCAGCTTCAATTACTTTTTGTTCTTCATAAACATCGTTTCCAAATTTATACTGCGGCATATTATCCTTGTTTTTTCTTTTTAACTGGTAATTCGTTATTTTTAAAAGCTTCTACTATTCGCTTATTGTTTCCAAGTCTATAAGATAAAGCATCATTACTTCCATCTTCGTAATTATAGTTTTGTCCTTCAGCGCCAGTTACAGGTTCAAATTCTCCATTAGCATCCCAAACCCATTGATTGTTTAAAAACTTAAACCTAGTACCATCTACAGTGAAGGTTGTTTTACCTTTAATACCTTCAACTATTTTAGGTATTTCTTGTGACTTTAAATAAACAGCAGTGTTATCTTGCCCTGTCCAATCTAACTTTATACTACCACCCTCGCTTTCTCCACCTTCCGTGTTTAAGTGTTTATCTTGAACAATATCAAAAAGCCATTTTTTCAAACCAGCTTCTAACTCACTAGCATTGTTAAAACTATAAGCATCGGCAAGTAAATTTTTCTTAATTTGATCAATTGTAGAAGGATCTTTTTCAGGGTTTTGTTTTAAAAGTTCTTCATCAGTAATTTGTATTATACTATCTGATTGGCTTTGTACATATGTACCTTGGTCACCGTATGAAAAGTCATAAGCAAAGCTGCGTATGTCATCTAAACTAGTTGCTCCTAGCTTATCGACTATAGAATTAATTTCTGTTTTAACAGCTTTTTGATCAAAAGGATCGTTGTTTTTAGCAGACTTTTCACCGTATTTCTCAACTATAGACAAAAAATTATCAGAAGACTTAACTAAATCTTTGCTCTTGCCTTTATAACCAAGTAAAATATCATCAATGTTAATATTTTTTTCTAACTCATCGTCATAAAAATATATACCATCATTTGTAAAAGTTATACTTTCATTCAAAGTACCAGTTTGTGAGTTTGTTACAATGTCAAGAAGCCTGTTATTAGCCTCGCTACCGATACCAGCAGAAACATTAGTAAATAAATTACCATTTAAAACATCGTTTTGAATTTTTTCCCACTTGATTAAACCTGCTTTGTTTTTCTCTAAAACAGTTTTTATGTTGTTAATTGTTTTTACTGCGTTTTTATATTTTTTAGTAAAAGCAGGGCTTTTTGCAATAATTTGATTAGCATTAAAATACTCTTGCTTAGCACTTGTAACAAAGTCTAAGTTATAATCACCATACTTACCTTCAAAAACTTCAGAAGGTACTGATTGAAAAGCTTTTTCTCCTTGCGCCATTACCTCGTTAGCTATAGCCTTTTTAGTACTAATATACTGGCCTATAGCACTTATACCTTTCATTATACCACTATAATCAAAAGGCTTTGGCCCTAGTTGCGCTGCTGCTCTTATTAAATTTTGATCTGCTCCCATGTTTTAATTTTTATTATTATGCTCCTAAATTTCCACTAGCTGCAGTACCTGCCGCACCTACAACAGAGCCAACAATATTTGCCCACATTGCTTTGTTAGCTGCAATAGCGTCTTGCGCATTACCTACCATCTGCATCGACATACCAAGCTTTGTAGATTCTCTGTCAAATTCCATACCTTGTACAAGCGCTGCACCTTGTTGTTGCTGCGCCATACCTTGACGCTCCATTGTTTGTAGCCTTGAAGCTTCTCTAGCTTGTAACATTCTGTTTTGTGATTCTTGTTGGCCTATAGATGCTGAAGCTTGTTGTGCTGCTAAAGCACCTTGGTTAGATAGAGCTTGTATGTTACCAGCGTTAAAACCACCAGCACCTTGTAAAGAGCTCAATATATTAGCTTGGCTTTGTTGAGCTTGTTGTTTTTGAAACTGTGCCTGCTGTTGGTTAACTGTTAGATCTTCCATAGTGTTTTCCATACCAGCGTATATGTTCTGCTTGTAAGGATTTTTAAAAGCAAAATTAGAATACTCTTGCATTTGACTTTTATAATCAGCCTCTGCTCTCTTTAAATCTCTTCTTAATCTTTTACCACCAAATAAATTACCAAGAAACTTTGTTGGAGAGCTTTTTTCATTCCTATATACTTGTTTTTTAATTAAACCTACTGCCATATTTTTATTCTTTATTTATTTATAATTACACTTTTTATGTGTTATTTACTACTTTGAGTTATTTCAGATCCAACTGAAAATAATTCTATTTTTTTATTTGAATTGTTTACAAATTCTAGCTCTGCGTAATAACCTTTTAAACCTGCAGAGTTTACAGCTTTATTTTTAGAAAACATTATAAATGCTCCTTTTAATTCTAAACCTAAGTCTTGAGGCAAATCAAAACCATCATAATCAACGTCAATAGTTGATTTTCTGTATTGATTGCTAACACCACTAACAGTACCTAAAAGCAAAAAGTTATTATTATTTGTAGATGCAACATTGTAAGAACCAGAGTTTGTAGTGTGTACATGCCAAACAGTATCACCTATTTGTAAAGATTTATTTAAATCATAATCAAATGTCAACCTTACCTTAATTGGAGACACACCGGTACCAGGTGTTAAATTTATAATTGAAGGCGGTGGCGGGGGTGGCGGGGGTATTACTATAGGGTCTTCAGTTTCAATAATAAAACCAATAGGATCGTCAATGATAGTATTTCTTTCAATGATTATCTCAGCCGGCTCTTGATCGTCTATTCTTATTGTATTTATTGGCATATTATCCTACTGTTAAAATGTTATCTAATTCTAGTGTTAAAGTTATATCGTCTTTACCATACTTTTCAATTTCTATGTCTGCAGTTATAGTTGCAGATCTACTACTACCAGTAAAAGTTACTGTTTGTAAATTTTCTATTGTTTGGTTAGAACTAACTGTTACAAAGTCATCAGTGGTAAGGCCGTCTATGTGTGGAGTTCCTACTACGCCTATACCAGACATTATAGTGGTGTCAGCAACTTTTACACCAGCAGTGCTTACAACTTTTATAGTTTGAGTGTCACTAGCCGCAACGTCAAGAGTTGTTGTAACAGGAGTTATTGTTAAGTTAAAGTTTTTAATAGTAAAAACAGTGTTGTTAAAAGCACTAGAACCACCATTACCAAAACCTTTAAACGTTATTGTTCTATCAACAGCTTGAGAAGTTGTGTCTTCACTTAAAGTTATAGTACCACCTTTTGAATCAGTAATAAGCTTGTTAACAGTGTCTATGTCTTTTGGTATTGTATAAACAGATTTAGTTGCGACAGACTTATTTTCATTTTTGTAACCTAGTTTAATGTCTGTTATAGTAGAGTTAGCAGCTATACCTGTACCACTAACAGCCATACCTAAAGAAAGCCCTGATACATCTTTTAACTCTAAAATTTTACCAGATCCAGCTGAAAAAGTATCTTTTGTTGTAGTAAAGTAAAAATCATTTACAACAGGTTGCTTTGCTATAATAAATTGACTGCTACTCAAATCGACATTCCAAGACAAAGAAATTGGTTGGCTAAATTTTTTATTTGTTACAGATGTGCTTGCCCCAACAGCAGTGTATCTTGCTGCGGCTTCAGCATCTGAAGTTTCGTTTGCGTAAGTTGTTCCAGTTGACGCTACGGCAAAACTAACTGTCGTGTCAGCAAACTGAGATATTTCAGCAGCATGATAAACAGAATTTAAAGAAAGGTTTTCATCAAACTTAGTGTTTAAATATGTTTCAGCTTGTAAAACTATAGTGTATTTATCGTCACTAGCAGCAGGAAAGTCTATAGCGCCATTGTAAACACCGCTATTACCTATTTTTCTAGTACTTAATCTTGTTGGAGTAGAAGAAAAAGCCCCAGCCGGCGTAAAAATACCTTCTTCTTCACTAACAGTTGTGTTTTCAGGAAAATTATAAAACTCACCAGCATTATTAACAACAAGCATGCTGAAGACAGCTCTAGGATCACCTTTAACAGTGTATTCTCTAAAGTCACCAGTACCTTTTAAAGGTGAAGAATCAATAGTAAATAAAGTTATTATTTTCATATTTAAATATTATTACTGTTTTGTTCTAAAAATAATTCTATTTTTATAGTTTCCATTTGCTCAACATTACTAGGTATTATAAACTTAATAGGCACGTTTACCAACACAGTGTTGCCGCTTTCTCCAGGAATACCAGTGTCAATAAAATTGACATTAGCGCTAATAGGGCTAAAAGTAGAGCCAAGAAAACCAGGGCCAGGAATATTTGTATTAGGATTAGCTTCGTTTCTAAGCGTTGATTCTTGCACGCCTAAATCTTCAACACCACCACCAGCGCCATCATTTACGGCTATAGCACCTATTACAGCTCCATCGGCATCAAAAGCCCTAGATCTTTCACCATCGTTACCAGGCGGGCTAAGATGTCTTAGTGTAAATTCTGAAGCAGCAATTGGTATTGGTGGTCTTGGCATATAAGTACCGTCTGGACGCTGTTGAGCTGGTTGAGATATGTCTATACCACCTCTTATTTTAAATTGAACTATTTCATTCACAGGCTCTCCATGTCTATATAAGTTCCCTCCTACAATTTCTTCTACAACTACGTTAGGATTTAGTGGGTTGTTACCAACTTCATTAACGTCATTAAAATCTGATTTTATAAAAAGCCCTTGCTTGTTATTATTCTTTTTAAACCAGCATTGCAAGTTTGGCGTTTTATATATTTCAACAAATATTTTTACAGGTTTTGGAACAAGTAAAAATTGTGTAGAAGAAGCAATACCAAGACCTTGAAAAGAAAAACTTGAAGTGTCTATTTCTTGCTTTGTGGTAATATTGTCACCTTTAACATTATTAAACCATTTACCTTCTTTCTCAATAAACTCTGGTATAAAACCAGATTCTTTATCTGTAGTTATTTTTTCTAAACTCCAACCATCTTTTTGGTATAAGTTATAATAATTAGAATCGTTTAAATTAACAACAACATTAGATTGTGAACCTTCATAGTTTACAGTTTTAAATGATTTAATATCACTGGGCGCATCGTTTAATACTGTGCGTACTTTTGACTCGTACTGTTTACCATAAAAATTATTCCAAGTAACCTCTAAACCTAAAGCATAATCGTCGTGGTGTTTGTATAAATTACCGTTTTTAAACGTGTAATAAAAGTTAGTAACACTAACACCTTGCTCTGGAACAAAAGATTTAAAACTAGACCAGCCTTTTACTTTTTCATCATAACTTACAGTGTTAAATTTTAAAGATAAGTTATACTCGTTTTTCTTTTGATCGTAACTACCAATTAACTTTGGTTGATTTTTTAGTTGATCTTTAAAATACTTAGACATACCATAGTCAGATATAGGTGTTATACCATCTCTTGACAGCCTTAGTACTTTACCTCTATTTTTATCTGTAAAATATGCTCTATAACTTTCTTTAGCAAAAGACTCTGGGTTTTGTGATATACCGTAATCACCAACAAAAGGTATTGTTTGGCCTAAAACGTTTTGAGTAGCTATTAACTGAGGATTACCGTCAGCGTTAAATATAGCGTCTTTATTTGCTAAAACTTTTATAACTTTATCTTCACAAAAAGTTATTAAATCAGTATTTCTACTAAATAACTTTTGTATGCTACCGTATGTAGGGTTTATATCTTTAGTTATTTTTTCAGCACCAATAAATTGATTTAAATTATTTACTCCAGATGTAGAGTTGTATATACCTGAATATATTAATCCATTTTTTCTATTTTCTTCTTCGTAAACAAAATCTACAGTTGAAGAAGCTATTGCACCTTTATCTATAGTTACTTGATTAAAATCATCTCTTAATCTATTAGACTCAACGCCATTACCAAAAGAATAACAGTTAAACCAATCAAGCTCTTGTGTCGTGCCATGTAACGATATATCATAACAACTACTAGCCTCGTAGTATATGTCTAAATCTATGTTTTCTTTAGGCTCTGTCTCCCATATAGCAGGGTTAGAACTAACTAGTTGGTCATCTTCGTTTTCATTAGGCTCTAAAAACTGTATCGCAGAAGGATTATCGTTTGTAGCACCGTTAACTTTACCGCTGTCAACAGTTTGATCTAAAAAGTTTGAATACTCAACGCCACTATCATTAACAAACTTAGAGCTATCCAACGGGTTTGCAGGGCTGTAAATAGGAGCTCCATTAATATCTAAATCAGGCTCTGCTTCCCAAAGAGCAAAAGGTATTATGTACGTCACTCTTCTATTAACAAATTCAGAAAAATGGTCCCAAACTTCTTCTAAAGATTCGTAAGCACCACTGTTTGTTAAAGTGTTTATAGTGCCTGAAGTAGGTATGTAAAAATTATTGCCTTGAGAATTACTTGCTGCGCTTAAGTAAGTTTCCCAAGCGTTTTTTACTTGAGCAAAGCTTTTGTAGTTATATCTTTTTTCTTTAACAACATCTCCATTTATAATATATTTTGATTTCTCAGTATCACCAACAAATCTAAAAAGCTTGTTCTTTGATAAGTTTTTAGTGATGTCAACTTGGTCGGCATGCTCTTGGTTTATAGAAGATCCTACAGCAAAAAGCTTTGCTCTTTGTAAAGAGTCAACGTTTATAGAGGCGTTTGCAATGCCATAAGTACTGCTGTTACCGCTAGACAAAGGCGCTCCCCAGTTTACAGCGTGGTTTTGAAATTTTTCTTCAGCGTTTGGTAGTATCAAAGAGAAAGAGAGTTCCATGTACCACTGGTCTTCTCCACCAGGTCCACCACCAATAACCTTGTAAATACCTTTTCCAAAACCAGAGCCAAGTCCAGCGTTCATTTCCCAAGCGCCGGAATTATTGTTAACACTGTCATTAAGTTTGTTAGATTCTGGGTGTTTACTAGCGTACATTGCTTGGTCAATAAACCACTCACTACTATAAGTATTGTTGTTAAACTGCAAAGCGTTGAGAACCCAATCACTTCTAGTGTCTGATTGACTATTATTTTGAAAAGGATCTTTAGCAGTAGTACCGGTACTTCCTTGTGGTAAAAGCCCAGGCGTATAATTAGAGTGGTTAAACGCTTGAGTGTCTGATATGTAAAAAACATCTAAGTATGCAGTTGAAATAAAGTTGTTAGGATCTAACCTGCTTTTTAAAACGTATTTTTCAGTTAAAGAGTCATTAAGTATTTTAACAAAAAACTTACCATCAAACTCAGGTTGTTCTTTTACAACATCTTTATAAATTTTTAACGATAAATTATTATTAAGATCTACTGGTAAAAAAGTAGTAGTATTTGCAAAGTCAGTATATATCCAACTTTCTTTATCTTTAATTTTTTCAACTAAACTTATATTGTAATAAGGTGATGCAAATTCTATACTAGCGATTTCATAAAAATCAGATAATATACTTTCAGAACCATCTTTAAAAACAATACTTAAAGTTTCTGTTAAGTTATCAATACTAGGACCTCCGTCTGCCTTAAAAGTAGCTTCATGTATTTGAAACTCTTTAGAACCAATTTGCGGTGTGTCACCACTAAACAAAAGCTCTATATCACCAGTACCATTAGACTCTGTGATAAGTATATTGTTTGATTTTACCTCTACAGGAGCTTCGTTTTCTATAGCAATAATTTTATATTTCAAGTTTTCTACAACCTGCTCATCTTCGTCAATTTTCTTTTTTAATATTAAAAATGTTTCTTCATCTACTTTATTTCTTTCAGAAGAAGGGAAAGCCATCCATATATTACCATCTTTAGCCTTGTAAACTCTGTCCATAGCCAAGTTGTAATACTCGTTAGATGTTTCTTTTACATATATCTTATATGAATCTGCCCAGCTAGGTGCGTTTGTCACTGCAGCAAACTGTATAGAGTTAGAATTTTCTGCTTGTTCTTTAGGTATTTTAAAAGAACTTCTTGAGCTACTAAAAACTGGCGTTTGCCTACCGTATTCATCTAGGTAAACAATACCTAGTTGGTAATTTCTTGAAGACTTTAAAGATTTTTCTGGTTGTTTGTCTGTTGGAGTAAAGCCTGATCGTGCTATAAAAGAAGCCTCTATTAAAGGTTTTTCATCTAAGTTATAATTTTGAGTATAGTTACCGTAAACAACTCTATTGCCTGTTATTTCTTGAGCTAAAGCTTTTTTAGGAACATTATCGTAAGGTCTTAATATTTGATTTGATGGTAAAACAGAGTATATCGTGTCAGAAGTAACAATATACTTATTCGCCTCCCAGTTGTTTATTAAGAATGGTGGTTCATCAACCCCAACCTCTACAATAATATCTTTATAATCTTTATACTTTATTTTATCTACAAGGTATACGTTTGGAGAGTTTGACTCTTTGTATAACAAGTCAATTTGAACAACATCTTCTAGTATGTTAGGTTCTACAAAGTTTCTTAATTTTAAACTTTTTAACTTATTTTCCATACCAAGGTTATAAGCTTTTTTTGTTTCATAATCAAAAACACCTGGTTCAAAAGCTAAATTAGAAAACGGTGCAAAAGTAGAATACTCACCATCTTGGTATTTATACCTGTAGCTAAACCTTGCAAATTGTTTTTCAAAGAAATCAACTTGAACTGAACCTTTGTAAACAAACCAGTAAGATAAAGCGTAGTTTTGTGGCAATGAAGTAAAACCTTCATTTACTTCTAATATTTCAATACTAAAAGTATTGTTTGTATAATTACCAACAGGTGATGTTGGATCGTCAATACTTTGACCACTTAAGTTGCTTACTATTTTAGCTTTAATATCAAACTTATCTGGCAAGTCGGTTAATTCGTTGTTACTACCTACATCACTTCTTAAAAAAAGCAATTCATCACCAACGCTAAAACCTTGCTCTCCAATAAAATTACTAAAACCACTATTAGAGTTAAAATTACTACCAAGAGGATCTGGTATTATAACAATATCTCCAACGCCTGCGTTACCACCACCGTAAAAAGGAGGTATAGTCATAAAATCAAATATAAGGTCAGCTGTAGTAGTTGTTTCTACATTAGGCTCTAGTTGTAGTTTTGTTTTTGGAGATTTTTTTATAACTGTAATATGTTCTTCTCTAATTTCAGTAACGTTTAGTTGTAAATTAATATCTCTTTCTGAAACAATTAATTTAGTTTGAACATCAAAGTTGTTGTTAGAACCTTCAATACAAAGATCTATATTTATTTTTTTTGGCTCTGTATAATTATCTGTCCAAAAAAGTAAATTATCAATTATATTTATACCTGTTATTGTGTTTGGATTTTCAAGGTTTTGATCGTTAAATCTTAAAACATTTTTATTTACATCTACTAACACTGGTGTTACTGTACTACTTTTATATCGCAGTATCATGTCTTTGTTTAGACTTGTTACAAACCAATAGACAGCGTTTTCTTTTTCATTAGCATAAACACCTACGCAAAAAGCTTTTTCTAAGTCAATATTAGAAAGCTTTGTATTGCTTAGTATGTTTTCTATAGCACCAACGTCAGAATCTTCAGAAGTAGATACTTGTATATTCTCAGCATGTCTATACTGACCTTTAGGTAATAGTCTTTCGTCCAGGTCTTTATTCATTTTACCTGCCGAAAAATTTTGCTTAATTTCAGCCATGTATTAGTGTTTTATTTGT
>Ga0070746_10000979_pt1 | contig 17042 bp, 21 predicted proteins | sample VirMetDEL_Mar_21_FD_77016 | JGI IMG/M metagenome (GOLD analysis project Ga0070746, IMG submission 77016) | Aqueous microbial communities from the Delaware River and Bay under freshwater to marine salinity gradient to study organic matter... | ecosystem: Environmental > Aquatic > Marine >... | reverse complement strand
TAACTCCCGCTACGCCCCCTCCCACAGGAAATATGGGAACAATATAATTTGGAACAAAGAGAAATTCAGCGCCAAGAGTTTGAAAAAAACCAGCCTTAGAAGCTACTTTTGCTTGGTCAGAGAATGTAGTGTAAGACCTAACCATATCATAAGCTTCAAGGTCGTTTGCAGCGTCCCTTATATTAGTGACAAGCTTTTCATTTGCCCTTTGTTCTGGCGTCAGCGTAGAAATAATTTTTTCTGGATTATACGATGGGTCTTGTTCATAGCCCGAAATTGACCCAAGCTGATTAAAGACTTGAAAGCCACTTCTATACCTGTTTGCTACCTGTCCCAAAAAACTTCTGGGCGGAGGACTAAAATCAACTTCTGCCATTTTAGTTCCTTTAATCGTATGCCGGTCCACGGCGTCTGCGTGTCCTTAAGGTTTGGCTTTCCGTTTCTACTTGAGGCTCTCCGGTAATTTCTTGCCTTCCTTTATATCGGTTTACCCGGTCAATTAGCTTACGAATTTCCCTATTAAGATTTGGGAAAAGAGCTTCCCTTTGGTCCGCAGACATTTCTGCAAGCTTATTTAGCGTCAGCCCATTTAGCTTATCGTTTCTGTTAACTATAGGTTCTGTTGGCTTGCTGTTAGAAAGTTTGTCAAGCGCATTGGCCTCATCAATCAGATACTCTGGGGACAAAAACGGCCTTTGCTCAAATGTAATTTGTCGCGCTGTATACTGAGCCGACAATTCTGGAGTTAGCGCAAATCCCCAAAGAACCTTTTCGTCCTCTTTTTCACCGTCAACATAAACGGGTGTAGCGTTCCCGGTGTTAGGATCATTTATAACGGCACGAACAACTGGCAACAAATCGTCCCCTTCGCCAACGTAATCCACGTAAAGCGATGTTGTTGTGGTGTCATTCATGTTGAAACGTTTTTCTCTTGCTATTTTGTTTTTCCCTAAGCTACTACGAACAATCTCCTCTTTATCGCCTACAATTATATAACTCTTCCCGGTAGACGTATTGAAAAATTTATCTGGGGCCGATGTTTTATTGAACAAATCTTCCACCGCCGAAAAAAGAAAAAGAGCGCTATTGTCTTGAGTAAGGGCGTCAAAAGATACGCCATAAGGAAGGTTGTAAGTTTGTCCGGTGGGCAAATTATGCACAGAAATCAGATCAACGCTGTCGTACAATGCAGACATATTTTTATCAATAAGTTCATACAACTCTTCTTTTCCGTAACTAGTACCTCTTATCGATTTAATAGCTATTTCTGCGATTTCGTTCATAACGTTCCTGCTCGCGCCAGACATAGTTATATACCGTTCTCCGCGAGCTTTATTACTTCCACCCCAAGAGGCAATTATACTTTCGCCTTCTTCAACTTCATTTTGTTTCCGCCACCTTTCAACTGGTTCGTCGTTATCCCTTTGCTTAAAGCTTTCCCAATACTTTTGAACTCTGTCTTCATCAGCGGTGCTGCCAACCAATTCAGCATAAGCGCTGAGAGTGGCAAAGGTTCTTTCGCCCAGCGCCGCTCTAAGCCCAACGTTAATAGAGGATTCGCCACTTTTACGCTGCCGCTCATTTTGGCTGTAACTAAACGTTTTGAAATTCCCCAAAAGATATTGAAATTGCTCAACGCTATAAGATTCTGGATCATCTGAAATGCGTTTGAGGCCGTCAACCAATGTAAACGGGGCCGCATTTTTTACAACTGAACCACTAAAGTACGCCCCACTCCAGTTAATAGTGTTTCCGTTTGGGTCTGTATAAAATATACTTTCCACAAAATTTTGGTTAGACTCGCTTGTCATGTCGAGAGTGCCGTTATTAGCGGCTGTGATTTTTTGATTCTTTTCGTTAATATCTTCAGCGAATCTGACCTTATTCCTAAAGTCAGTTGCAAGACCATCGAATCTAGCTTCGACAGAATTTGGTTCTACATTTTGTTCAATTAAAGTTACTATGTCTTTAAGGATTTCTGCCTCCGGTCTGCCTTCTAACTTAACAAGAACGTCCTCTAGGGAGCGGTCACCGTCAAAGACAGAGGTTACATCCTCGATAAAATCTGGAGACAAATTTGAATTACCTCGCGCAGACACCAATTCGGTAATCATTTGCTTAGAGATAGATACGGCTAATTCTGAAAACGCTTCCGCTTGATCCTCAGCCGAAATGAAATCATTAAGGTTGGGAACACCTAGAGCGCGGTTTTTAGCAAGATTAAAAGCTTCAGGCCCAAAAGCAACAACGTCTGCATAACGTACCCTAAGCGCATTTTCAAAATCTTCGTTAACCTCAGCCCTAAGAGCCGGGTCTGCTTCGTCCAGCAAAACTTCTCTGTATGAACTAATATCTGTTTTAATCTGGTCAAAAGCATCTTCGCTATAAGAACTTACCTTGTGCAAAGATTTCAGAGAATCATAAAGCTCTTGCGATTGCCTAGGAGTAAGATTTCTTTCTTCCGCAAACTCATTTACCAAATCCCTCGCACTTTTTAAAAAATCTGGATTTGTGCTTGCGGTTTCAAGCAAAGCAGTAAAAGGCTCTAAGTCTTCTTTAATAACGTATGTCTGATTAAAGACTGAAGTAAATTCACCAAAGCCTACATTGGCTACGTTCTCTGCAAAATTTTTATATATGTCTTTTACTGCGTCATGAATTGGATGCAGTGGATTATTAGCTGCTATGCGATAATCTGACAAAACATCCAAAAAGGTATTTATACGCCTGGTTCTTTCGTTATTATCTGCGTTCGAAAAAATTTCAAAAAATTCATTGAGAGATGCAGCGGCCTCTTGAGCGGCCTGTTCATCAATGCTTTTTCTTAGCGCAGCGCGACTACTATTTTTACTTTTAGCATCAGTAAATAGTTTGCTAAGGTCTTTTTCAATTTGCGGACTTAAGCCCAAAGTAGCACTGGCATTTACTATTTCGGAAATTTCTTTCGCATAACCCAGAGCTTCCACCGGGAAAAGATTTATATCTTCTCGCGAAACGGGGCTACTTGTACCCAGAGCAAATTGGATTGAGTCCAATATATTGGTCTTTGCTTCGGGGGAAACATCTAAATCTTGGTCAAGGCGTCCGATAATGTTGGCCATAGAGCCGTTAAAAATAGCCCTCTTTATCTTGCTATCCTGAGCTATAAACTCTTCTGTATTAAAAATTCCAGCATTGAATGCGTCAACCGAAACTAGTTTCGCGCTTTCGACAAGCTCCGCAGTCCCTTTATCATTAAATCTAAGGACCGTCGCCGGAGAAGCATCTAGAGAGCCAATACTAGGAGGGCCGTAACTCGAAACTATCACGTCGTTTTCAGAACGAGCATCTAAGTCTAAAACTGCCGCGACGCCGGGAGCGCCAGCTTGACTAATTATTGCTTGGATAACCTTTGCGCCCTCTTCAACAGAATCTTTGGAACTTCTATTAGCGCCAGATGCAAACCTTCTAAGTTGAGACGCCCTTAGCTGAGAAGTTGCGCTTGCAAGGTAAGATTTACCAATATCCTGAATTACGCCCTTCCAATATCCAGTGGCATTGGCAGACATGTTCTCAAGGTAATTGGCCATATTCCGACCAAAAACATCAGGGTTCTGATATTTCGCCGCAAAGATACGACCTTGGTTTTTAATCTCTTCTTCAATGCTTTGTTGATAGCGAGATTGAATAACCCGCCTGTAAGCATCGCTGCCAATGTTTCCCATGCCAGCCATTGCTTCTTTACCAACGGCAACAGGCTCACCAGTTTCGGGGTCAATGGTTATAATCTGATCGGGATCAATTGCTTGAGCAAACTCTACCCCTTTTATCTGCGCGTCTTTAGCAGCTCTTGAAAAAGCTTTTCCCGCAATCTCGTTAGCGCCTCGCTCAAAAGCAGCAGCCGTTGCATTCCCTTCATACACCCTAGGCGCAGAAACGGGTCGAGAAATGACTTGGCGGCTTTCTCTGAAAACTTTAGGGGCAGTAATGGCCATAATGGTCCCTTACGTATCAAGAAAGGAAAAGGGTTTTTGAGGGGGCGGGGAGCTTGGCATACGAACTTCGTTGTAGTCCATCAAGCCTGTCAGAGCAGTAGTAAACGCATTTGCAAGGCCAGACGCTCTAATGTCTGCCGCCCTACGACGCTCAGACATGGCCGCGATAGACAGAGCAAGGTCTTGTTGTTTCCCTTGAAACTCAACGTTTGCGATGTCGCTGTAAGCGATTTCCCTTTGACGCTCCAAGAAAGCGGCAACAGAACGATCAACTCCAGAAATGTCCCTGCTCATAGCCCCACCCATCAAGGCAAGATTGGCAGACTGCGCAAATTGAAATTGTTCGTTGCGCAAATTTGATTGCTGTTTTGTTGACACCTCGTTCTGAACGCGCTGCGTTTCAGTCATAAACGCATTTAGCTCGGCGGATGCAGCCGAAGCGTTTGCGCGAGATATACTGCTAGCGGCAGAAACCGCAGAGCCAATTAAGCCAAGGAATTGAAACATCAGATAATTACCTCCGCTACAAATCCATTAACTTGAATAGGCAAAGGCTTTGCCTGAGTTATGGAAACTTGCGGGTCACGATCAAACCCAAGAAGCCTTACTTCCTTTTTTCCCGTAAACGAAGAAGAAATTAAAGTTGGCCTAGTATTAACCTTAGCGTCGTAAGTTCCCACCAAGTCGAGAACCACAGTAGACAAACCTCTGTAATCCCCTGTTCTTGGTCCATTTGAAATTGTTGCATCCATAGGGTTGCTTGTTAAAGTAGCCGTGAAGGCAAACCCAATCTCAACATCCCCTGTGGTGTACAAAGCACTTACATCGACTTGACCAGAAGCAACCGTAAACAAACCCAAGTATTCATTGTCTTTTACAACAGCAACTTCAGTTCCATCCGTAAAGTCTCCGGTGACAGTAGCTATTCCACTGCTCAACGTGTAGATTTTTGAGCAATCAAGAGAATAGTCATAGTCAAACTCGCCAAGAATAAGTTCTTTACCGCTTCCCGTATCTATCCAAGCAGACGCAAAGAGCCTGTCATCAATCGCGATAACATCGTAAAAATCACCAGAACAAGTAAATCTACACCAGCCCGCTCTTTTTTCAGCGCGGTTGGAGCTAAACAAAACTAGCTTGCTAGAAGATGTCGCAAAAATTGCGTAAGATTCTGGAGTATCAAAAGCTCCGTGACAAACGGTTTGAGACGTAGCATCACCAAGCAAATGCGAAGCGATTGTTGACACAGCTACAGAGCTATAAGCATCTTCTTGGTCTGTATATATAAACTCACGGGCGACCTTGCCCCCGCGCTGAATAAACAGCGTAGCCCCATCTAGTGAATGCGGTTCAACAAACTCCGTTCCATAAGGCGTTTGCGTTCGAATTTGAGCATTGCTCGGCGTGATTGCTTGGTTGAGATAGGTGGGAACATAAAGCTCGGAACTTGCAGAAAATACCTGCAAATCACGACTTGAGCGCAAATAACGAATATCGTGAACATCGCTGTTCGCAGCAACAAGGTTTATTGAGTCTGCATCTGCGGCAGTGCCAACATCAAAGTTATAAAAGCTGCCAGTCTTGCTAAACCAAAGAGCATCCGGTTGAGCAATTGAAGCCGCCAAAACCAATCTGTTTTCGTGGAATGCGAGAGCTTGCGGATAACCCCTTAACGCTGAAAAGGATTGTTCGCTCCAAACCGTAGTTGCCGCAGAGGTAACAACCTTAACGTATCCACCGCCATCTTCTGCGGTGTTTGCCGTTGCGCCAGCCTCAAAGGTGTAAGTATTTTCGTCAATGATTGTGCCAACGGTTCGAGCGCCGTTAAGGCTTGCGGCGTTGATTCCACCTACAGCAGAAGCCTCCTCAAACGTTATGGACTCACCACCGGCAAAGCCATGATTGATATGCGTGACTTCAACAGTAGCATCGCCATCAATTGTTCTGAAAGGGTTCAGAATCTCAAGACGCTGACGCAACGTTCCGTTAATATCTGCGGTTGCAGTCGTTGCATTTGTCACGCTGGTAATCTGCACCTCTGTATCGTGATACCTAAGAATCACCCCCTCGTGCAGCGAGTTCGGAGAAGTCGTGTCAAAGTAATCTTCGCTGGTTGTAAGCGTAATACCCGTGCCTGTAGTCGCGCTTGCCGACAAAGTTACATCGGAAGCGTGGAACACTGAGTAAGGCTGATAGGTCAAAGCCGAATCATTGCGCTCATCGAAGGTCATCGGAGTAACCTCAAAGGTAGTGAGGCTAGTCCTTACAAGCTGACGTGGCATGAACAGCGGATGCGCAATAAACAAAACATCGCCATAGTGCGCATATGTGTATTCGTGAATGTAATCATCATCAAAGGGCAGGGCCGCTGCGTTAGTGTCCTGCGTAATCGTTGAAGTGAGAGACAACGCTCCGGTTGTCGGGTCTATGATGAACACGCGCAACTGCGCATTCTCAATAGAGACAATGTAACGCTCTTCTGCGTCAAAAATAAACGGAACTAATCTCGACTGAAACGTTTTGGTCGTGTCCCTAGTAATACTAAAATCATAGATTCGGTTAAGACCGGGACGCCGCTTAACCCCACCCTCAGAAAGAATGACCATGTTCTCAATTCTTTGGGCGGAAGATTGGTAGATAGGCGTGTCTGTGCGCATTAGCGTAGACTCGCTGACTTCCCCAAAAGAGAAGTTATTAACGGGTACGCGTATTTTCTGCATTAACTGCGTCTTTCAGCAATAAACCTTGAAGTGTGGAGCTTGCGAGTTGTTTGCTGCTGAGAGTCAATTCGTCTGGCTTGAGCCATCATGAAGTTACCCTTCTGGGTAAGCAATTGGGCAATGCCATTATCCCTCGCAAGCGTAACTGCAAAGGACGCAGCAAGCATATGCTGCATCGCCACCTTGAAGGTAGAAGGCCAAACTGATTCATCCGCGCGGCAAATGTAATCCATAACGACCGTATCGGTAGAAACGGCATTGCAATAAATATCGCTGCCATAAACATCATACTTCAACGGCAAGTCATTCACCGTAATTGTAATGATATTTATCAAGTCCCCCGGAGCGCGATAAGCTGCGTCCCAACGGCTCTTGGGGGCAACGGACATTCGAGTGAGTGTTCTTTGCTTGGCGGCAAAACGCCATCTGTGATTTGCCAATGAGGTCTTAACCATGTCTTCATAGACCGCATTCGCAACATCAGCTTGCGCAGTTCCATCGGTAAAAGATGAAATAGCCTCATCGCCCATAAGATACAGGGCGCTGTTTACAACTTCGAGAGCGGAATCAGCTACATCAGGCATAGTAGATTAGGGGGGCCGAAGCCCCCCTACTCCTTAGTCAGTGTCGGTTTCGGCAAGGGCAGTGCCATCCGAAACATCGACCACACCAGCGGCATTCGACAGCACAGAGACGAGGTTAGTCGTCGGAGTGTTAGTGTCTGCCACGATGATTACGTCCCGGACAGCAAGCATGTTCGAGGCGTCGTTGAAGTAACCAGAAGTGTTGACCGTCGCAATCGCATCTGCCGTGGTGTAGAACCACAGATCAGCATTCGACGCGCCACCAATGCGGGTCAGTCCAGCAGCGGAGAAAGCCATTCATCAGCCCCCTTAGTTGTTGTCGAGGACTTCGTAGATACCGTTGCTATCAATAACAACAGCACCCATCGACATCATCGAAGTTGCAAGGTGAGACACTTTCTCGGCCACATAGTTAATCTCAGTTTGAACGTCAGCGTTCACACCAAGACCAACCGCAGTCGTATGGTAAGCAAAGTTTTTGCCACCAGTAACCGCAGAAGTCGAGAAAATCTTGAAGCCGAGGAACTCCTTCATCGTCATGCCGCCAGCAAACGGAAGGTTCTGCGGACCAACATAATCCGAGCTAGCAAACTCGTTAATGTTGAACAGGTCAGCAAAACCCGCAGGTGCCATTGCAAGATACCGTTGACCGTCTTCGGGAATATCGGCAGAGCCAAACGTCTCGAAGAGAGTAAGCAGATCAGCTTTGACTAGAGCGCCGCCAGTGTCGGCAATCTGAGTCGCATTTGCGCCTGCATCCATAGCGGTGATGAGAAGCTCATCGGTCTTACGGCCAAGAGCCGCAGCCGAAGATTGCGCAACAGCTTGACGCTCATTGATGTTAATCTTGAGTTCGTCAAGTTTGTCGATGTACTCGGCTGCATAGTAGTCAGCCATAGTTGCTTCCGCATATGTATGCGCAAGCTCCATCGGAGTAACGTTGCCGTTACGCGATTTGGTTGTGGCAGAGCCAGTGCCGATTTTTTGGAATCGAGCAGTCGAACCCGTCACATTCGTCGTGCGAACAGTGTTCCGAAGCTTGGAACCCATGCGCTGATAAGCCATGTGAACTTCAGTTTCGAACTGCTTGATAAAGGCTTGATCAATTGTGTTAGCCATTTTCAGAGTCCTAAGTTGAACGTGGGTCGGGTGTCCGATTAATATTGTAAACGCGGGTATCCCTTACGGGGCCGCTCAATGAATCACGGGCCGTGATTTCGTCACTAATTCAATATTTGGATTCACGCAAGTCCTTGATAGAGAAATCATAGTTTCTCCATTCTTCACAAACTCATACTCAGGACAGAACTCCAAGAAAGTAAGCCATTGTATCATTGAGTGATTTTGCATCCAAACATTGCAATTAATTACAAGGAAGTGTTCCTGATAAAAATCAATCAAATCTATAGAGGCTCTGGCAAAACGAACAAAGTTGCGTTTCATTTTGGAAGAAAACATTGCCCACATAATCCCTTCACCGGGAACGCTATCTTCCGATATTCCTGTTATCGCAAGGACTTCGCCACCTCTAACAACAGCATACTGCCCCTCCCACTCAAGAATCATGGCAAAAGCAACTTCAGGAGAAAGTCCATAAATCTGGCGAAGTTCTTCTATATTTTCTTCGCTAATATGCGGAAGAAAATTTTTGACATGCCCCTCCTCTAAAGCTTGAAGGGACATGCCTCTGGAATAAAGAAGAGTTTCAGCCATAGAGTTTTTTGAAGCCAGACTCTACCTGCTTCACGAAACCATTGTCGCGAGAAACAGGATTCCAGTAACGCTCATCCCGCATCATTTCTCGGAGCGAGTCTTCATTTACACTGCTTGGCGGGGCAGTATCTCCGCCGTAATTTCCATCTTTGAGCGCCTCCATAATCGTTTCCAGCGCAATGATGCCCTCATGACTTTCGCAAAGCCTTGCAATTGCTGGCAAAGTTTCTTCTGGGAAGAACTTGTTTGCAAACATATTGGCAGATTCAATGCGATTAGTTGCATTTTCTCCAAGCTTTTTGGCCTCTGCTTCAAGGTCGGGCTGGGCATTTCCCATAGCCTTCGCATACATTTCAATGCCCTTCTCAAACTCAGCCTGAGAAAAGCCGTTCTCAAAAGAATGCTCTGACCACCACGACAAAAGCTCACTATCTACAGCGGCAACTTCATCTACATACTCAGGCAACTGATAGTCACCTTGAGTTTCGGGCCTGTCCGAGAAAGCCTCCTTTTGGATTTCCTCCATGATACTTTCACGAAGGGTTTCTTCCTTTTGGCCAAACTTCGCTTGGAGTTCCTGATACCCCTTCGCCAAGTCTTCGCCAGTCTTGTACTTCTCCGGCAGCCATTCCGGGCGTTCTGGTTGCGCATCCTCAGCAACCACAAAATCCCGCTCCTCTCCGGCTTCGGCTACACCCTCAGCAACACCTTCAGCTTCAGACATTTGCTTTACTCCTTACTCCCCGTGCGGTTCTAAGCTCTATCATTCCAACAATGTAACGCTGACCCTCTGCGTGAAACAAAGAGTTAGCCTCAACGGACGGCCCGCTAACCATTTCAATAGTTACCGAACGCAAATATTTCAGCACTTCCCGACCAGCAGGTGTACTAAAAACCTCAGACATTAGTGCGTCTATCTTTGCGTCATCAGCCTTTGAGCGCGATATTCCATCAACGCCAATGTTAAGCGGCTGTCGCTTCCGGTCCTGTGTCAAGCATTCCCCCCTGTTGCTGACTTTGAATTTGCTGCATTGCAGCGTAGATGTTGTTTCTCTCGACCTCGTTACGGATCAACGTGCCGGGAACCCCGAACTTCTCCGCCAAATGGATTGACGTTTTCTCTTGGTCGATAAGAACGTTCAGAATCTCAGGGCCAAAGGTTTGACCCACAAGCTGCAAGAACCTTGCGACGGAAGAAATGTCTTGGTTTGCTTGGGCTTGGGCAAGCGGAGACACCGCTTTGACCTTGACCTCACGGCCATTAACGGTAGGTAGGTCGATGCGGCCCTGCTTCTTGAGGATATAAATAACTCTCTGAAGCACGGGCTGCACGAGTTCCACCTGCAAGCGGCCAAAGGCGGACCCGATACGCCGGGACAAATCGGCCATCCTTTCGGCAACTTCGGTGGCCGAGGCAGGCGTCTTGTCGGGGTCGCCAAGCATTTCGTTGTAAAGCGCCTTTTTGATATTCTGGCGCATGTCCCCAAGAACAAGCTGCGCAACATCAAACCGACCGGCAGCATTGATTGGCTGCAAGCCATGACTGCCCATTGCTTTCGGAATGATTGTTCCCGGAACAAGCTGAATATTGTCAGGGTTGATAACCCCATCATCTTCCATCTGATAAATACCAGAAATGGACATCTGAGCATTCTCAAGAATCAACTCAATCGTCAGATTGGTTGTCTTGATTGCAGCCAGCGCATTAAGCAGCGGCCCGCGACCGTACTTTTCCCCAGCACATTTGCCCCACCGGAAGCAAATAAACGGATTCGAGCCAATCCCGCGCATAGAGTTTTCGTGCAGGATTGTTTCAGTTTGGGTGCAAATTGCGTAGTGCAGATAGCTTTCTTCATTCTTTTTTGAATAGTCCCTGCAAACAACCTCAAGCACTGTAGTCGTGTCGTTGCTGTTTACTTTCTGCATAACCTTCGGGTCAAACTTGCCCTTCGGATAAAGAATGCCAAGCTGATCGTAGCGAACATTTTTTCGCTCTCTGTAAACATGGTCAATCTTGTCGTCAGGGCCAGTGTCCAGAACGACATGCGGCAGCGGGATTGCAGAGAAGACAACCGGATTGATTGAGTCGCCCTCGTCAACCGCAAGCACCCCGGTGCCGACAGCCAAATCCATAAAGGATTCATGCACTTCTTGGGCAAAGTTCGAGTTCTGGATTATCTCAAAGACGTAATCAGTTACTTCTTCAAGGCCATCATCTACCAGTTCTTTCTGATCGGGCGGTATCTCCGAACCCGCTTTCAGGTCAGCCCACTTGGCAAAGTTAGGCACAAGGCCAGACTGAAGCCGCGAAGCAAACTCTTGGACACCGACAACGGCAGTTTCGTCAAAGATTTTTTCATCTCGACGTTGACCGGGCGTTTCGTAATAGAATGATTCCCTCTGAGGTAGGGCATATTCATAGCACTCCTCAAACAAGGGAACCCAATTTTCTCTATACGCCTTGGCCTTGTTGTATCGGTCAAGGTAATGCTTTGCGGCGTTCATTAGCTAAACCTTGAAAAGTAGCCAGAGCCAGTTCCGGTAAACAAGGAGCGAGCGCCAGCGCCGCCAGTTCGACCTTCGCGCGCAGTCGTGCGAGTCAACGCAACATCAATGTCTTCCCGCTTTTGACGCGCAGCTTTCTCAATTTCTTGACGCTTTGCCTCAGCAGCTTCTTCGCGCTGAGCGCGAGCCGCCTCTTTTTCTGCCTCAGAAGGACCGCCACCACCTAGACACATTTTATCACCTCATAGACCAGAAGTTGTTTTTCTTCCTAACTGGTTTCCTGTTAAACACATCAAAGTTACGTTTAGCAACTACAACATTTGCTGGCTTTTGGCTATTAATTAAAGCCCGACCCTCGCCAGCACCCAAAAGCATGTACTGCAAAGCATCATGGATGTGCGAATACATGCTCTGCTTATCAGGTTTATCTTCGTATCTCTCACCGCTTACCTCAAGTCTTCGGTAAGAATATCCCCCTTGGAAACCCTTGATTAACATAGAGCAGCGCCGGTCGATTAAAAATGCGGGCTTGCCTTCGGACATCTTGGTAAGCTGAGAAGAAACGGATTCGAGGCGAAGGTCCACCGAGTTCGAAGGGGCTGGAAACGCTCTAAGGCCAGCGCCACGCAAAATCTGAAACGGAGTTGACTCATCAGTCTGTGCGCGGAAGTCGCCGGAAGGGTCGCCATAAATAATCGTGTCAGAGCAAGCTTGGAATCTGGTGGCCAATTCATTTCGCAGAAGCTCCGCAAAACGCACAATGCCCATATCAACAGAAACAATCTCGGACTGAATAAGCCACCGCCCCCGTATCTTTTGCCCGATAACAGCCGAGGGTGTCAGGCCAAAATCAAGGCCAACATAAACAGGAAGACTTGCGGCAACGGGCAACTCTTCCTTTGCCACATGGGTTTCTGTCAGGAAGTTCTGGTAAACGGGCTTCCCGTCCTGAATCGCGCCAAGCTTATTCATGACGTAGACATCTATCCAAGACTTGGTTTTGCCCTGTATCAAGTTGGTATAGTAAGACTTGAGCATGTTGTTTTGGTTCTCGGCCTCACGATTAGCCTTATAACCAACAACCTCGCCATCCCCGTTGCGCTCCTCAAGCATTCCGGGCGGCTGGGCAAAAAACATCCAGTTGTCAGGCTTCACCAACATCTTGGCCTGCTCTCTCGGAATATGGTCGGGGATTGGAACCTCGCCCGCCATGATCGGCCACCAGTGGTCTTCTTCCGGCGCATTCGTGTCTGCGATAACCCCGCTCCAGCTAGGTCCACCTTCCCGCATAGAAGGGAATCGACCCACGCGCATCGTGCAGGCGTCAATGATACTCTTGGGAACCTCTCTCGCCTCGTTGATCCAGATTCCAGTAAGCTCCAAAGAAAGAAGCTTCTTCACATCTTCGGGCCGGTCCAAAGCAAGAAAGATAACCTCAAGCTCCAAGTCGCCTTTCTTGATGTTGTGTGTATATGGAACCGACCAAGTAAACTTGCCCCAAATATTTTCTGGGAACCAATCCAGCCAAGTCTTGATCGTCGTTGTTCTTAACTGCGGGTTAGTGTTGCGGATAATAGCCCAACGACTTTTACGTTTTCCATCGGGAGACTTCTCTTGCTCAAGGGCGCGGCGGAAAACCTCAACGCAGCAAGCAACAGACTTGCCGCTGCCGACCGGACCCCTGATACCACGGAAGAAAGTCTGGTCTTTCATGAAAGACTTGAGAACTTCCCCGTCAGGCTTGTAACTGAATGTAGTCACCGACCTTATCTCAAACCTTTATCAACTCCAAACCGAACCATCCGCTCGGCAACTTCAGGCCCAATGACCTCAATCAAACGGTCGCATTCCTTGTCAGTAACAGCCGGATGAGTCGGGCCAAACTTCTCAATCAAATGCGCAAAATGAACCTTGCGCACGATTCTGCGAAGAAGCTCAAGCTCCTCGGCCTTTAGCGTTCCAACAAAAGAGGAAGCGCTCATTTTTTCTTTTTCTTTTTGGCATAAGCCCTAGCGGCTTTCATGCCAGCCTTTGTGTAGGAAAATTTTTTTCCAGCAACGTTAGGCATCACCTGTACCCCTTGGTTTTGTTGGCTACGTCTTTGGGCTGCTTGGAGAACTGTTTCCCCTTGCGAATAGAGGCCCGCTTTGCCGCAGTAGTCCTCCGATATTCAGAGTCACTCATTGCCTTGATTGCCTTCTCAGGCAAATACCGCTCACCAGTAGCATCCTTGCCTTGCGTAGAAGGTTTGCCGCTCTTGGTGCGCCACTTCTGCGCAGTCCATCGACGCAAGGATTTTTGAGGTTCCTTCATCGGTAGCCACCACCCTTGGCCTTGTATTGCTTGGCCAGCATTTGAGCCTTGCGGGCTGACCATTGCCCCGGTTTGCCGCCCTTGCCACCCGCCTTGATCCGGTTGAACAAACTCTTCCGCATCTCAGGCTTGGTGTAATTCCCGGCCTCGTTTACCCTAGACACTCTTTTTCTTCCTTGGCTTTCGCTTAGAAACAGGAGGAGCGGGCGGAGCAGGGGACCAAACCAACCGGCGAGAGGAAGGCGTCCGCGTCTGCCCGGAATAAGTAATCCCGTTCAACTCGTGAACAGGCCCATCATAATCAACTCCGTCAGGTGTAGTCCAAGGCATCACGTATTCCCCATGGTAAAGAAGCTGCGCCGCGCGGCTCCACGCGGACGATAGTCAGCATAAACAGGGTCTTGATCCTTCACAGTCTCATCGGCGCGCAGAGAAGGAAGCGGGCCATAGTCACGCTCTTCGTAATCCGGCGCCCCACCGCCACCACCGCCAAAACACATAACCCTACCCCTTCTTAGCTTTGTTCCTGCGAGTAATCGCAGCAGCCTTGCGCTTGGCATCAGCCTTAGACGATGCACCCCAAGCTTGTAAACTCTTCAGCAAACGAGTCGGCCTGCCCTTCTCATCACGCTCAGGACCAGCCATCCCACCCATCCGAGCCAGAAAAGAAGCACGGCGAGGATTGTCACCGCTCTTGACAGGTGCCTTCAAATCACTCCCCGGATTCTCACGCTCATAGCTCCTGCGACCACGCTCGTTCAAACCACCGCTAGGATTCTTTCCGGCCTTTCGCTGCCAAGCCGCTGTCTTTACCATTGCTAACCACCCTCTGCTGTCCAACAGGACGACGCTCAGGATACTTCCCGTACTTCGCCTGTAAACGCTTTAACATCTCTTCAATTTTCATTGCGAACCTTTTTTGCAAAAAATGTTAGTAGGGGACCTGTAACCTAACAAAGTGTCCAAGTTTTGGACCCCCCTCCCCCCTCCCCCCTCTGGGCTGGCGGTTTTTCACTCAGAAGTACCCCCCTAGTTAACCAAGGTCGATACTAACACGTATGTCGCCAGCGACCTGTAACTGGGTTCTGTCTACAGGCTTATACCCGGCGCGGTCCAAGATGTCCTGCGCTGCCTGAAGCTGCACATACTCTGATCGGGCCGAGTCAGCCAAACCGGCTACCCGGTGGACAGCCATCAAGGCATTCACTCCCAATCTGCTGGTCACCGCCTCGCTCATGTAGCGCTGCACATGGGGCAGCTTAAGCGTCTTGAACGCGGTGGCTGTTCCTGACGGGCCGGGAGCGTATCCTGCCTTCTCTGCTGCTGCTGTTACCGTTCCGCCTTCTGCTACAAGCACATCAATCAGCGCTCTCTGTCTAGGCGTCAGTTTTCTGTCTACGAGTGCAGTCACCGTTGCATCCTCTGCTGAACCCCCCCCTTACCCCCCCCCCTGTGGGGCCAATGTCAAAGGCGTGTCAAGACCCCGCGCGAAGTACTCTGTGTCTGAGTGCGGGACAGGGGGCTTGGGGATAAGTTTTCCTCGCACTTACACCGCAGGGTACTTACGCCGAGAAGATTCGCCGACAACTGTAGCGAGAGCTTAGATGTCCCGCTCGGCGAATCCAATTTGTCAAGATATCTTCCGCACCAGTGACCGTGAAGAATCTTGACAAATTGCTCGGCGACCGTGGACCGGGAGTTGTAAGTCACAAGGAGGTAATCATGACCTACATCGACACATACAACTGGGAACTAGAGAACGAAGTGCTTCTCACGGAACAGGAGATAGAGGAGCTAACATGGTCACTAGGCGAGTGGCTAGACGCAAGTGAAGAGTTTCACGTCGTACAATAATCAACCCAACCAAGGAGAACTACCCATGACCAAGCGTAACACCAACACCGCAGCAACCGCAGCAGCCGAGAAGTTCGAGGCGATCAAGGACGACGGCGTTTCCCCGGCAGACATCGGGGAGGCGCTGGCTGTTCTGGCGGCAGCGTTCTACTCAGAGGGCATGCCACAGGAGCGGTTCGACCCGGCCACCGGGGAAGTCTACCACCTGCAGGAAGTCAACGACACCGAGTTCCAGATGCAGTCGATGCTCAAGAACGTCGTGAGTAACGCCCAGTGGATGGCGGACAACGCAGCCCAACGTCGCGACAAGATGGTGAGGGACGCGCAAGAGCTTCAGCGCAACAGCCGTGGCAGCGACTGGGAGATTGCCAAGGCGAACCGTCTCGCAGACTGGCTGACCCGGTGCGTGACGGCGCAGGTTCCGGCGACCGAGGAGTTCGCGGCCATCACCAAGGCTTGCTACGAGCGGCTGACCGGGCAGGAGTACGCACCGTTCGTCAAGAATGGTAACGCCACATCCAAGTCGGAGGTCGCGAGCACAGCGCTGGAGGAGGCGCTCAAGGCGGCGAGCGGCAAGTAAGCTCAGAGGGGAGGGCGCAAGCTCTCCCCTTCTTTTTTTATTGCTCGGCGGACCGCTTGTGGCAGTCGTCGGATTGAGGGGGGCTTCACAGCCAGCCCCCCTCAAACTCCCCCCGGCCCAGCTTACACCACCAACGAACCAACAGGCGTGACTGTTGCACGGCTGGCTCCCGGCCAACCGGAAGGAAGGGAAGGAAGCCAAAGGGAACAGAAAAAAATCGCCAAAAACTTGAGCGCTAGCTAGTGACTAAGCGTTTTGGTTTTGAAAATTTCGAAAGGAAAATGTCCATGGGACCGCAGAGAAAAAACAAAACTGTAAGCAAGAGCATCTGCTTTGCTCTTTGCCTGTACTCTTTCGCAACGGGGATGACCCTAGGTGCAGCAGGCTACATCGAAGACGACGGCTTCGGAGTATTCATCAACGGCTTGGGAGGCTTTCACATAACAACAATTAAATAATACTTGCGCATGTGCAGATCATATGCGTATAGTGTAAGCTCAACACAAACAAGGAGAAGAACATGCTAGACTTCGCGCACAAAGAGTGGGCTTTCGAAACAGAAACCAAACCTGTTTACGATGCGACCGGGGAAGAAATCTCTGGATACAGCTACATCTCGCGACCCGACACGGGTGTAATCTTGGGCGTGCATAAGGGGCGCTACAAAAAAGTTGACCATGACAGTGTGGTCGACTCAATGCTGGAGTCCATCACAAAAGCAAACGTATCAAAAGACTACGACCTCAAGGTTGAAGTCATCGAAGAAGGGCGAAAGCTCCGGGGCGAATTGTTGTTCAAT
>Ga0070746_10000977_pt1 | contig 17079 bp, 27 predicted proteins | sample VirMetDEL_Mar_21_FD_77016 | JGI IMG/M metagenome (GOLD analysis project Ga0070746, IMG submission 77016) | Aqueous microbial communities from the Delaware River and Bay under freshwater to marine salinity gradient to study organic matter... | ecosystem: Environmental > Aquatic > Marine >... | reverse complement strand
CGTAGAGGATGGCACCGACGACGGGATCGTTGTCCCGCATCTCTCGGTAGACCTGAATCGCCCGATAACCAGCGAGTTGTGGCAGGAACTCTTCCTGCACATATCCGCCCGCACGACGAAGGCCCGTTACACCTGTCTCGCCAAAGAGGTTCTTAGGCTTGTTCTCGGCCACAGTCTTCCGATCTTTCAGTGAGGGCAGTTCTCCGACTCACCATAGTCCCGCTCATCCCTCACGGCTAGGGTACGTCCCCTGCCATTGATCTCTCTCGCTCTCGGTCAAAGCCGCCGCTAATCCGTAGGGCAGTTCCGTGTTGAGCGACCAGATTCGGCAGTGCTCTAGCACCGGACATCCGGCGCAGATCGCTCGGCACTCCCTGACATTCTTGATACGGGAACACCCGTTCGGGTGGTGGTCGCACCTCTTGGAGCATGAGTGGCGGAAGAACTTGAGAGTTTGACCCTTGCAGGCGGCAAGCCCGAACCACTCACTCGCTAAGTAGTTGTTGTCCGTAGAGGGCAATGCAGGAAGCGTCAACGATGTCCTGATTGCCACCTGCTCGTCGGTGGAGAGCAGGCCATCGAAGTCGTAGATGTTTGGCGACTTCTTCTTTAGTCGCATTGCCTCGCCCGACGACGGACTTCTTCCACGACGAGACATTGGCTGTTTGCGTGTCAAGTCCTGCATTATGGAGCGCCGCCTGTATGGCACCTGAGGTAAAGCACTGCACCATAGTAGACCGAACGCCACCTCTGCCGACGACAGGCGATTCGATAAATGGGTAGATCGTTGCCCCCGGCCATATCTGATTGATGTCGAAGAGCAGGGTGTTGGTCAGATGCCATGCGTTGTTGCAGGCTTCTCCACCACTCTTGCCAAGCCGCTTGTGGTGCTGGACGAAGAAGTCGATGTCAGTGATAGCGACAAATGTGACCTTCGTGGCCGCTGGGTCAATGCCGAGAACGACGAACTCATCCATACCCCATAGAGTATTCCATCTTGGCGTAAGTGACCCTGCGACTTCCGAGGTCAATCGCCCTGCCCGCCATCTCAGTGAACGTCCTCAACTCACCGGTCCTGAACTTGTACACCTTCGATCCTCGGACCACGACACCCGATGCCTCGGCCCGCTGGAGCAACATGGTCAACTCCATCGCACGGCTGTAGACGGCGTTGGCGTACTCCAGCAACGTCATGTCACCTTGGTCGATTGGCGGCTCTTCGTGGCCCATGAGGACGGAGGTGTACTCGTCCAACTCGGCCTGCATCTCAACTAGGGATGGCAACCCTTCGTTCAGGTGGAAGAGCCTCAATGATGTCGTCTCGGTTGCGGAGTTTGTGGCAGACCCCGCCATAGGGGCAACGGTTGAATCGTGCGCCTTCTTGATCTTTACACTCATCCAGAATCTCCGGTAACTCGCCAGTTTCTATTGCTCGGTTCAGGTCTTGGAGGATGGACTCAATCTCGTCCACGATCTTCGGGTCTTTGGATACTTCGATCTCCTGCCACTGCTGTGACAACTTGTCTTCGTAGACAATGAGAGCCTGATCCAGCCCGCTCGCCATGAGGTAAGCGTTGACCTGTTTGATGTGGGCGGGCATCGCTCCACGACTGACAACCGACTGGTACTGGCTGGTGCCCTTCAACTCAAACATCCAACCCTCGTCAGTGTTCACGCCGTCCATCGACCCTGCCAGCCTGTACTCAGGGATCGACACCTTCACTTCGATGTCGGTGAGGATGCCAGCGTTGAGCAACATGATTTGCCAGCGCAGATGGCGAAAGTGTCCATCGTTGAAGAGGTTGCGGAGCGTCGGGTTGTACTGCTCACGCTTGTCGACCCCGTAATACTCAAAGACCTGTAGCCGAGGGCACTGGTACAACTGCGACGGGTGGAACACGCCAGACCGGTCGTGCTCGCTCGGGGCAAGGATGTCCAAGACCCGCTTGGCCGTAACTTCATCCTCTACTCGTACTCCATCATTGTTATTTAGCCATGCGTGCAACTTAGGCGTGATCTTTGTGTTGCGCTTGGCGATCTTGATGTGTTGCTTCAGACTCACTACATCTCCTTGGTCATCGTGATGGTGGCGGTCATGCCGAGGTGCTTGAACTTGATGATGAAGACCGGCTCCTTGGACTCTCTAGCCGAGCGTACCCAAAGGGTGTGCAACTCGTCGGCCTTCAGGCTGTAGGACTTGTTGGCATCTTTGATCTCGTACAACGTCTCAGCGTCCGATGCGTCGTGCTTGATCCTCAGCGCTCCCGAGTTGGGATGTGTCCTAGCCCCGAGGTCTTTAGCGATCTTCTTCTCGGTCAGCCGACCTTCTTGCTGTCGACTTCGTGGCTTCCACTTGGCTCCAAGAGTTCCTGCCGAATCATCTCCACTACCTCGGGATGATCCCTCAGCCAGCCACGGAACTTCTCGGCTCCCACTGTCTTCTCCGTCTCGTCTACCCACCACGACCTACCTTCATGCTTCACGATGCCCTTCTCCAGCCCAGCGCTGAGGGCGTACCCGATCTCGTCTACCTGTCCGCTCGTCAGGTCGAACGTGAAGAGCACGTCACGGGAGGGAGCCGACAACTTCGACTTCTCCAGTGTGGCACGAATCTTGTGGCCCGTGACTTGGTTCACGGTCGTCTTCTTGCCGGTGGAGTCGTAGGTATCGACCGACTCCTTCTCCTTCCCCGCCTTACGGAGCGCCACACGGTACGAGGCGTAGAAGGGAAGTGCTCGGCCACCGGGAACTGTCTCAGGGTCACCGAAGACGACACCGACGTTCAGGCGGGTTTGGTTGATGAAGAGGATGGCGGTGTGGTCGTTGGCGGCGGTCAACTTCCGCATACCGAGCGACATGAGCGCCGCCAGCCGAGCGGGCTGGACGGACTCCTTGGACATCCTCTTGGTGCTCTCGGCCTGCGGCAACGTGGCCGCCACCGAGTCCCACACCACAAGGTCGACCCCGTTGCGGACCAAGACCTCAGTGACATCGACCGCTTCCTCACCCGTCTCGGGGGCTTGGTAAATGAGGTCAGCGGTGTTCACGCCAATGGACTCGGCCCACACGGGGTCGTAGGCGTGCTCTGTGTCAACGATGGCACAGACTCCGCCGCTCTTCTGTGTCTGTGCAATGCACGACAGGGCGATGTATGACTTCAGGGTGCTGTAAGCCCCGAAGAGTTCCGTGAATCTGCCGGTGGGGATGCCACCGTCAAGCAGATGGTCGATGGGCAGAACGCCCGTGGGGAGACGCTTGACCAGAAGTGACTCGTCACTCCCGAGTTTGACTGTCCCCTCCCCGAGAGCCTTGTTGATCTCGGCCATCAACTCTTGGGCTTTGCTCACTACGTTCCTCGCTGTATTGGTCGGGGTCGAATAGGACTAACTGTTCACTCACTTGCCACTGCTCCACTGACGATCCTGCGTTTCTTCCAAGCCGCCAACAGTTGTAGTGCGTCGTCTTCTAGGAAGCGCCCCTCCCGAATCGAACTAATCAGGCAACGTGCAAGTTCGTCGGCCATCTCCATCTCTTCCAAGAGGACGTGGCTAGAAACGATGAGCGCCGTACTGATGGAGGATGCTCCCTCCTTGTCGATCTCGTTGAGCGCCTGCCAGACAGTCGTGGCGATCTCTCTCAGGAACTCAACGGCCTGCTCACTTGTGTTCAAGTCGTCAATGTCGATCAAGGCATAACTCCCACGGCTTTCAGTGCTCCCGCTTTCCTCAGCGACTCAAGCACACCGGAGAGGGTGCCGTCCGTCTTCCAACTCTTCCCGCCAGTGACGGACTTTGCTGGGCAACGGTCGATGATCTCGTCCACAGATTCGTAGGGCGCACTCGCCACAATAGCATCTGCGGCCTTAGGGCCAACTCCCTTGATGGAGGACAAGCCCTTGCGGATCGCCCTCCCCGATGGGTCGATAGCCCACAGGACTGCCGACCGGTTGATGCACGCCCCGAGAACGGGAACTCCGACTCGCCGTGTCTCCTTGACGTACTGGTCTTCCTTCGTCGTCCCCACCGATGTCTCCAGAAGAGCGGCGTGGAACTGCACCGAATGGTGCGTCTTCAGGTAGGCCATCTGATAGCCGAGCAGTGAGTACGCCGTGGCATGAGCACGGTTGAATCCGTAGGCGGCGAATCCTTCGACCAACTCCCACGCCTCTTCGGTCTGCTCGTCGGTCATCTCCTTGTCCTTACAGAGCGCCTCAAACCGGCGCTTGTTGTTGACAAAGATCGCCGTCGACTCGTCTGAGTAGCCGCCCTTGGCGTGCTTACCCTTGACCGCTTTCAGGAAGGCGTTGAGTTCGGCCACCGGCATCCCAAGGTCACGGAGGATGCCAAGCACCTGCTCTTGGAAGCACGGAACTCCGAACGTCTCCTGTAGGTGGTTCTTGAAGATCGGGTGCGGGTAAGAGATCGAACCCCTGTTGTCTCGGTTGTGGTGGAAGAGATCGACGTAGCCGCTGTCCCGAGTTGCGGGCCGATAGAGAGCGTTGACGAGGATCAGATCATCGACGGTCTTGACCTTGACCTCACGGCATCCCTTGGCCGCCGTGTAGCCCTCCAACTGGAAGATGCCCGTCTCTGAGTTGCCCTTGCGTAAGAACTTGAACGTCTCCTTGTCGTCCAGCGGAATCCAATCCAGCCCGTCCTTGCCGATCAACTCCAAGCACCGACGAACCGTGGCCAGCGAGCGGAGGCCGAGCAAGTCGATCTTGATGTAGCCCGCATCCTCCACGTCGTCCATCATCATCTGCGTTACCTCGGTGCCCGAGGACGGGATGAGCATGGTGGGTATCCAATCGGATACGTTGTGTGTCGGCGGAGCACCGACAAGGAATCCAGCGGCATGGGCACCGGGGGAACGGCGCAGTGCCACGTCACCGAGCCTCCTGATTCGCTCGGCATCTTGTGGCCGAACTTCATCTAGGTCGTGGAGCGTCTTCACTTTCCCGAGCGTCTTCGGGAACTTGTCTCCAAGAATCTTGCGCTGAGCACTGATGTACTGGACGTAGAGGCCACCTCGGCCACTGTCCTCGTCATACGACAACTTGTTGTAGGTGCCGATCTGGACGACCTCGTACTTGCCCTGTAGGTATTCAATGACATCGGCTCGCCTCACGTCTTCGATGTCAAGGTCGATGTCGGGCGGTCGAATCCTGTCAGGGGTCAGGAATCGATCAAAGGTCAGGTTCCACTTGAGCGGGTCGACCTGAGTGAACCCGAGAAGCCAGCAGACAAGTGAGCCAGCCGCAGAGCCACGGGCCATGACGAAGATGCCCTGCTCGTTGCACCACTGAACGTAGTCGTGGACGAGCAAGAAGTAGTCGGCCATGCCCAGCCCTTCGATCACGCCAAGTTCGTAATCCAGACGTGCTCCGTACTTCGGGCCAAGTTCTCTCCCGCCCATCGCCTTGAGGCAGAGGTACTCCAGCCGCCGCATCGGGGACTCGGCAATCTGCGGGACGTGGTATTGGTAGTCGTCCAGCACGGGGATGGCCAACTCGTTGGCTTCGATCAACTCTTGATACGACTGTTGCGCCGCATCCCACACCTCGGCGTGATCTCGGTAGTGAACCTTGACCCACGACTCCGAGGCGAGATGGTACGAGTCGCCGGGGAACGAGACATCGCCGGGATCGCTGGAGTAGGCGATGGACTTCATCATGTCGTGAAGTTCCTTCTCGCCCTTGTCGCAGTAGTGGCAGTCGTTCGTGATGATGGGCGGGCACCCCGTCTCTTGTGAGAGTCGGTGGAGCGCTTGAACTAGGCGGTCGTCATCCCACACTTCATGCTGGGTGTTGTGGTGCTGGACTTCGATGTACACACGGTCGAAGATCGACTGGTAGAACCGGACGAGCCTCTTGGCTTTCTCAATCCCATCGTCCTCATCTGGCTCTGAGACGATGGCCTGACAGACCTCCCCGAAGTAGCAACCCGTCAGACAAGCAATGCCCGAGGTAGCGCCATTGGCCTTGGCCTCCACGAAGTCGAACTCACTGAGCCTCGGCTTGTAGTGGTAGTGGTCACGGCGATGCGAAGTGCTGGAGAGTTGTGCAAGGTTCTTGTAGCCATCCGTCGTGTACGCCAGCAGTGTGAGGTGGTGGCGCTTCGCCGTCTTGTCATCGACCTGCCCGACTGTGTATGCCTCAAGCCCGAGGAATGGGGCGAGGCCGTGCTTCTTGGCTGACTTGTACAACTGGAAGACACCACTCATGTTGCCGTGATCGGTCAGTGCGATCCCCGGCTGTCCCATCTTCGCCGCCTTGGCGACCATCGTGGGAATGTCGGCCATCCCGTCCAGACATGAGAACTCGGAATGGACATGAGTGTGAAAGAACATGGCCCTCCCTTCCTACCATGTTTGCTCAGATGTCGTCGTCTAGGAACAACGGCTCCATCGACATCATGCTGGAGTCGTAGTTGTCGTTCTCTTTGGCCAGCCGCTTCCAGCGGTATGAGGCCATGCTCCGTCCTCGTCCTGAGATGCGGAGGGTCCATTCAGTGATGTGCTGGGGGCACCGAACTACGGTCGTCCCGTAATCCATGCCCACCAGCCACCACTGACGGTCGGGGGAGTCGGCGTAAGTGATACGCCCGCACTTTCCGCAGAAGAGTGGCTTACGATCCCGCTGTTTCCGAGTAAGCGGCATTGTGCTTCTTCTGTCGTTGTGCGTCAGGCCCGTCCGACTTCGACAGTCGGAACCGAGCGTCGTACTCGCACGTCGGGTCGTATCGGTACAGGGTGCCGTGCTCGGCATCCCGCAGTCTCAGGATGGTGGCACCCTGATCCTCCAAGCCTCGCAAGACGTAGCCCATCGTCCGTGGCGAGAAGTTGCCGACACTCTCAATGATGTCGTTCCAACTCACCGTGTCTCCGGTGAGCAACATCTCGGCCACGTCGAAGCGCTTGGCCTCACGAACTCGGTCGAATGGATTGGTATGGGTAGCAGTATTGGACACAGTGGTCACTCCTTCGTATCTTCGTCGGTTGCACACTCTGAGCAGATGCCCAGCCCAGTGTCGTCGGGCTGTCGGCAGACTTCGCAGTACGATCTGGCCATGTGTGCATCGTAGTCATTGATGCAGTTGTGAGGCCAGTTACTTGCCGTACTTGAAGCGGACGTAGCCCTTGCGTGGCACCTCAGTGGAGTGCTGGGCGATGACCTCAACGGGAATCGCTCCCTTGGCCACCTGATCCTCCAGCATCTTGTTGTCGATCACTTGCTTCGTGATGCCGACCCACTGATCTTCGGTGAGTTCTTTCTTGATGGCATCCATGTCGAACTTCATGGTCGACCCGTGGACGGTGGTGGCGGTGACATCTATCCCGTTCTCGTAGAAGTTCATGGACTTGATGTCCTGCTCATCCATCTCACGGAGGATGACGGCCTCAAGGGAGGTCCGCTCGGCTTCCAACTCGCTGAGTTGTGTCTTCAGGCGCAGAAGCCGAGCAAGACGCTCATTCAAGAGTGAGCCGCTCATGACTCGTCCGAGGTCGGCGCATCCTTGATGCGGACCCACACGGCTCGGGTGCCGTCGTCGTTGCCTCGGCTCGTCACTTCCAAGCGGTCTTTCCACTCGGACTTCTTTCTCAGACTGCTGAGGTAGGTGTGCCCTGAACGGGTGCGGCGATCGAAGACTGCCCACTCGTTCGGGTGTTGCTCGGCCAGACGGCGCAGGAACTCCTGCGTGCCGGTCTTCTTGGGACCACGCTTGCTGGGAGCAGGCGGATTCTCAAGAATGATTCTGCGGTGCTTCTTGCGGTTAGCCATGTTCTTCTCCTTGGCTGGGTTGGGTTGGTTGGGGGAAGGTGTCCCCGCTGGCCGAAAGGAGGTGAAAAACCAGCGGGGACGATCTCACGCCTCGGCGGCGAGAATGATCTCGTCAACGAGTGCGTCCTTGGTCTTGCCCCGAGGGTCAAGATCAAGTTCAAGGGCGATGATGCGGAGGTCACGAACGGACATCTTCCGCAACTCGTCCTCGGTGTACGTCGTCTCGGCGCTGTCGTCGTCGGACTCCAGCGTCGGGTTGTCGATCTCGTCATCGTCATCGACATCGGTGTCGATGTCGTCGTTGTTGAACGAGTCGGTGGACTCTTCGACATCGGACTCCCCGAGCGCCATGTTGCGAGCGTCGACAAGGATCGCCTCCAAGTCCAAGAGGTCGTACTTGTTGAGCACCATCTTGGTCGGGCCGGTCGGAGTCACGTCGTAGGTCGTGTCCAGCCCCTCGCCGTGCTTGTCCAACTCGTAGTTGCGATCAAGCAGAGTCTCGTACTTGTCGTACTTGATGATGAGCGAGTTGGCCGCCGTCTTCGGCAACTTGAGCGGGATGACCCGATCAGTCTCCACGTCCAGAGCGTTGGTCAGGTACCGGAACGAGGGGCGAACTCCGTCGGGGAGCACCTCACCCTCGGCCATCGGGACGAACTGCTTGTTGTCCCGGTCGAAGTATTCGTAGTACCCGAACCACTGCTCAGGCTCGGTCAGGAAGCGGACGACGATGCCCTCGCTGGGGATGTTCTTGATCCACGTCTTGTCGCCGCCTGCGCCTTTCTTCAAGGACTCCTTGACGGCCTTCATGGACCCCATTTGCTTTGCCGCTAGTTTCATGTGTTACCTCCGTAACGGTTGGTGTGGTTGATGAATCTATCGTGCCTATCGGCATCTACCAACTTCGATGCGACATAATCTCGCACCCGCTTCAGAACCCGAAGCGAGACGATCATAGTCGCCACGAAGAGGACGGTGAGTTGAAGAGCGGTGAGGCCACTGGCGCTCTGCTCCCCAACGGAATACGTCACGGCGAGTGACGTAAGAATCGCCAGCGCCAGCCGGTATCTCCTACGCCTCACCATGACACGGCCTTTACGTCGGCACCGTGAATGTGATCCAACGACTGAAGGAGCACGTTCGTGAGCGCCTCCATGTCGGTCCTGCTCTTGGTGTCGCTGGGCCAGTACACACCGTCTTCGACTTCGACGTGAAGCACGACACGGTGCATGATCTTCTTCTCCATGTTTCCTCCTGTTGTGCTGGTCACGCTACGGCTCCCAGCGTCTCGTTAGCGAGAGCGGCGATCTGTCGACCGACCTCGTTGGGCAGAGTCCTCATCCGCTCACGGGTGAGGTTCACCCACTGCTTATGACCGTAGTAGCGGTTGCCCACACGGCTGGGTTCAATCGTCCACCCGCTGTCGATAGTGACGAGAAGCGACTGAACTCCCTGACGGTGGAGCGTGTCCAGCACGATGTACTCAGGCTGGCTGGTGCCCCTGTCGAACGACCACTGGCCATCAGTCAACGAGATGATGAGCCGGTTCTTGGCGTGGCTGTTCCTCATGAGCGAAGAAGCCCACTGCAAGGCGGGAACCGGATAGGTGCCACCTTGAGCGGGGAGCACCATGAACTCGTTGTGACGAGCACGGTTGCTCTTCGTCGCCATCATCGAAGCCTCGTTGTCGTAGCCGATGATCGTGACGGGAATCTCCAACTGCTCGCAGGCTCGCTGGATGACCCACATCGCCTTCGCCGTGTTCCACTGGTCGATGCCCTGCATCGAAGACGACCGGTCGACAAGGATGGCGACCTCAAACGAAAGGTCAGCGTCATCCGTCTCCTGCCAGACATCGAAGACATCGAAGTGGCTACCACGGGCGGACATGGCATCGACCATGTTGAGTCGACCGCTGGAGTTGTTGCGGACCCACCCGTCTTCGTAGTCAGCGAAGACACGGGCCATCTCCTGCACCAGCCGCTTGGAGGCGGCGGGCATCCAGTCATCGACAGGGTGGTACTGAGCGCCGTAGGTGTTGGCCACGTTCGGAATGTACGAACCCTCTTCGTCGCCCGCCATGCGAGCAACAGACTTGACCATCTCCATACCCTCTTCGGCCACGGCATCAGAGGCGTACTCGCTTGCCGAGATCGCCTCGCCAAGAGCACGGTCATCGGTGCGAGCCATCTCGTCGGTGCTGGGCAGAGGCGAGTTGGACGAGCCTGAAGAGGACTCGGTGGACTCGGACCCAGCCGACGGCTCGGCCTCGGCCTCGTCTTCCACCATCTCGTCACGATCCTTGCGGGACTGAGCGACCGGAACAGTGCGGCCCGAGTTGTGCATGTGGTGGCCGTTCTGCCAGTTGTGAGCCTCTTGGTTGTATGTCTGCTCGGTCATCTGGCTGGCCTCAAAGACAATCTGGAGCAGGTCGTAGAACTTGTTGACGAGCGCCAGCCCAGCCTCGGAGTCGGTCGGGAAGACCAAGACTCGGTAACTGTCGATGATCGAAGCGAAGTCGTCAGCCGTGACACGGGCGAGTACGCCGATGTCGGCAAGGTAGTTCTCAAAGACTCGGCGGTACTCGTTCCGCATCGTCTCAGGCAGATACTTGCGGCCATGAATCCAGAGCCACGCCAGTTTGCGCCCCTCTCTGTTGCCCGAGGTCAGGATGTGGTCAGCGACCATCTTCGTGAAGAACGGGATCGACGGGCTGTACTTCGTCGTGAAGAGCGACTCAATCCGCTGGTCTTCCAGAATGTTCCAGACCCTCCAGCGCTCGCCGTCGTCTCTGATCTCCTTGAGCGGCTTCTGATTGAAGCGGGGCGACCACATGATGTGGCTGATCTCATGGAAGAGCATCGACTTCAACGATCCCCAGTGCTCGGCGGTCGAAGCGGCATTGCGAGAAACGATGCCGGGGACCACGCAGTCGGAGAACCAGCGGGCGGACAAGATCAGGTTCTTGCCATCGGTAGCGGCGAGCGGGATGTCCGCCGACCATTCGATGTCCACGGTGCGACCGGCGATGATGCTGGCGATCTTCCCCGCCAGCGTGGAGGTGGCGCTACGCCACGCCTCCACTCGCTCCACCAGTTCCGTCCTGTTGAGATGGTAGTCGACATTCTGAGCCGCCGCATTGGTCGCCCGAATGATGCAGTCGGTGACTTTCTGATCGGCCTTGGCCACTTTGAGTTTCTTCATTGTTCCTCCTTAGTTCCGATCAGACCGTGGTTCCACCGAACGTGCCGGTGTACTCAGGGTGGTCGGTAGTGATCTTGTCGCTCTCCACCACGAAGGTGTCGGGAGCACCGAACAGTTCCTCCTTGATGCGGGCGGAGAAGGCCTCCAGCACTTCCTTGACAACCTTGCGCTCTTCCAGATCGAACGAGTTGACGAAGTTGTCGCAGGCGAAGTCGAAGCCGAGGCTGTCGTCCCACGCCAGTTCCTCAAACTCCATGAGGGCGTTCGTGGAGATGGGGGTGTTGATGTCACCGACCGCCGAGCGCTCCCTCAACTTGGTAGCGAGTTCCAGCAGGCTGGCCGAAGCGATCAACTGCTTCTCCACCTTCGGGTCGTAGTCCCACGCCATCTTGATGGCGAATCGGTTGAGCAGAGCCTCGTTGATCGGGCGAGTGCCGATGTAGTTCGGGTTGTAGTCAGCCACGATGAACACCGACGGGTGCGCCTTGATCTGCGTCGGGTAGTCCGAGCCAGCGGCATCGGGCAAGTAGATCGTGCGGCGACGATCCAGCAGACCGTAGACGATGGCGGCGATCTTCGGGGGCAAGAAGTTGATCTCGTTGAGCAGGATGACCGCACCGTGTCGAACTCCCTCCACCAAGTCGCCACCAACGTAGTGGTAGGTGCCATCGGGCTTGGGCGACCAGCCGCCGAGCAACTGGCGAACGTCGGCACCGCCGTTACAGGCGACGTTGACAACGGGCAACCCGACCTTGGCACCGTAGGCGTAGACCAGCGAGGTCTTGGCCGAACCGGTCGGGCCGGGGAGCATGACGTTCTTGTGGAGCCGGTGGGCCGCCGCAAGAATCTCCATGTCTTCGACACCGCTGACCTTGCGACCGATGTAGTCGGTCAAGAAGAAGCGGGGCGGGACCAGTTCGGAGAGCGGGTGGCTGTCGATGTCGACCGCCGTGATTGGCTCGTTCTCCAGAACGGTGTTTCGGTTGATGGTAATGGTGCTCATGATCCTCCCTAGATCAGTCGTTGGTTGTTATTGGCGATGATAGTTCACATTGGTTGGTCGTGTCAAACGGAGACTCATCGCCACTGCTGGTGTTTCATGAAAGGCACACTAAACCTCGTCCTTGGCTCTCCCAAGGCACCATGCCAGCAGTGGCCGAGCCACGTTCATAAGTCAGACACCAACGCTCCGAGCGGCTTGGTGGCCTCGTCGTATTCCTTGCGGACATCTTCAAGCGTCTTGGCGTTCGTGTCGACCATGCGTCCCGGCACCTCGCCCTTGGCACCGTCGGTGGTGCGGATCGTGATGCCGAAGAGTCGGTCTTCCCCGAACATGCCGGTGGACAACTCGGCCCAACCCCGCTCGTACTTCCAGACTCCGAGCACGTCGGGTGTCATGAAGTTAGCGCCGGGGATCGGACTCTCGGATGGTGGTCGTGACGGCAGGTCAGCGAAGACGGCCTTGAAGGCCGCTTCGGTTGCCGTGAAGTCGTGGTCGATTGCGTGCATGTAATCCTCTCCTTGAACGAGAATGTAGTTGGTCGGTGTGACACTCGGGAAGGTTCGGGCGGTCACCAAGCCGTCGATGCGATCTCGCTGAACCGGTCGGCCCAGCAGTTGTGGGCGTAGATGGCATCTCGGACGGCACCGAGGACGGTGCGGGGCTTGCCAGCCGGTGTCCAGCCGAACTCCTTGATGAGTTCCTCGTCGGAGTAGCACTCGTCAATGACCGAGCAGGTGTAGCGACCGATGGTCTTGTGGGAGCGGATCGCTTCCACGATCTCGGCGGCGTGGGGATGGGTGGTCATGGGTTTCCTTTCTTGGTGGTGGGGTGGTCAGGCCAAGGAGATGCGGCAGTGGCAACGCCAGCAGAGGTAGCCCTCGTCGTAGCCGACTGGTGGGCACTCCATCCAAGCGAGGCCGTCGATCACGCCCTCGTCGGCAAGCACGGTGGCACAGGGCTTGCACAGATCGAAGTGGACCGTGACTCCTTCCTCGTCAACGAGGGTCATGTGCGGGTAACGGCGGGCGGTGGTCATCGGTAATCCTTTCGGTTGGTGCGGCAGGCTCGCTTGGATGCCTCCCGCTTCTTGTTGGGGATGCGAGTCGCACGGAGTCGTTCGTGGGTGAAGCGGAACTTGTCCTCCTTCGTCCACTTGACGGTGCGCTTCTCGGTCATGGCTTCATTGTAACTCATTGATCCTCCAATCGCAACTCTGGTGGTCACTTGGCCGTCATGTGGCGGCGGCACTTTGAGCAAGTGACCAGTCGGTCAGCCCATTCCTCGCCGGTCAGCCCGAACTCTGGCACGATCAGGAAGTAGGAGTTCTTGATGGTGATGCCGCAGGCGGTCAGGCGAGTCTCGCTCTTGGCGAGGTGCGTTGCGTATGAGGGTCTCGGGGTTGCGCCTGTGCTCATCCCGTGGTTGCCCTTGTTGGTCCCAGCGACGAAGCGGTCGTAGCCGTAGACGGTGGTGGCGGTGGTGGTCACTTGATTCCTTTCTTGTCGTAGCGCCTCAGGATCAGGTCGATGACCGTGAGGATGGTGTTGATGCCCACGGCAATGCCGAGGACGGTGAACTCTCTGGCGTACTCGCTCATGCTTCCTCCTTCACCCTGCACGATAGCACCATTGACGCTCATTCCTCGCCATTGGTGTCAGAACTGGCCGAGAAACACCGCTCTGACCTGCATCAATGTATTCGTCACGAAACTGTAACATCGGCGTTTCCCCTGCTCAGGCCGCACATCAATGAATCGAAGCGACGGGCACCAATGATTCTTCGCCCGATCAGGTTGTGACGGTGCTACGGTCACGCCTCCACACTGACGGGAGGTCGAAGTGACAAGAGCCGGTAGGGCCGCAAGCGGCCCACGACGCAGTAAGAAGAGATCGCAAGCGATCCCTACTCAAACAGTTCCACTGCCAGAGAGATTAGAGAAAGTTGAGACTTCCTCTGGATTGATCTGTGAAGTTGGAAGTGAGTATCAGGTGCTCCACTACTCTTCTCAACTCTGGAAGACTGAGACGTTGAAGAGAATCGAACGAAGAGAAGATTCTTCCCTTTGGTTCACATTCTTCCATTCTCCACCGGGGTGGATCACGGTAGGAGAAGACAGAATCAGAGAGATACCGACCAAGGGGAACAAGCGGAGGAAGAAGAAGGATGTCATCGAAGACTGAGACACTGTTCATCTCGGCAGTGATTAGGCAGGGAGATCACAAGACACCGGTTCTGGCTGGTGTCCAGCCTCACTGGTTCGCATCGCATAGCGATGAGTGGGACTGGATCGGTAGGTACATCGACCGGCATCGGAGGTGTCCGAGCAAGGCTCTCTTCCGGTCGAAGTTTGAGGACTTCCAGATCGTTCAGTCGGACGACGTGGAGTATTGCCTTGGGGAACTCCGAGACGAGTACCTACGTCGGTCGGTAGTTGCGGCAGTCGACAAGTCCTTGGACTCCATCAAGGATGATCTCAAGGTCGAAGACGTGATGGAGGAACTCCAGACGAAGTTGTTGCATCTGCAAGCAGACTGCTACGGCAACTCCAACGAGAGTGACGTGCTTGACGATTGGGAGATGGTCTACAACGAAGTCTCCCGGCGACATGAGAGAGCCGCCGAGCGAGGCATCTCGGGGATTCCCACCGGATTCCCCACGGTCGATACCGTGACCAGCGGACCACAAGAGGGCGACTACTGGATCGTGGCCGCTCGTCTTGGCCAAGGGAAGACGTGGACTCTGATCCGCATGGCGGCCCATGCCGTCTATCAGGGGTTCACGGTTCAGTACGATGCGCTGGAGCAGACCCGTGCTCAGATCGCCATGAGGGCGCACTCGTTCCTGTCTTCGGACCATGCGAAGTCGACGTTCAAGTCGACGGCGCTCATGAACGGGACGGACTTCGACTTGCTCTCGTACAAGAAGTTTCTTCAGGAACTCAAGGAGGGCACGACCGGTCGACTCATCGTCAACGACACCAGCCGAGGCCGAGTGTCACCGAGCACCATCGCCGCTCAGATTGAGCGCAACCGACCGGACATCGTGTTCATCGACTACCTCACACTCATGAACACTCAGGCTGGAGACTGGCAGGCCATCGCCGCACTGTCCGCCGAACTCAAGGGCATCGCCATGCGCTACGAGGTGCCCATCGTGGCCGCCGCTCAGATCAACCGCATGGCCATCGGCAACGATCTCCCCGGTGCCGAGCACCTCGCTGGAGCGGATGCCATCGGTCAGGACGCTGACTGCGTGCTCACGATGAAGCAGGTGTCTCGGCATGTCGTGAAGATGAAGATGGCGAAGTACCGCCACGGCTCCGACGGTCAGGTTTGGTTCAACGAGTTCCGACCGAACAACGGACTCTTCCGAGAGATCAGTGGGGACACCGCCGACGACATCATGGCCGAGGACAAGTTGGAGGCGATGGGCGATGACTGAGACGTATGCCGCTTTCGCATCGAAGCACCTAGACGTTCGACTCCGCTCGGGCGTGGAGTGGATGTGCCTCTGCCCGTACCACGAAGACACGAACCCATCGTTCGCCATCAACGTCCGAAAGGGTCTGTTCGTCTGCTATGCCTGTGGGGTCAAGGGCAGGGTCAATCAACTCGCTGACCATCTGGAGGCCACGCTGGACACCTCGGTGGGTTCCAGCATCGACAGTGTGAAGGAGAAGGCCGCTACCGTCATGGCAGAAGAGCAACCCGAGCAGAAGGTGTCGAAGTTGTGGCTGGACTTCTGGCGGTCGACGGGCGAGTACCGAGAGATGTGGGCGAACCGAGGGATCACGGAACCCAAGGTCACCGACGAGTTCCTACTCGGCTACAACGCTCGGGAAGATGCGCTCGTCATTCCGGTCCACTCGCCTCGGTGCAACGATGTCATGGGCATCATCCGCCGTCGACTCAACGTCCCCGAGGGCGGGCCGAAGTATCTGTACCAGCCGGGGTTCAAGATCAGTGAGTACCTCTACGGGTCGTGGCAAGTTCGTCGGCGCTTCTATCGGGCCAAGGCGGTGGCCATCACCGAGGGGAGCATCGACACGCTCGCTCTCTGGCAAGTGGGCATCCCATCGGTCGCCCTACTCGGCGCTCGGGTGTCAAAGACTCAGGAGAAGTTGCTCAAGGCTCTGGACCCGCTGGCCTACGTCGTGATGACCGACCGTGACTCAGCGGGCAGGGCGGCTTCCATCGAACTCAAGGAGAAGATGCGGGGAAGCGGGATCATGATGCTGGAGCCTTCGTACTGGCAAGTGAACTGCAAAGACCCAGCAGAGATGACAGAAGAGAGTAGGGTACAAGCGTTCGATTCTGCGATACGCTTGACTTAGAGTTCTGGCCAAGGGGTACAATCCCCCACGGAGCAGAGTTTCCTCCCCTCTGTTCCACACCTCCTTGGTTGGCGGTTCGATCCCCCGGTGCTTCGGCACGGGGGATCGTTCCGTTGTGGGAACGAGTTGCGCCCCTCCCCGAACACCACTACGGGGAGGGGAGGACTGCGCCAGCCCTAGAAAGGAATAAGACTGGCACTCGTTTGGGCAGTCCTTATGCTCTTGCCGAGATTAGCCGTAGAGCGAGGGGAGGGCCAGACCGTCGACTTCGATGCCGTCAAGCATCTTGCGGATGGCGCTCTTCTCGTTTGCCGTGCCCCAGCCGGTAGCGATCAGGTGGACTTCGCCCGAGTCGAACTCGTAGCGGAACCTGATGAGGGCACCTCGGTAGACGCTGACGTAGCCAGACAGATCACGCTCGGCCCGCCACGGTCCTGCCGTGGCTGAGCCGTGCTCAAGGGCGGTTGGGATTAGACGGTCAAGAGTCGTTTGCACCGTCATCCTCCTTGAGTCGGTCGATTGTCTCCCATGCGAGCAAGAGCATGGCTCCTGCGAACGAGAAGGCGAAGAGCAGGAAGTTCATGACGACACTTCCTCGGCCTCGCCGCACGGGCGAATGTGAACGGCGGTCCAGCCCTTCTCCAAGAACCGCTCGGCTCGGAACTCGGCCTCAAAGCGAGTGTCGCAGACAATCCAGTCGGCGGGGTCGCTGTGCAGAGCACTGCCGGGGGAGTGGGCGGTGACGATGTACTTCTCCAT